>Ga0316204_10003147_pt1 | contig 34249 bp, 25 predicted proteins | sample 6monrhotite_MG_2_FD_205661 | JGI IMG/M metagenome (GOLD analysis project Ga0316204, IMG submission 205661) | Microbial mat bacterial communities from mineral coupon in-situ incubated in ocean water Damariscotta River, Maine, United States -... | ecosystem: Environmental > Aquatic > Marine >... | reverse complement strand
TCTTGGGCGCGGCCTTCTTCTTGGGCGCGGCCTTCTTCTTGGGCGCGGCCTTCTTCTTGGGCGCGGCCTTCTTCTTGGGCGCGGCCTTCTTCTTGGGCGCAGCCTTCTTCTTGGGCGCGGCCTTCTTCTTGGGCGCAGCCTTCTTCTTGGGCGCAGCCCTCTTCTTGGGCGCGGCCTTCTTCTTGGGCGCGGCCCTCTTCTTGGGCGCGGCCTTCTTCTTGGGCGCGGCCTTCTTCTTCTTGGGCGCGGCCTTCTTCTTGGGTGCGGCCTTCTTCTTGGGCGCGGCCTTCTTCTTCTTGGGCGCGGCCTTCTTCTTGGGCGCGGCCCTCTTCTTGGGCGCGCCCTTCTTCTTCTTGGCGACCTTGGCGACCTTGGCGGTCCCCTTCTTCTTCTTGGCGACCTTAGCGGTCGCCCTCTTCTTCTTCTTCTTCGCCACGGGCCCAGCTCCTGAGCGAGCCAGTCTCCTACTCGCGGGTGACCGGCACCAGCTGTCCCCCGCTCATCTCCAGGATTCGATCGCAACGCTTGGCGGTGGCCTCACGGTGGGTCACGACCAGCGCCGTCAGCTCGGGGTGCGCGTCGAGGACGCCCTCCCAGAAGCGCTCCTCGTTCTCGGCGTCGAGGGCAGCCGTCAGGTCGTCGAGGAGCAGAAGCTTGGGCTGACCATAGAGCGCCCGCGCAATGGTCAGCCGCTGGCGCTGACCCCCCGAGAGCCCCGTGCCCAAGATCCCGAGCGGGTGGTCGAGCCCCCCGGGCAACCCTTGGACTTCCTCCCAGAGCCCCGCTAGGCGAAGCGTCTTCTCCAGGCGCTCGGAGTCCTCGCGTCGTCCCATAAGGACGTTCTCGCGAATCGTCGCCGTGAACAGGACCGGGGTCTGCGGCACGTAGCCGATCGCCCGCCGGTAGTCCTCGCCGTCCAGCTCCCGCAAGGGCACCCCGTCCAGGCGCACCTGCCCAGCGTCTGGCTCACAGGTCCCCGCCAAGATCCGCAGGAGCGTCGTCTTGCCGGCCCCGACCTCACCGATCACGGCCAAGCGCTCTCCCTCGCGGAGGTCCAACCCGAGGGGACCGAGGGAGAAGGGCTCTTGCCCCTCGCTCGCCGCCTCCTCGGTCCCTGAGGCCGCAACAGCCGCCTCGTCCAGCCGCTGAACCGGCGGCGGCGGGAAGGGATAGCCGAAGGCCACCTCCGCCGCGTCGAGGCGCTGAACCGCGCTCACGGGCTGGGTCCCCCGGCAGGCGCCGCCCTCCCCCGCGCGATCGTAGTCGTCGATCTCGTCGAGGCGCTCCATGCACACGAAGGCCTGTCGCGAGGTGACGAGGAGGTTCGGGAGGTCCATCATGGGGCCCAAGAGCAGGCCCAGGTAGTGATAGAAGGCGAAGAAGGTCCCGAGGCCCAGGGAGCCGTCGAGGACCCGCAGGCCGCCCACGAACACGATCACGAGCTGACCCACGACGTTGGTGGCCTGGAAGAAGATCGAGAACGCGACCCAGAGCTTGGCCAGGCGCAGCTCATGGACGGCGCGCTCGCTGAGCTGCTCTCCCATGGCGTCGCCGATGCGCGACTCGGCCACGTGGGCCTGGATCACCGACACGCCTGAGAAGTAGCTCTCGAGGCTAGCGCTGGTCTCGCTCGCGGCCGCGCGTTGGGCCTGGCTGGCCTCGCGGAGCTGCTTCTTGAGCAGGAGGTAGACCACGAGCATGGGGACGATGGGGATCAGCGACCAGAGCGCCAAGCGGGCGTCGAGCCAGAACATGACCGCCATGCAGAGCACGACCTGGGTCCCCGAGTTCAACGCGCGGAAGAGCCCCGAGCAGCTGAACCAGGCCACCTTGGGGTAGCCCGCCACGTCGTCGGTCAGGCGCGTGATCACGTCCCCAGTCCGGAAGCGCGTGAAGAAGGCGTGGCCCTTCTGCATCACCCGGTGGAAGTAGCGGGCCCGAACGAAGCGCTCGATCCGGTAGTTCACGTGAGCTCGGACCGCCGGATAGAAGCCCGCCAGGAAGCGGGCGAAGCCCACCGCGAGCAGGATCCAGACCAGGGTGCTGACCTCGCCCTCCTCGATGGAGCCCCGCTCGCCGATCTCGCGGAGGCGGTCGAGGATCTTGCCGAACACCAGGGGGTAGACCAGGGTCACGCCCGCTGAGAGGAAAGTCATGAAGATCAGGGCCGGGAGGAAGCCCCAGCTCCCGGTCCAGGCTCGCGCGATCCAGCGCGCCTTCTCGCGGAGGTAGCTCACTCGCCACCTCCGGCGCCGAGCTGGAGCTCAGCCAGCTGGCGATAGGGGCCGCCCTTGGCCCATAGCTCCTGGTGAGTCCCGCGCTCGACGACCTGTCCAGCCGCGACGAACACGATCTCGTCGGCCTTCTGGATCGTCGAGAGACGGTGGGCCACGATCAGCGCCGTGCGCCCTTCCAGCAGCCGCTCCAGGGAGGCTTGGATCTCGGCTTCGGTCTCGGGGTCGACGGAGCTCGTGGCTTCGTCGAGGACCAAGAGCTCCGGATCCTCGAGGAGGGCCCGCGCCAGGCTCAAGAGCTGGCGCTCGCCGTGGCTGAGGTTCCCGCCGCGCTCGGCGAGGTTGGCTTGGAGTCCGCCCGGGAGCGCGTCTAGGAGGCGCTCGGCCCGCGCCGACCGACAGGCCTCGGCGACTCGGTCTGGCGAGCAAGCCCGATCGAAGACGCTCAGGTTGTCGGCCAGGGTGCCGGGGAAGAGGAACACGTCTTGGGGGACGTAGCCCACGCGCCGGCGCCAGGCGTCGCGCTTGAGCTGGCGCAGGTCCTTCCCGTCGAGGCTGATCTGACCCTGGGTCGGCTGGTGATAGCGGAGGAGGAGCTTGACGAGGGTCGACTTGCCGCCGCCCGAGGGCCCGACCAGGGCCACGGTCTTGCCGCGCGGGATCGTGAGGTCGATCCCGTTCAGGACCGGATGGCCGAGCTCGACTCCCTCTGCTTTGGACTCCTCGGACTGCTCGGGGTCGGGGTAGGAGAAGTGGACGCCCTCGAAGCGGAGCGCGTCGGTCCAGCGCCCCTCCTCTGTCGCCTCTGGACTCTCGCCCGACTCGGGCTGGGTCCCCAGGATCCCGAAGATCCGGGCCGCGGCGACCAAGCCCCGCTGAACCTGGGCCACGAACTCGCTCAGGATTCGGATCGGCTCGAAGACCTGGCGGAGGTATTCGAGGAACACGATCAGGCTGCCCACGGTCATAGCGCCCGCCGCGACCTTGCTGGCGCCGACGCCCAGGACCAGGGCCGCCGAGGCGATCTCGCAGAAGCCGAACACGCCCCAGAAGGCGTAGTTGAGGTAGTCGGCGTAGACGTCGTTGGAGTAGCGGGCCTCTTGCAGCTCGCCCAGGTCAGCCTCGGCCTGGGGACCGTAGTCGTGGTGCCGGACGACCTCGATCCCTTGCACGTACTCCGCGACGTGACCCGTGATCGCGGCCAAGAGCCGGCGCGAGCGGTGGAAGTAGCGACGCACGACCCTCAGGTAGGCGCCGAGCCCAATGGCCAGGAGCACCAGCCCCGGCGCGAGCATCAGGGTCGTGGTGGCGTCGAAGAGGAACATGCAGGCGAAGATCGCCAGGAAGCTCAACCCTGCGCGGAGGAGCTGGAGGGTCGTGACCGAGAACAGGTCCTTGAGGGCCTCGGTGTCACTCTCGACCCTTGCTATGAGCTTGCCCGGCGGCATGTCGCGAAAGAAGGCCGGGTCCATGGTCAGGATCTTGCGGACCAGGTTCTCCTTGAGCTGCATCACCGTCGCGATGCCGATCTTGGCCATCGTCACGCCCAAGAGCGCCTCCAGCGTGAAGCGCGCCACCACGGCTCCCACGAAGAGGAGCGAGAGGATCACCAAGCCCTGGGCGTCGTTGCTGACCGGGACCCAAAAGGGCCGGTCTGGCGACTGGCCCTGCTTGGTCGCGATATCCACGACCTGGCCCAGGACCAGCGGCGCGACCAGCCCCAGCAAGATCACCCCGATGAGGAGCGCGACCGCCTTGATCAACGCGCCGCGATGCGCGAGGTAGTAGGGCAGCAAGCTCTTGGCGAGCAGGCGCAGGTCCTGCTTGGGGAGCTTCTCTTCGGGGGGAACGAGGGGCGGCACGAAGTCTCCGGCGGGGGCAGGATCCTAGCCGCCATTTCCTCTCGCGGACCCATGGCCGGAAAGGGAGGCGTCTAGGAGTCACCTGGGCGTTGGCGTGGCCCAGGGAGGAGGTGGGCGCCCTCCCTAGGAAGTGCCCTTACCGAGCGAGCCTGGCGAGCTGTCACGGATCACCACGCCTAGGCAGGCTCCTCCGGTGCGCGCTCGCTGAGCCAGGGGATCAGGCCCGCCCGGAGCCTCGCCAAGAGCTCCTCGGCCTCCCAGCCAGCCTCGAGAGCGCTCTCGATCACGCGCGAATAGAGGGCTGGACGGATCCTGCCCTTGCCGTCGAACTCCAGGATCAATCGCGCCGCGGCGCCTATGGCCCGCGACGCAGTGCGAGACATCTCTAGGTTCGGATCGGACTCCCAGCGCAGGCGACGAAACTCCTCCTGCAGCCGCTGGCGAATCCGCACGGCTCCTCGCGCTTGAAGCGCGTCGCCGATCTCCCAGGCGCAGGACCAGCAAGGACACTCGAACCAGACCCGCATTCGACGCACGATCAACCTCTGCGTCAGGTCCTGGGGCTGGAGCGCGAGCCAGCGGAGCAAGGCCGCGTCGGCGACGAGGATCAAGGTCCGCAGCGACCCACCCGGACCGAGGCTGTGGAGAGCTTCTATGGCCACCTCGAGCTGGCTCTCGGCCTCGCCTTCACTGAGGAGCGCCCAAGCGGCGGCCGCGGTCTCCGGGTCGCAGAGGCCCAAGCGGAGGCGGCGGTTGAAGAAGGCGGCGGGGTCCTCTCCTCGAGCCAGGCGGCGGTAGGCGAGGTCCGCCATCAGCTCCTCGGCTTCGGCGGGCGGCGGCGGCGCCAGCAGCGGTAGCAATGCCTCGGCGGGCGGGCTCCGTTGGCTCTGGCCCGCAGGATCAGCTTGCGCTTCAGAGCCATGCCGCAGTCGACGCAGGTGACGCTAGGGTCTCGATCAGTGAAGTGGGGAGTCTTCTCAGGGCACCTCGCAGGGGCGCCTCGGTGCTGGCGCCGGTCCCTCGTGGACGCAGGTCCCAGAGGCACCTGTCAGAGCGAGCCCGAGCCGACCCGGCTAGGAGCCCCGCGGCGCAAAGCGGAAGCCCCGATCGTCGCTCTGCGGTCGTGCGGGCCCCTTGCGCTTCTTCTTCTTGCCACCCGTGGCCTTGGCCTGGCCCCCCTTCTTCTTCCCCTTCTTCTTCCGCGCCTTCTTCGCGCGCGGGGGCGGGGGAGCGCCCTGGTTGACGCCGTCGTTGCCCGCACACCAGACCTCGAGGACCTTCCCCTGGACCTGATAGCCGAGGGGAGCTGGTTGCCCCTCGGCGCAGGGATCGGTGTGTGCTGCTCCCAAGGTCTCTGCGAGGACCGCGCTCGACTCGGGAAACTCCCCGGTCTCGAGCTGAACCGCTCGCGCCGCGGCGATGGTCTGCACGATTCTCACGAAGGCCAGCGTCGTCCTGAGGTGGTTGAAGTGGGCGCCGGCCGAGGGAATCTGACTCGAGCGAGGGAAGGCGTTCCTCTCCCAGGCCTCCGCATGGAGCTGACTCCCAAGAGCAGCCCGATCCTTGGCGAGAGGCAGATCGACGATCCCGAGGTTCCTGCTGGACTCGTCTTCATAGACCGAGAGCTGTCGTTCGAACACGACGTCGAGGTAGGGAAGCCCACCAGGCTCCAGCGCGAGCATGTCGTTGAAGTAGATCGGCCCCTCTTCGTCTGGGGCCAGCGGTCGCCCGCTGACCTCGAGCAGGCTCACGACGAACTGAAGTCGAGCCCCCCTCAGGACCGACCCCGGGTCGGGGAGCGAGAAGCTCGAGAGCGCGCTGCATAGCGTTCGGCAGTCCTCTGGAGAGAGCCCCGGCCGAGCCAGGGTGTAGACCAAGCTCTCGCAGCCGATTCCGACGATCGCGATCCCCATCGTCGTATCGAATTCAGTCCCTCGCCGGGCCACGTCCTGTCCCCAGGCCACGATCTCGAGACCTGTCTGGAGCGCCTCCTGAGGAGTCTGGAGGACCGCCTCGTAGGCGAGGAGGTTCGCGCCCGCCCTGAGGTAGAGGCCGTTTTGGTCCTCGATTCGGTAGCCCCGGTCCCAGCGCGTCTCCCAGTCCGACCGACCACAGCGAAGCCCTCGCCGGAGGTAGCGGAGCGCGGGCCGAAAGCGCGCGAAGGCTCGCTCGCCGCGTTGAAAGCGCTCAGCCTCCTGCGCGCTGAGCTCTTGGCCCGGCTCCTCCCAGGCACACGAGAGGAAGCCGGTCTCGACCCCGTCGATCGCTTTGCCCTCGGGTGACACCTCGGCGAGCATGGTGCCGATATCGGTCGGGAGCTGAGGCGCCTGGTGCCGCCAGCTGTAGGGAAGTCGCCCTTCGGGTTGCCCTCCTGCCAGAGCCCACAAGAAGCCGTTGTAGAACACGACCGCGGAGTCGTCGTTGTCTGGCTCGCCGACCACCGTCCGCCGACGACCCTCGGGGGCCATCCGCTCCTCGACCTCGGCTGCCGCAGCGTCAAAGCGAAGGTCGAGGGCGTTCGAGGCCCGGTAGGTGAAGGCCCCGAAGGTGATCGAGGCCAGGACCACGATCCCCAAACAACCGAGCCCGCAGCTCCGACAGACCCCGCCGCTAGCCTCGGGATCGGCTTGTTCTTCGCTCGCCTCAAGATCAGTCACACTCGGCCTCCCCGACCCAAGGGGCCTCTAACGGGGCTGCGCCCGCAAGGGCAAGTCTCGGAGACGCTGCCCGCAGGCGGCGAAGATCGCGTTCGCCAGGGCCGGCGCCATGGGCGGAACGCCCGGCTCGCCAGCGCCGCCAGGGAGCTCCTCGCTCTCGACGAGGGTCACGTTGATCGTCTTGGGCGCCTCGTGGATTCGCTGGACCGGGTAGTCGTGGAAGTTGCTCTGAACCACCGCGCCCTCCTTGACCGTGATCTCACCCGACAGCGCGAGGCTGAGCCCGAAGATCACCGAGCCCTCCATTTGCGCCCGGACGCGGTCGGGGTTCACCACGGTCCCGAGGTCAATGGCGATATCCACTCGCGGCACCGTGACTCGGCCTCGCTCGTCGACGGCGGCCTCGACGACCACCGCGACGTAGGCCTGGAAGCTCCGGTGAGCCGCGATCCCCAGACCGTGGCCCTCGGGGACCTCGCGGCCCCAGGCGCTGGCCTTGACCCGCTCTATGACGCCCCGCAGGCGCCCAATGTCTATGGGGTATTCGGAGAGGGGCTTGGCGTAGTTGGGGTAGGTCACGTCCTGGCCCAGCTTCAGCTTGCGCGCGGGCCCCAAGGCCTCGAGGAGATACTCGGCCGAGTCCTTCCCCGCGGCCTGGGCGCACTCGTCCACGAAAGACGAGGTAGCGAAGACGTGGAACACATTGCAGACCGAGCGCAGCCAGCCGATCCGGATCTGGGCCGGCGCCGGGCAGCTCTCGCACTGGAGGTCCTTGACCGCGTAGGGCAGGTCCGTGACGCCCATCATCAGCTCGAAGGGCGCTGGTGAAGTCGAACCCGCGGCGAAGGTCGAAGTGATCGACGAGAAGGCCGAGCGAAACAGCCAACCCTGGATCAGGCCGGCCTCGTCCAAACCCGCCTCGCAGCGGAGCGCGGCGGGGGCGTGGTAGTAGTCGTGGCGAATGTCGTCCTCGCGCGTCCACACGACTCGAACCGGCGCCCCGATCTCGCGCGAGACGAGGGCTGCCTCAGCGATAAAGTCCGGCTTGGACTTTCTCCCGAAGCCTCCGCCCAAGAGCGTGGTGTGGACCTTGACCTGCTCCTTTTCGAGGCCCAGGGTCGCGGCCACGGTGTCGCGTGCGGCCTGGGGATTCTGGTTCGGAGCCCAGACCTCGCAGCCAGCCTTCGTCACGTGCGCCAAGGCACAGGGCGGCTCCATCGTGGCGTGGGCCAGGAGGGGAGTCGTGTATTCGGCCACGAGCTGCTTGCTCGCGGCCTTGCGCGCCTGGGCGGCGTCGCCTTGGGTCCTGACGGCCTTCCCGGGCTTGCGCACGGCGGCCAAGAGGGTCTCGCGGAAGGTCTCTGAGTCGTAGCTCTGGTTGGGGCTCTTCTCCCAGGTCGTCTTCAGCTTGCGCCGGCCTTGGATCGCAGCCCAAGTCGAGCTCGCCACGACCGCCACTCCGCCAAGGGCCTGAAAAGTGTGCGCGCCTTTGAAGCCAGGCAAGACCACGACTCGCTCGACGCCCTTGACCTTGAGGGCCTCGCTCGCGTCGTGGGAGGCCAGCGCTCCGCCGAGGACGGGCGAGCGGGCGACGGTCACGTATTTCATTCCAGGGAGGGTCTTGTCCGCGCCGAAGATCGCCGCGCCGCGCACGATCGCCGGGGCGTCGTAGCTCTGGAACTCCTTGCCTATGTATCGCCACTCCGAGCGCTCCTTGAGCCGGAGAGCGCTCTTGGCAGGGGGCTGGAGCTTGGCAGCCTTGGCGGCTAGCTCCCCAAACCCGAGCTTCCGCTTGGACTTGGCGTGGTGCACGGCGTGGAGCTTGGCGCGGCACTCGCTCGCCGGCACACCCCAGGTCGCGGCAGCGGCCGCCTCCAGCATCTGGCGAGCGCTAGCGCCGACCTCGCGCATGGACTGGAAGAAGTTGCGGATCGAGCGCGAGCCGTCGGTGTTCTGCGAGCCGTAGATCTCGTCACCCAAGGCCTGCTCGATCTTGACCCGCGTCAGGTCTGCCTCGAGCTCGTCGGCGACGACGGCCGGGAGGCAGGTCCGGATCCCGGTTCCCATCTCTGCGCGGTGGGTCACGATCGTCACCACGCCCTGGCCGTCGATCGAGAGCCAGAGGCTCGGCTCGAGGGACTTCGGCTCCGGCGAGTCCTGGGCGAAGAGCTCGACCGGCCCCAGGAGAGGCGCCCCTATCACGAGGGCCCCGCCAGCCACGAGGCCCTGGAGGAAGGCCCGTCGGGTCCCCTGCATGTGGCTCATCACTTGGCACCTTCCTTGGCCGCTTGACGAATCGCAGCCCGAATCCGGGGATAGGTCCCACAGCGACATATATTCCCGGCCAGGGCCGCGTCGATGTCGTCGTCGGTCGGATCAGGGATCGCCTCGAGGAGCGCTGCCGCGCTCATGATCTGTCCGACCTGGCAGTAGCCGCACTGAGCGACGCCCAGCTCGACCCAGACCTTCTGCAGCGGGTGACTCCCGTCGGGCGAGAGCCCCTCGATGGTGGTCACCTCCCGCTCGCCGACCTGGCTGACAGGCAACACGCAGGAGCGGGTGGCCTGCCCGTCGACGTGCACGGTGCAAGCCCCGCACTGAGCCATTCCGCAGCCGAACTTGGTTCCGGTCAGGCCGGCCTCGTCCCGCAGCGCCCACAAGAGCGGGGTCGTGGGATCGACCTGAGGCAGCTCGCGCTGCTCGCCGTTGATCTTGAGCTTCACTTGGCGCCCTCCTTGGGCAGCGGGGCCCCGGCTTCAGTCCAGGTCTCGAAGGCGGCTACGAACTCCTCGCGCGAGACGGGAACAGCCGCACGCTCGGGTCCGGGCGCCCAACCCCAGCCGACCAAGGCGTCGTCGCGAACGTGGGCCACGAGCTCGTCGAGGCTCATGTGCGATCGCTTGGGGTCCTTGAGCTGCGCCGCCAGAGCCTCAGGGCTTCGGCCCTCGAAGGCCTGCTCCAGAGGAGCTAAGCGCCAATCCGGACTCCCGGGCGGGAGGTGGGGCTGGTCGTGGTTCCCGGCCGAGTGGCAGGCGGTGCAGCGCAGGCCTGGCCGACCGCGGTCGTCGGAGCCGCGCTGGACGTTCATGGCGTGGGGCTGCGAGGTGTCGAACTGCAAGGGCCGCTGTCCCGCAGGGTGGCAGTTCAAGCAGCGAGGGTGCGTGAGGACCTGAAACACGGTCGCGTAGGCCCTCCGCCCCTCGTCCTCGCCCACCGAGGCCTTCGTCGCAGCCGGCGTGGGCGCCGCCTCAGGCTCGGAGCTGGGCTCGCTGCAGCCCAGGAACCCAGCGAGCGTCGCCAGGGCCAGGGAACGTGTGAGAGCTTTCAAGGCGGCCTCCTCTTGCGAGGGCTCACCATACCGCCCGCTCCGGGCCAGCCAGGATCGGCGTCACAAGAGAGCGGGGGTCAAGACTTCGGATCGGCTAGGCTGCGCGGCGTGCCCCAATCGCCCCTGTTCCGTTCGGGTCAGACCGTCCACCACAAGCTCTACGACTACCGAGGCGTCGTCGTGCGCTTCGACCTGACCTGTCAGGCCGACGACGCTTGGTACGACTACCAGACCCAGGGCAAAGACTCCGCCCCGACCAAGGATCAGCCCTGGTACCACGTCCTCGTCGACAAAGCCGAGCACACCACCTACGTGGCCCAACAGAACCTGGAGCCCTCAGACGATCCCTCGCCGATCACGCATCCCCAGCTCGACGCCACCTTCGCGACCTATCTCAAGGGTCGCTACTACCGAGAGCACCTGAACTGATCGCCGCCGAGGCCTGGACTCTCCAGGTTCGCGCTAGCCCGGTTTTCTCCTTCGACTCGTGGCGGTCCAAGTCGTGCTGGATCCGGGCTAGGCCAGCCCCTCCAAGAGCCCCGTGCTGTCGCCAAAGCGGCTCCCGGCCACGCCCGCCCCGCGCATCAGGCTCAGCCACAGATTTGCCAGCGGGGTCTCGGCCGCGAAGCGAAGGTGACGGCCTGGCCTCAGCGCGCCGCCGAGGGACCCCGCGACCAGGATCGGGAGGTCGTGGTGGTCGTGGCGATCGCCGTCGCGGATCCCGCTCCCGTAGCTGAGGGCGACTTGGTCCAGGAGACGCTTCTCGCCCTCCTTGATCGTCGCCAAGCGATCGAGAATGTAGGCCAGCTCGCCGATATGAAAGGCGTTGATCTTCTCGATCTGAGCCTGCTTGTTCGCGTTCTTCCCGTGGTGGCTCAGGCTGTGGTGTCCCGAGCGGACGCCTAAGTGCGGGTAGGTTCGGTTGCTGCCAGCGTTTCCGAGCATGAAGGTCGCGACTCGGGTCGTGTCGCTCTGCAGGGCCAAGATCAGGAGGTCGCTCAGGATTCGCAGGTGCTGGCGGACGTCGCGCGGAACCCCCTTGGGGAGGGTCTCGCGGAGTCCGCTCACGGCGTCGGACTCGCGACCCTCGCCGCGCTCGCTCGACTCAATCACCCGCTCGACCTCGCGGACCCCCGTCAGGTATTCCTCGAGTCGCCCGCGGTCGGCCCGCGGGAGGGCAGCCCCTAGGTCCTTGGCGTCGCCGCGGATCGCATCCAGGACGCTCTTGCGCTCGGCTAAGCGCTTGGCCTGTTCCTTGGGGTTCAGCTTGGGCCCGAACAGGCGCTCGAACACACGCCGGGGGCGGATCTCCTTGCCCTGCGGAGTCTGCGGCGCTCGCCAAGAGAGGTTCCCCGAGTAGGCGCAGGCGTAGCCCGAGTCGCAGCTCCCGGCGCTCCGCCCGGGTTCGAGACCGAGCTCCAGCGAGGCCAGGCGGGTGTGTCGCCCGAGGACGCGCGCCGCGACCTGGTCCGCCGAGACGCCGCAGCGGATCCCGCGCTTGACCGGGTGCACGCCCGTCAGATACGCCGCCACGGCGCGGGCGTGATCTCCAGGCCCGTCGCCGTGAGCCCTGGCGCCGTCAGCCGTGAGGCCGCTCATGACCAAGAGGTCCTGCTTGAAGGGGGCTAGGGGCTGGAGCAGCTTGGAGAGGGTGTAGTCGCTTCCGCTCCCCGTAGGCGTCCAGCTCGGGACGTGGACCCCGTTGGGGACGTAGAGGAACACCAAGCGCTGCTTGCCACGCTCGGGGCCGGCCTGAGCCGCTTTGGCCCACGGAGAGAAGGCCTCGAGCCAAGGTAGCGCCAGGGCCGCGCTCGCTCCCTGGAGGAAGCCCCGGCGTCCGATCCCGGCGCCGCGTCTGGAGGGTGTCATCGGGTCTCCTCTCGTCGCCAGCCTTGGCGGAAGGCGCGGGTCTGGACGAGCTCCACGACCAACCGTCGCAACCCGACCTCTTCGCCGAGGCGCGCGACCAAGAGCCGGACCTCCTCCTGCTCCTCGAGCGCCAAGGGCCGGCCGAGGCCGTAGGTCAGGAGCGCTCGACTCAGCCCGCGCAAGAAGGCCCCGCGCCGCTGGCTGAGGGCCTTGCGCAGCCCCGGGACGCCGTCGAGGACGCTCCCGTCCGGCAGCTGGCCTTTGCTGTTGACGAGGTCCGCGTCGCGCCGGAGCGCCCCGGTCCCAGAGTAGCGCTCGAGGGACACGCCCAGCGGGTCCATCCGGGAGTGGCAAGAGCGGCAGTCGGCGCGGGAGCGGTGGAGCTCGAGGCGCTTGGCGAAGGAGAGGTCCGGCCGGGCCTTGGCCTCAGGGCCCAGGCTGTCGACGCCGGGAGGCGGCGGCGGAGGAGGGTCGGCCAGGATCACCTCCAAGAGCCACTTCCCGCGCTTGACCAGCGAAGCGCGCTCGGGCTCAGAGGTCAGGGTCAGGACGCTGGCGTGGGTCAGGACGCCGCTCCGCCCTGGAGGGAGCGAGACGCGCCGGAAGCGAGGCCCCTCGACGCCGGTCCAGCCGTAGTGCTTGGCCAGGCGGCCGTTGACGAAGGTGAAGCGCCCGTCGATCACCTCGTGGGCCGGGCGGTCCTCGCGCAAGATCGCCTCCAGGACGAGCTCGGTCTCGACGGACATAGCGCTCCGGAGCGCCTCGTCGAAGTCGGGGAAGGCCAGGGCGTCGGGCGTCGCCTCCTCCAGGCGACTGAGCTGAAGCCACTGGCGACCGAAGTCCTCGACCAGCGAGCGCGAGCGCGGGTCGTCGATCAGGCGCCGGGCCTGAACCACGTAGTCGCGCTCGAGGGTTCCCGCGCCCGCAGCCCTCGCCAAGGCCTCGTCTGGGAGGCTCCCCCAGAGGAAAAAGCTCAGGCGAGCAGCGAGGTCCAGCTGAGGGAGTCGCCGCGGGACGTTGTGAACGCCGGGGCCTGGGTCCAAGTCGGAGCGGAGGAGGAAATTCGGCGAAGCCAGAATCGCCGTCAGCCCCAAGCGGAGCCCGACCTCGGGCGGCTCACGCCGCGCGCGGGCGCTGGCCGCCAGCTTGGCGAGCCGCGCCGACTCGGCCGCTCGAAGCGGGCGGCGATAGGCGCGACCAGCGAGGCGTTCCAGAATCTGGGGGAGGTTGTTCCATGTCAGGCGCTTGGCGTCGCCCAAGAGTCGCTTGTGGCCCGGTGGCAGCGGCGGGCGGTCCACGGGGCCCTCGACCTCGACCCACTTGAGCGAGAAGTTGCGGTCTCGCTGGTTGGGGTCCTTGGCCTCGGGGCGGTAGTAGTCGTTGAGGTAGTAGACCTCGAAGCGTCGCTTGCCGACCTCTAGGGGGATCACGAACTGGACGGTCTCGGGGGAGTCCTTCGTCGAGCGCGTGGCCTTGATTCCGTGGCGCCGCCCGTCGACGCGGAGGCTGAGCCGGACGGGATCCGGCCCCGCTTGATCTCCGTAGACCCGGAGGCGAATTCGATAGCGCCCGCGGTGCGGGATCGTGATCTGACCCCCGAAGGAGCCCGAGGTCACGAGCTTCCGGTAGCCCTGGCCCACGTCATAGACCCGACCCTTGGCCGCGAGCTTGGCCGCTGGGATCCGCGTCTTGAGCGGCTCGAGGACCAAGATCGCCTCCGCGGCGACGCGCTCTGCCGCCTCGAGGGCCCGCTGGAAGTAGCTCGGCGTGAGCGAGGCCGCGGCGCTCGAGGTGTCGAAGCCGTCGGCGACCTCGTCCCGGGGCCAGTCCCGAGTCGGTCGCGAGTGGACACCGAGCAGATCTCGGACGGCGTGCTCGTATTCGGCTCGCGTCAGGCGGCGCAGCGCCGGGCGAGAGCTCGTGTCGGCCACGCTGGCTAGGGCCGGGAGCTGCCCCTGGGCTCGGAGCCAAGCCCCCAGGGCGGCCAGGTCCGCGGCCTGTGGGCGAGGTCCCTCGTGGTCGTCGGGGGGCATGCTCCCTGAGGCGGCCCGGCGATAGACCTCGCTCCAGGTCTCGGAGCTGACCTTGGCCACGTCGTCGAGGCGCAGGTTCCCGTCGGGCTCCCACCCTGAGTGGCACTCGACGCAGTGCCTCTGGAGGAAGCGCTGGCCAGGGTTCGGGCCCGGCTCCTCCTGCTCGGGGGCGCCGTGGGCGACAAGGACGAGGCCCGCCAGAGCGGCAGCAGCGAAGGAGGTCTGGGCAAGGGCTCGCACGGAGAGAGTCTATCTCGCGGCAAGGCTCTGACTCGCACTCGATCTCCAGCCAGGCCCTATCGCAGGAGCCGCCGCAGACCTTGAAGCTCCGAGGTGTTCGCGGGGCTGAGGGGGATTCCCTCCACTCTGCTCAGGAGCCTCCGGGCTTTGGCGACCTGCCTGCGAGACAGGAGGTAGCGGCTCCACTCGACGATCTGGGTCGGCGTCGGCAGCGCCTCTCTGGCCTGGATCGCGTCGAAGAGGCTGTCCGCCCTCTCTGGCCGCTTTCGGCTAAAGGACATCAGGAGCTCGATTTGGTCTTCGAAGAGGAGCGCGACGGGGCTTTCGCGGAGGAGCCGCTCCGCAGGCTGAAGGGCGCCCTCGTCACCCGCCACGATGCGCAGCTTGAGGTGAAGGCTCTTGATCCGCAGATCGAGGGGGTCTCGCGCCGCCAGGGCCTCGACGCGCTTTAGGGCGCCTGAGAGGTCCCCCGCCCTGGCTTGAAAGCGAACCGCCATCGTCGCCAACTCCAGCAGGTCGGGGTAGTCCTTCAGGACCTGGTCCGCCGCCTTGACGGCCTGCTCCAGGCCCGCCTCGGAGGCGACGACGGGCACGAGCCCATAGCGCAAGGGCAGCGGGAGCGGCTGCCCGAGGCCCTCGAGCTCTGTTGCTAGGGCTCGCACGCCCTCGAGGTCGTGGAGCCCGAGCAAGAACTTCGCCCTCAGGAAGGCCAAGCGCGGAACGCGCCGCTGGTGAGGGCGCAGGAGCTCCTCGATCTCGCGGCCCCGTCCCGCCAAGAAGAGCTCGTGGGACTTCGCCAGCGCTGGGCGTAGGTCCTTGGGGGCCCCGTTCAAGCTGCACTCCCAGGCGTTGACCCAGCGCTGTCTGGGCGGTGCGTCCACCCCCTGGTGTCTGACCACCACGACCCCAGAGACCGGCTCCGGCCACGCGCGATAGCGGTTGAGTCGGACCTGGACGATCCCAGGTCGAAGGGGAGGCTTGCTCGCAAGGTCGATCCGGAGGTGTTCGGAGTGCGTCAAGTCGTCGGAGCGCCAAGGGGCGCCTGAGGAGGGCGGCCCGTCTTGGTCGGCGTAGAGGTCGAGGTCCGCCTGGGCGCCTTGGAGTTCGATCTCGAGGGCTCCCGTCCCTGGCGGCACGTGGACCCAGAGCAGGAGGTCCGTCTCCTGCGGCTCGAGTCGAAAGGCGTAGGCCCCAGCCGCGCGAGCGTGCCCCAAGACCCGCCCCACCTTGCGGAGCTTCCCCGCGATGGTGGCCTGAAGGCGGGTGATCTCGGCAGAGGAGAAGCCGCCCTCGAGCGCGCCCAGGCTTCGCTCGAGTCCGCCGACGAGGCCCGCTTTGGCCTGGACCTCTGCCAAGGAGCGCGCGACACCACCGCGGCCCCGGGTCAGCGTCACAAGGAGCTCGGCCGGCCGCAGCGAGTCACGCGTGAGCCCCAGCTTCTCGAAGCGTCGGGCGAGGGGGATCGCGTAGCCCGGGGACCAGACTGGGGCCGGCGCAGGCTCCAGGACCTCCAGGCGCGTCCCTGCTATGGAGAAGGCCCCGCTCTTGCGAAGCCCGAGGGAGATCGCGAAGTGGATCTCTTGCCGGAGGAGGAGCTCTCGCTGGGGGACCTGAGCTTGGATCGATCGCACCCGGTCCCCGGTCCCGCTGACCTCGATGCCCCGAGGCAAGTCCCAGAGCCGCAGCGCGAGCTCGGCCAGGTGGGCGGCCGCGCGCTCGAGTCCCTGAGGCTGGTCGAGGCCCTTTCGGGCGGCCCCTGCCAAGCACTCTCGACCCCTGCGGACCCAGGCCTGCCGATCGATCTCCTCGCCGTCCAGCCGAGACAGAAGCACGAGACCTCGTCCGAGCTCCGCTCTCAGCTCGTAGCCGGGTTGACGCGCGTCTTGATAGGCCTCGAGCGCGTCTTCCCAGCGCGCTAGCTCCCGATAGCTGCGCCCTAGGACCCAGGACTGCCTAGGCGTGGGCTCGGCGATCCGCTCGGCCTGGGCCAACGCGGCCGAGAAGGCCTCGTGGCGCAAGCCAGCCACGGCCGTGTCCGCGGCTTGAAGCTCGCGGAGGCTCCGAGAGAGGCTCTCGCCGGCCTCGGCCGCCGCCGCACCCGAGAGCTGGCCTGGGCTCGGGGAGGAGGCCGGCGTCAGGGCGCTAGGCGACGCTGTCGGCGTGACGCTGACCTGGACCGGCGCGGGGCTCGCTTCGGGGGGCTCCGAGACCAGGGCGGCTGTGATCCAGACCCCGCCCAGGAACGAGAGCGCCAACACGCCCGCCGCGAGCGACTTCGTCATGCCGCGACGCTTCGAGCTGTCCCTTCCTCGCCCTTGGCGCTCGAGGGCGGCCAGGGCGTCTGCGAGCTCGGCCATGCTCGGGAAGCGATCGCTCGGGTCGCGGGCTAGGGCGCGCATCACGAGCGCGCTCAGTCCTCGTGAGATCTCCGGCCGGAGCGCTCGCGGAGGAGGGAAGGAGCCAGCCGCAGTTACGGCCACGAGCTCGAGCGCGGGGCCGCTGCCGCCGGGCGGCCCCCCCGTCAGCAAGGCGTAGAGGGTCGCGCCGAGGCCATAGACGTCAGCCCGCGCGTCGACCTTCCCCGCGTCGGCCAGCTGCTCAGGGGCGGCGAAGCCCAGGGTTCCTGCGAAGGCGCCCGTCGCGGTCAACCGTCCACCGCTGGCTTCCTCGAACTTGGCGAGGCCGAAGTCCACCAGGACGGGCTGATCAGCTCGCGGCAACAACACGTTGTCGGGCTTGACGTCCCGGTGCAGGACTTCCCGCTCGTGGGCGTAGGCCAGGGCCTCTGCTAGGCAGCGTCCGAGTTCCAAGACCTCGTCGTCAGGTAGCTGTCCCCGTCCTCGGAGGACTTCCTCGAGGGAGTGGCCCCCGACCAGCTCGAGCACGATGAAGGGCTCCCCCCGCTCCTCGCCCAAGTTCAGGACCGGGACCACGCCAGGATGCTTGAGGCGCGCCAGGGCCTCGCCCTCGCGACGAAAGCGCCGGAGGTGCTGCTCCGAGGCCGCCCGGGCCGGACGCTTGATCGCGACGGGGCGCTGAGTCTGGAGGTCGAGGGCTCGATAGACGACGCCCATTCCGCCGCGCCCGAGGGTGCCTTGGATCTCGTAGCGGCCCGCTAGAACGCGAGACTGGGGTGGCTGGGCGTCGAACACCCCACGGTTATAGCTGCGGGCTCCGCTCGGAGCCCGCTAGCGCGGGGGAGCCAGGGGATCTAGGGGATCCCCGGTCCCGTCCCAGGGGTCGGGGTCGGCGCGGCCCGGGTCCTCGCGAGGCTCCGGTTCGCGATAGGGCTCGGGCTCCTCCTGCCAAGCCGGGGGCCCCGCGGGTTCGCGCAGGGGCGTCTGCTGCGCCGGTTGAGGAGCGGGAGCAGGGTCCTCAGGCGCCCAGGTCGGGGTCGGGTCGAAGGCAGGCTCGGGCTCGGGCGGTGCCGGGGTCGGGGTCGGCTCGCCTGGAAAGAGCGCGCTCGCGACGCGCTCGGGGACGACCGGGCGCAGCTCGTCGACGAGGACCAAGAGGGCTTGCCCCGAGGCGCTCTCGCGGACGGCCGTCGCAATGTTGGTCGAGATCCCGGACGCGACGAGGACCAAGACGCCGAAGGCGAAGAGGCCCTTGAACGCACCCAAGACGCCGCCGAAGCGCTGATCGAGCTCGTCGAACTCGAGCTTCTCGATCCGGTGCTTGAGCTTGAGGCTGAGCACGTAGAGGCAGATCGCCACGAGGGCGTAGATCAGGACCCAGGACGCGAAACGGACCAGGATCCCCTCGCCGAAGAGACCGCTGACGGGCCGCGCCAAGACCGTGGCGCAGATCCCTCCCAAGACCAGGGTCGCGACCCCGCTCAGCTGCCAGACCAGACCCTTCTTGCGCCCAAGCCCATAGCTGATCGCCGCGACCGCGACGGTCAGGGCGTCGAACACGCCTATGGGAACTTGAGCCAGAGTCAGCACAGAAGACCTCTCCGCGCGTTGGGCGCACGACCTCACCTCTCCCTTCGGCCGTTTCGAGGGCGAGATTGAGGCTCTATTACTGTATTCCGCGGAGCGGAATACAGAGATAGAGGCTCTACTTCTTCTTGCCGCCGAGGCCGAAGCGGCCTAGGAAAGACTTGGCCTTGAGCTTCATCTTGCCGGCCTTGATCTCCTTCTCGAGGTCGGCCGCGAGGAGCTTGGCGCTGTGATAGCGGTCCTGCTGCTTCTTCTCGAGGCACTTGAGGGTGATCTCGGCCAGGCCCTTGGGGATGTTGGGATTGAGCGCTATGGGATCCGGCGGCGGGTTCGCCACGAGCTGCTTGATGATCTTGCGCGGGTCGCGACCCGTGAAGGGCGCCCGGCCCGTGATGAGGAAGAAGAGGGTCGCGCCGAGGGAGTAGATGTCCGTCGTGATGTTGATGGGGCCGTGGCCGCCGCGGGGCTGCGCTTGCTCGGGCGGCATGTAGCTCGGCGTGCCGACGATGAGGCCCTTGTCCTTGCCGGACTCGGTCTCGACGACCAAGCCGAAGTCGATGAGCACCGCCCGGAAGGGCTTCTGGCTCTGGTCGATCATGATGTTGTGAGGCTTGAGGTCCCGGTGGTAGATCCGCTGGGCGTGGACGTAGGCCAGGGCGCCGGCGGTCTCCATCGCGATCCGAGCCGCGAGGAGGGGGGGCATAGGACCGTGGCGGAGGACGTGAGCCCGAGCCTCGATTCCTTGGATCAGCTCCATGGAGTAGTAGGTCAGGCCTTGCTCGACGCCGCAGTCGAAGATCCGCACGATGTGCGGGTGGTCGAAGCGGATCTGGACCCGCGTCTCGTGGAGGAAGCGCTCGGTCTCGCGAGGGTCCGTCTTGTTCTCGAGGGCGACCTTGAGGGCCATTCGCCCGGCGTAGCCGCGTTGCTTGGCGAGGTTGCCGGTCATCCCGACGGCCTCGACCTCGAGCACCACTCCAAAGGCACCGCGCGCGATCTCCCCGTGGACCTCGTAGTCGCCGAGGCTGCACTTCTCGAACCCAAGCCGCAGCTTGAGGCGGCGCTGGAACTCCTCGCGATCGAGGGGCCCGGGGGCCTGGACGCTCTTGCCGCCCTTCGGCCGGGGACCGCTCGGGGTCGCGAGCCGGAGGCTGGGATCGCTCGGCATCCGCAGCTCGCCGGGCTTGTTCCGAACCGCCTTCGGCGGAGCCTCGTCCGAGACGATCATCGTCGGCTGGGCCAGGATCTCGTCCTCGTCCATGGGCAGCGCTGGACCGACGGCGCTGTCTTCGGGGACCACGAGGGTCTGCTGGTCGAACACGTCGAGCTCGTCCCCGCTGTCGTCGGGCACGACCATTGTCTGCTGGTCGAACACGTCCTCGTCAGGGTCCTCGTCAGGCACGACCATTGTCTGCTGATCGAACACGTCCTCGTCGGGGATCGTGAGTTGGTCGTCGCCGTAGGCGCCTTCGTCGGGCACGACCATCGTCGGTTCGTCGAACACGTTGTCGTCGGAGGCCACGTCCAGGATCGGGACACCGGCCGCTGCGTATCCAGCCGGGGAGTCGTCGTCGGGCACGACCATCGTCGGCTCGTCGAACACGTCGTCGTCGTCAGCAGGGTCTTCGTCAGGCACGACCATTGTCGGCTCGTCGAACACGTCGTCGTCGTCGGGAACCTGAAGCCCGCCCCCGCCCTGAAGAGGAGCCTGAGGAGGGGCGCTCTGGGGGGGAGGAGCTGAAGGGTAGGGCTGCGGCGCGGAGTGGCCCTGGGCCTGCGCCTGCGCCGCCTCAGCTCGAGCCTGATTGAGGACCTGATTGAAGGCCGCCGCTAGGCGCTGGTAGCCCTCGGCATCGATGAGACGAGCCTCGGTCAGGAGCCGCTCGAAGGGGAGCTTGGGATGCTTGGCGCGCAGCTGGACCGCTTGCTGAAGGCGGGCCTGATCAATGACCCCCAGGTTCAAGGCGATGTTGGCGACGACCTGGTCCCGCTTGTCCATTATTCCTAGTGGAGGAGCTCCGACTGCGAGGAGTAAGTCGCGCGCGCGACACCCCTGGCTGCCCAGAGGGTAAACCCCCGCAGCACGCCGCGCAAAATGAGTGCGAACACGATCGCGCGAACCTGCCCTGGGCCTCGATCTCGCCAAGGATCCGAGCTAGTGTCTCCGCCCTGCCTCAGCGCCTCAAGGAGCTCCCATGAAGGGCCTCAAGCCCGGTCAGCCGATCTACTCGATCAAGGACGTCAAGCGGAAGTTTGGCGACCGCGAGATCCTCAAGGGAGCGACCTTCAGCCTCTATCCCGGGGACCACGTGGGCGTGGTCGGCGTCAACGGCGCTGGCAAGTCGACCTTGATGAAGATCTTGGCCGGCTCGGACCCCGACTACGACGGGAGCATCGTCCCAGCCAAGGGCCTGACCGTCGGTTACGTCCCCCAAGAGCCAGACCTCGACCTGACCAAGACGGTCTACGAGAACGTCCTCGAGGGCGTCCGGGACACCCTCGACCTCCTCAAGCGCCGCGAAGAGATCTACGAGCTCTACGCGCACCCCGACTACGCCGAGGGTGAGAAGCTCGAGCAGCTGATGGCCGAGCAAGGCGAGGTCGAGGACGCCCTCGGCGTCAAGGGCGTCGACAGCGAGGACGAGGTCCTCAACACGGTCGAGCAAGCCATGAGCGCGCTCCACCTCCCCCCCAAGGACCACCCCGCCAAGGTGTGCTCCGGTGGTGAAATGCGTCGGGTCTCGCTCGTGAAGGCGATCCTGCGCCACCCCGACCTCCTCATCCTCGACGAGCCGACCAACCACCTCGACGCCGAGAGTGTCCTCTGGCTCGAGACCTTCCTCGGCCGCTACGAGGGCAGCTACATCCTCGTCACTCACGACCGCTACTTCCTCGACAACGTCGCGACTCGGATGCTCGAGGTCGACGCAGGACGCATCCGCTCCTACGAGGGCAACTACACCGACTTCCTCGAGCAGAAGTCGAAGCAGAAGCAGATCCGGGATCGCACCGACGCCAACCTGATGAAGGCCATCGAGCGCGAGCTGACCTGGATGCGCTCCTCGCCGGCCGCGCGCCGCAAGAAGTCCAAGGCCCGCATCACGGCCTTCGGCAAGCTCCAGGAGCAAGCCGACAACATCGAGCGGCCCCTCGAGATGGAGCTCCGGCTCCCCTTCGGCCCTCGCCTCGGCAGCAAGGTCCTCGAGATCCGCGACATAGCCAAGGGCTTTGGCGAGAAGCAGCTCTTCAAGAACTTCAGCTTCGAGATGCAGCCCGGCGCCATCGTCGGGATCACGGGCGCCAACGGTCTCGGCAAGACGACCTTGATCAAGATGATCATGGGTCAGGAGACCCCCGACGAGGGCGAGATCGAGCACGGCAAGAACACCAACATCTGCTACGTCGACCAGACCCGGAACACCCTCAACGCCGACAAGACCGTCTACGAAGAGGTCAGCCAGGGCGCTGAGTTCATTGCCTACGGCGACAAGAACATCTCGATTCGCCACTACCTGGCGCGCTTCCTCTTCTCGGGCAGCATTCAGCAGACCAAGGTCGGCAAGCTCTCGGGCGGCGAGCGAAACCGCGTTCAGCTCGCGAAGTTCCTCCGCAAGCCCAGCAACTTCGTGATCCTCGACGAGCCGACCAACGACCTCGACCTGATCACACTCCGCGTCCTGGAAGAGGCCCTCGAGCACTTCCCCGGCTGCGCCATCGTGATTACTCACGACCGCTACTTCCTCGACCGCGTCGCGACCCACATTCTGGCCTTCGAAGGCGCCGGCAAGATCTACGAGTGCTACGGCTCTTGGGAGACCTACGTCGAGCGCCTCAAGGAGCGCGAGAAGGAAGGCCGGCTCTAATCGCTCTGCTTCGGCGCCACGTCGAGCGAGCCCTGCCGCGCCGAGCGAACGCGGGCGAGCCCTTGGAGATCACCGTGACCCGCTCTCTCCTTCTCCTCCTCCTTCTCTGCAGCGCGGGGTGCATGAGTTACCCCGCGGAGCCAGGAGCCGCCGAGCGCGGCGAGCTGGAGGTCACTCTTTGGCTCCCGCAGATCCTGGTCGACGGGCGCCAGATTGGAGGCGTGTCTACTGGGCGCGACTACAACGAGGCTCGGGCCCTCAGCGAAGAGGCCGGAGAGACCCCCTTCTTGGATCTCTCGATCTACCTAACCAAGTGGGAGCACCGCTACACGGTCGTCCTCCTCTCTGGCGAGGAGCTCGAGACCCCTTCCGTGCGGCTGATCAATTCGCGAGGGGGCTTCCGCGAAGCCCTCACCGCCGCCAATCGCGCTAGCCCGCTCGCCTTCGGGACTAGCGCCAACGGGGGAGCCCCCCCCTCCTCCCTCGCACACAAAGAACACCAAGCTGAGTTCGTTCGCGTCCATGGCGAGACCTTGACCGGGGTCGAAGTCGTCCTCAAGGGCACGACTCACTCGCTGCCGGTCCGCTAAAAACCATCAAGCCGAGAGGAAGGACACTCGGCTCACGCTCGCGCACTCAGGCCTGGTGTGGAGCCTCTCGACCAGAGCTCGGTTGGAGGTCCTGAGGACGACCTGATTTGGACCCAGATCGAGCGAGGCCCAAGGGGCATGTCCCTCAGGGATATTATTCCTTCGCCAAGCGTCATAGACGAAGCGGATCCCGACGGAGCCGAGGAGCCCCGCGAGGCCGACCCCGAACAAGACCTCCCCGCCTCGCTCGCCCAAGGCGCGAATGAAGAGGTCGCAAACTCCGAGCCCGATCATGATCAGGGGGAGGGCCAGGAGGCACCCGAAGCCCAGGCGCAACCAGCGCGGGTAGGCGAGGTGCTTGGTGCAGGCAGGGCAACAAGGGACCTCGAGCGGGTCTGAGTACGCCTCGAGTCCGCTGCCCGTCTTGAAGCTCGCGCGCTGGGGCGTGGGCTGATCGCAGCAGAGGCAGAGCTCCCCAAAGTCCACAGGTGACGACCTCGTGGCCCCCAGGGTCGCGGCCGCGCGCAGGACCTCTCCCGCAGTCGAGCGCTCCGGGTCGCGCAACACGACGAGGTAGTAGTCGCCAGCCGCCGGCTGGGGAAGCCCAGGCTGCTCCTGCGCTGAGGGGCTCACTTGCCGGTTTCCGGGGTCTTCGGCGCTGCCACCGCTTCGGGCGCTGCCACCGCTTCGGGCGCTGCCACCGCTTTCGGCGCTGCCGCCGATTTCGGCCCGTAGGTCAGAGGAACCCTGACCACGGTGTTCCCGCTCCGGTGCGAGGGGTCAGCCAGGGCCGGCACGACGATCCGCTCGAAGCGCTCGTAGCGCAGGGCAGCGCGCTGGGCGTCGAGGAGGAAGCCCGTGACGTCGGCCTCGTAGAGGACCTTGCTGGGCGGCTCTTGGTCGTAGTCGCGCTCGTTCATGAAGTCGTCGAAGTGCGAGAGCACGATCACCCGCGGCTGGATTCGTTCGATCCACTCGGCTGGATAGTCGCCCTCGACCGTCGCGGTCGAGGGAGTCAAGATCAAGAGGACGTCGATCGGGGTGTCCGCTGAGGGCAAAGGAAAGGCGCGTGAGTGGGGCGCGTTGAGGACGAACACCCTCAGGGGCTGGGCCCGGGGATCGCTCAAGGAGCGAAACTCGAGCAGGTAGTTGTAGGCCTCGCCCGCCACGTAGTCCCAGAACCCGGGCTCGTCGTCGAGGGGCTCCTCGACCGCGCCACCCAGGAAGGTCCAGCCGCTCTTGAAGTGGGGAGTGTGCTTGGACTCGAAGGCCTGAAAGCGGAGGGCGACGCCCGGCTCCTCACCTGGCTCGAAGAGCTCACCTTGGGGCTCCTTGGCGACGTCGCGCGCGCGCCCCTCGAGCCCGAACCCGGCCAGGAGGTTCTTGACCGAGCGGCTGCCCCAGAGCGTCGCCTGGGGCCAAAGCTCGAGGGCGCGGTGCGCGTCGAGGACGTGATCCGAGTGGCCCTCGGTCACGAAGACCGCCTGGGGCCTGGGCTCGAGGGGCGCTAGCAGCCGCTGCACCTCCTCGGTGCTCGACTCTATGTTCCAGGGGTAGACGAACCCGTTCGAGACGAAGGGGTCGAGGAGCACGCTCAGGCCCCCCAGCTCGAGGGCGTAGCAAGCCGTCCCTAACCAGCGGATCTGGAGCGCGCTCGCATCCCCTGCCTCGTGCACCGGCGCCCGGCGGATCTCGAGCTCCATCCCGCGCCGGACCGGCATTCGGGGGTCGTTGGACGAGCACCCCGCACCCAGGAGCACACCGAGCAGGAGCAGGAGCTGGGTCCTCATGGCGCCAGCCTACCCCGGTCGTCCCTCAGTCCTCTGTGGCTACGAAGCGGTTGCAGCCGACCGTCGAGCAGCGACTCCCGGTCAGCTCGAGCAAGCAGTCGTTGTGATAGGTCGTCTTGCAGTGAGTGCAGCTGCTGCTCTTGTGCTCGTCGACGGCCTCCCTGCAGAGCGGACAGGTCGTCCCCTCCTGCGTCTCGAGGCGCAGCCGGCGGGCGACCCCGAGGTCCTTCCTCGCCCGAGACCACGAGGCTCCCCGCACGAGGCGCGCGAGGGAAGCTCGCGAGCACTCCTCGTCCTGGCAGTAGATCCAAGGGGGAGGTGGCAGGTTCCCGCAGATCTCGCAGGCCGAGACCTCTCTCACTTCGCTCCTCCCCCGCCGACTTCTCCCGGAGCTCGCACGCGAGAGCCAAGCAGACCCGACTCCTCGACGAGCTCACTTCCCCTCTTCAAGAGCCTCGGGCGGATAGGTCAGGTAGACCTCGCGGTTCTTGACCTCGAACCCGACCGCGTCGCGGATCTTGGGCTCCTTGCGAGAGGCCTCGAGGAGGGCCTGCTGGATCACGCTCTCCGCTATGGGCCGCGTAACCGGGCCGAGTTCGAAGCCTCCGACGGTGCCACCGAGGAGGCGAATCTGCGGCGGGACGCCCTTTTGGAGCACGAGGGAGACGTGGACGCGGAGGTTGAGGTAGCCGCCGTCCTCGAGGGGCTTGACCGCCTCGACCCACATGCTGTTCTCCTCCAGGACGATCCGCGCCTTCTGGCCCGTGTCCTTATGTCCCGCCTGGGCAAAGAGGAGCGTGTTCAGCTCGCGCTCGCCGAGACGGATCACGGTGTCGCCGCCCAAGAGTCGGCTCGGGAGCTCGTTGACCTTGAACTTGGCGGTCAGGAGGCCCTCCTCGAGCTTGCTCCGCTGGACCGCGGGGAAGTCGAGGGGCTCGGTCTGGCGCATGGACTTGAAGGACACGAAGGCGTAGCCGACGGTCCCGACCACGGCCAAGATCAGGAGGAGGAAGAACAGGCAGCAGCAGCGTCCGAGCTTGCTCCCTCCTGAGTTCTCTGAGTCGCCCATGTTTGGCCTCCAGCGCGGCGCTTTCGCCTGCGACCGACAGCCTACTCGGCCGCGCGCGCCTTGCCTGCCCTGAGCTTCCGGCGGCGCTCAGCCCAGACTCGCGCGAACGCCAAACGCGACCAAGGCAGAGAGGGCCCCGACCAAGAGCGTGAACCCGACCACGCCAAAGCCCATCAGGCGTCGCCTGCGGCGCAGGGCCGCGGTCGCGTCAATGAGGGTCCTCAGCGACGCCCGCAGGGACTCACCCAGGGGCCGGAGGGGCATCACCTCGAGCAAGCTGTCGACCTCGCAGTAGAGGCAGGTCGCGAAGAGCGCCTCGGGCTCGGCCTGGAGCGGCGCGCCGCAGCTCCGACACCCCGAGGGCTTCCCCTCCTCCTCGGGAGCCCGCGCGCAGAGGGCTGAGCGCACGCCCAGGGTCGTCTCGTTCACCGCCGAGGCCCAAAAGAAGAGCGCTGCGCTCGGCAAGAGCAGGGGCAGCGCCACGTAGGCCATGACCTCGCCTTGCGAGCGCCACTCCCGGACCAAGTTCGCGACGAGAGCCGCCCCGGGTGGGACCAGGGCCACGCTCGCCAGCGCCGCGTAGGGCAGCCACTCGGGCACCCCGTCGGCCACCGCTCGCCAGGCCGGCTCGGCCTCGCTTCGGGCCGCCAGCTCCAAGGTGCGGAGGCGCGCGGCTTCGAGGTAATCCGGCGGAATCACCACGCTCGCCCCACAGAAGGGGCAGCTGACCTCTGCCGCCTCGCGCAGGGGCGGGCTCCCCCCGCACTGCTCGCAGCGGAGCGGAACAAGCGCCCCCCCGCTCACTTGGAGCCCCCAGGCGTGGCCGCTGCCCGCTCGCGCTCTGCCCTCGACTTGGCGTCGGCGAAGCCGTTGCAGACCCCGAAGCTGAGCCCGACCCCGAGGGTGGCTGCGACCACGAAGCCCAGCCAGACCTCGGGGAGCTTCAGCTCCCTGACCTTCCGCCTCTTCGAACCCATGGGTGGCAGACGCCAGAAGTAGAGCCGCGGGACCAGCGCTCCAAGTCCCAGGGTGACACCTGAGAAGATCAGGAGGAGCCCCTCCAAGGTCCAGTTGAGTTCACCCTCCCGGGCCCCGACCCGAAACAGCGCCACCCCCAAGCCCACAGCCAAGACTGCAAAGAGCGCGCTCGCCAGCGCCTGCTCACGGTTCCCGGGCCTCGGCCCATACTCCTGCGCAGGGCAGGCTCCGAGCAGGATTCCCCAGTAGCCGACCGCGACTCGTTCGACGACTCCCCCCGCGCTCCAAACCACGAGCGCGCAGCCGAAGGCGACGAAGGCCAGCCCAAAGGGGATCGTGATCAACCACTCCCACCAGGCCTCGGCCTCGTCGAAGGGCGTCGCCACCCCAGCCATCATGAGCCCGAACCCAAGCGTGGCTCCGAGGACAGCTCCCCAGGCCTGCCCGAAGGCTCGCCCAAAGCCCGCCAAGCCCCTGTGGTCTACAGCCCCGCTCATGCGGCCAGAATAGCGCGGCCCCGTCGCGATCTCGCTCCGCGAGGGGCGTGTGGCGCGATCGATTTGAAGCGTGTGGCGCTGAGGACGCGGAGGGCGTCGCCGAGAGCGCCTCGCGGGGAGCAGGGACCTCTCGCGATTGGGCCCCGGGCCAGGCGCCCCTAGGCCGAGAGCTGCCTTCGTCGTCCCACCGCGACCAAGATCCGCGAAGAGGAAGAAGTCTCACCGCTAAGGACGCCAAGGCGGCCAAGGCTTCGCGACGCGAATCCCCTCGCGCAGCGCGCCGCGCGCCCTCTGCGAAACCTCCGCGTCCTCAGCGGTTAACCACGACCCGCCCTCGCCGACCCAAGCCGCCCCGCTCAACAGCCCGCCCCGCCCTCCGAGCTTGGCGTCCTTGGCGTCCTTGGCGGTAGGTCCTAAACTGACAAAGAGAGGCTACCGAAGCGCTCCGCCAAGACGCGTCGCCGGGGCATGCCCCCTTTCTCTCCTCTCGCAAAGAGGAAGAAGTCTCACCGGCAAGGACGCCAAGGCCGCCAAGGCTTCGCGACGCGGATCCCCTCGCGCAGCGCGCCGCGCGCCCTCTGCGAAACCTCCGCGTCCTCAGCGTCTCTGCGGTTAACCACGACCCGCCCTCGCCGACCCAAGCCGCCCCCGCTCAACAACCCGCCCCGCCCTCCGAACTTGGTGCCCTTGGCGGTAGGTGGGGGCACGGGCTCAGCCACACACGAAGAAAGGCCGAGCGCTCCCGCGCTCGGCCTCTCTCTCGGTAGAGCTCGCGGTGAGCGCTACTTCTTGGCCTTGGCGGCCTTGGCCATGGCTGCAGCGTCGGCGACCTTGAAGGCCCCGATCTTGCCCAGGACCAGCGGCAGCACGACCATGAAGCCGAGCACGCCGAGGGCGGGGATCACGAGGCCCTTGCTGACCAGGAGGCTCGTGATCAGGAGCGCCAGGGCCGAGTAGAGGATCACCGAGACCTTCTTCTTGTCGTGCAAGAGGATCGGCGCCGCCACGAACATGGACGAGTAGGTTCCGACCACGATCCCGAACAGGAGCGCCACCGAGAGGCCCTGAATGCTCTGGAGGCCGCCGAAGCTAGCCAGGAAGAGCACGAAGCAGACCAAGAAGCTGGTGACCGAGGTCAGGACCGTCCGGCTCAGCGTCTTGTTGATCGCCGTGTTGACCAGGTCTGGGGTATAGGTCTTGGCCTTGGCGTCGGCCTTGTCCTCCCGAATCCGGTCAAGGATGACGATGGTGTCGTTGATCGAGTAGCCGACCAGGGTCAGGAAGGCCGAGATCGTTGTCAGGTTGAATTTGACGTCGAAGGCGATCCCGGTCATGTCGAGGACGGCGTCCAAGATCGCGAGGAAGGCCAAGAGCGCGAGCACGTCGTGGAACACGGCCACGATCGCCGCGATCCCCGACCAGAGGTCGAAGCGCAGCCAAACGTAGAGGCAGATGATCACGACACAGGCCATGGTCGCGATAAAGGCCTTCGAGCTCAGGTTCTTGGCGACCGCCGCGCCGACGGTGTCGACGTTGGGGAAGGGCACGGCGACCGCGAAGGTCGCGCCGTGACGCTGAGCCTGCTCGAGGCCCTCCTTGAAGAGCTCGACGTAGGCGCCAGCGTCCTCAGCCTTGATCGGACCGGTCACGAGCGTGATCGGCGTCAAGCCGTCGTCGGCGCTGGGGTCCTGAGCGGCCTCGACGGTGAACCCGACGGTCCCGCCCTTGCCGGCCATGCGGTTGATCAGGACGATCCGATCCGCAGCCTTCTTCTGATCGAGGCTCGCGGCCATCTTGAGGAGCGCAGCCGGAAGCTGGGTCTTGATCACGTCGGGCGTGATCGGATCCGTGTCGCCGTCGTTCTTGTGGACGAAGTTCGCGGTGAACTTGGCCTTCACCAGGCCGGGCCCGGCGGGGACCATCGTGACCTGGACCGGGTAGGCCGTCACGAGGTCCTCAGCGAAGATCTTCTTGATCTCGCCGTGGAAGTACTCCTGGTCGGCGCGATTGATCGTGGGCGCGGGCTCGGCGGGAGCGGGCGCGGGGCCAGCAGGACCTCCAGGGCCCTCACCACCAGCACCCGAGGGGACCGGGGCCGTAGCGCCGCTCTCAACCGGGGCTTCACCCTGGCTCTTGGTCTCGACGGGCGCCGGATCACCCTGGCCATAGGCCGGAGGAATCAGAGCGTCCACGAGAGACGAGACCTTGGGCGCGGGCACGCCGGAGCTGGTCTCGACGCGACGCGTCCGGACCTGCCACTGGTAGCTCTGCTCGCCATTGCCGACGGCCGTGCCGAGGCGCTGAACCTCGATCTGGGTGTCGGCGCCTTGCTTCTTGAAGTGCTCCAGGATTCGGTCGGTGACCTCCTTGACGCCCATGGCGTGATCGAAGCGCATCGAGATCACGGTTCCGCCCGTGAAGTCGATTCCGAGGGCCTTCTCGCCGCGGGCCAGGAACACCATCCAGCCGGCGATGATCAAGGCGGCCGAGCAGATCATGGCCTTCTTGTTCGCGGCGAAGAAGTCGATGTTCGGGCGCGCGAAGAGCTGCATGAACTTGACCTCGGTGATCACTTCCTTCGCGACCAAGAAGCCGTAAATGAAGCGCGTCACGAAGAGGGCCGTGAACATGGAGACCACGATTCCGATCGTGAGCGTGAGGCCGAAGCCCTTGATCGGTCCCGTGCCAACCCACATCAGGACCAGCGCCGTGAGGGCCGTGGTCAAGTTGGCGTCGAAGATCGTCCAGAAGGCCTTGTCGTATCCAGTCTGGACCGCGACCTTGAGCTTCGAGCCCTTGGCGATCTCCTCGCGAATCCGTTCGAAGATCAGGATGTTGGCGTCGACCGCCATACCTGCTGTCAGGAGGATTCCAGCGATACCTGGGAGGGTCAGCGTCGCGCCGAACATGGAGAGCGTGCCGAAGATCAGGAACAGGTTGAGGCCCAGGGCCACGTTGGCGACGAAGCCGCTCTTTATGTGGTAGTAGACCGCCATGAAGATCACGACGACCAAGAGCGCGAGGCCGATCGAGATCGTTCCGAGCTTGGTCGCGGTCGCGCCCAGCTGAGCGCCGATCTCCTTGCTGTAGGCCTTGACTGGCTTGGCGGGCAGCGAGCCCGCCTTGAGGATCACGACCAGCGAGTTGATCTCGGAGTCGTTCTCCTCCATCGTCTGCTTGGCGTCGAACATCTCAATGATTCCGCTCTTGCCAATGGCCTGACGGATCGTGGGTGCCGACTCCAGCTTGCCGTCGAGGACGACCGCTAGGTTCTTCTTGACGTACTTGGTCGTCAGCTTGAGGAAGCGCTTGGTTCCCTTGCTGTTCCACTCGAAGCCGACGCAGGGGCGGTTGTTGCTGTCCGCGGCGCGGCGGGCGTCGGCGAGCAGGTTGCCGTCGACGAACTCGGCCTTGCCGGTCGAGGTCCGGTGACGGAGGAGGACCCACCAGATCCCGGTCTGCGGATCCTGCCAAGCGTGCGCGCGAGCGGAGTCGTTGGGGTCAGCGAGCTCGGCCACGTCGTCGAGGGCCGTCTCTTCCTTCCAGCTGTTGGTTCGCTTCTCCAAGAGCACGGATCGAATCCGGGCGTCGCGTTCGACCTTCCCCATCTCCGTCTCTAGGATCTTGAACTGGAGTCGACCGGAGCGCTCGATCTGGCTCTCGATCTTCTTGGTCTGGGCCGGCGTGGCGCCCGGGACCTGGATCACGATCTTGTCGATACCCAGACGCCGAATGCTCAGCTCCTTGATGCCCAAGGTGTCGATCCGCTTCTGGAGGACCTCGACGGTGTCGTCGGTCTCCTTGGCGGACACGATCCGAGTCGGGAGGTCGGGATCGCGGAGCTGATAGATCAGCTCCTTGCCACCCTGGAGGTCGAGCCCCAGGGAGATCCCGTTGAAGTAGATCGCAAGTCCCCACAGGACGACCAGGAAGGTCGTGAAGAGGGCTTTCCAAGTGTGATTCTCGTACATGACTTCAGCTCAGCTCTTGTTCGCCTCGTCGACAGCGGGCTCGCCGGCAGGCTCGCTCGCCGTCCCTTCGGGCTCGACGATCCTGGCTATGGCGGCTTTTACGAAGCGCACCTTTGCCTTGGTCTGATCGTCGACCCGAAGGGTCACCTCCTCACCCTTCAGGGTCACGACGGTCCCGTACATCCCGCTCGAAGTGAGGACGTAGTCCCCCTTCTTGAGCGCATCCATGATCTTGGCCTTCTCATCCGCTTCCTTCTTTTGAGGACGGATGACGACCAGGTATAGGAAGCCCAGCATCAAGATCAGCATTGGCCACGGAAAGCCCGGGCCGTCTTCGGCGAGGGTCAGGCTGAGCGGCAGCAAGAGATGCATGGGGGATAGCCGGGGAGAAGTGTGGGCGCACGTCGACCGAAGCGACGATGGTGCCCAGGGTTAGGAGGGGCGGGATTCTATCACCGGTCCTGCGGCAGGCAATCTAGGGGGCAGCGGGGGAATCCCAGAGACGCCGGGCGCAGCCATAGCCTCCCTAAGCCCTTTCAGGGCATTGTTTCGAACCGGAAATGGGACCTCCCTTCCATGGTTGATCCCATTCTGGGACGAACCGCAGCCCAGGCTTTCCACAGAAAGGACTTACCCACAGGTGTCGCCATTGCTCTCGCGTGTCCTCATGAAGCACCTCGCTCCCCCTCTTGCACCCCAGGCCTTCCTAAGCGCCTTCCTCGCGCTGGCCCTAGGTGCCACCCTCGCCCAGGCTCAGGACTTCGAGGTCCGCGGGGACGGTCTCTCGGGCCGCGTCCGAGTGGAGCAGGGTCGAGCCAAGTTCACCCTGCTCCGCGACAAGGCCAAGGAGACGCAGTTCCGCGAGACCGCCGCCGAGTCGCTCCCAGGCGGCGGAGTTCGGATCCGCTACGAGGTCGAGGTCAAGACCAAGGTCTTCCAGGGGATGGTGGCCTGGTTCAAGCGCCCTCGCCTCAATCGCCAAGCCTGGAAGCCCTCGAAGCGAAAGGTGGTGGCTGAGCTCCTCCCGACCGGCAAGGGTGGAGCCTTGGCTGGCGAAGTCGACGGAGAAGGTCAAGTCTGGACGCCTCGAATCAAGGCCCAGGACGAGTGGACGGTCCTGGCCATTCCCGGTCTCTCGACCAACAACTGGAACAAGGTCGGGATCCCTTACCTCGACGAGAACCTCCGCGCGCTCAAGGCTCGTGGACTCCGTGGCCGACGCGTCGAGATCAAGACCGAGGACGGCGTCCTCAAGAACGCGGCCGTGATCAAAGCCGAGATCGAAGCCGAGGCGGCTGCGGGCCGCAAGGTCGTGTTCATGGCGCACAGCAAGGGCGGCACCGACGTGACCGCGGCCCTAGCCCTCTACCCGGCGGTCCGGCGCCACGTCGTTGGCGTGATCGCGATTCAGCCGGTCTACGGCGGGAGCTACGTGGCAGACCTCGTCAGCGAGAAGAAGGTCTTGCGCGGCTCAATGGCGCTGGTCTTCGAGAAGGTCTTCAAGGGCCAACGCGACGCCGTGATCGATCTGACTCACGAGAAGCGAGCGGCCTTCGTGGCGCTCCACCCCTACCCCGCTGACTTGATCCCGACCGTGGTGATCACCTCGACCTTCGACCGCAAGCTGAGCAAGTCCCCGCTCTGGGCGCCGCAGAAGTACATCCGGTCCACCCAAGACCTCGCGAGCGACGGCCTCGTGACCCTCGCGGATCAGGCGATCCCTGGTGCCGCTCGCACGATCTTCCTCGACGACCTCGACCACTTCGAGCCGGGCGTTCGCCTCGAGAGCCCCCACAGGCCCATCGACGTGACCAACGCCGGTCTCGACGCGCTGCAAGCCGTCCTCGCTAAGCGGCGCCCGCAGGTCAAGCCCACCCCCCCCGGCGTGGGCAAAGCGCTCGGTCGCTAGCCTGACGCCCCCCTCCCCAAACCGAAGCGTCGACGAGCAAGGCCTGCCTGAGCCGAGACTCAGTAACCCAAGATCCCGCTAGGTCTCTTGAACACTGCCACCGACCCTCTCTCCACGGACTGGCGGCTCGATCGCGCCTGCGCTCACACCTCGAGAACGCGGGGACTCCCTCTTGCCTCAGGCGCGACCTGGTCCGGGTTGGTTCGAGTGCCCGCGCGAGGAATGGAGTTTCGCGCTCGACTCTATGGGTTCGAGTCCGACGGCCCGGCCCTGGTCCTCTTGCACGGCTTCCCTGCCAGCTCGCTGATGTGGGAGGGTCTGGCTCAGGAAGCTGTCCGCCGGGGACTTCGAGTCCTGGCTTACGACCAGCGTGGCTACAGCCCTGGTGCTCGACCCCAGGGCTGCAAGGACTATCAGATCAAGGACTACCTCGGGGACCTGCAAGCGATCACCCGCACCCTAGGGCTCGAGAGCTTTCACCTCGTCGGCCACGACATAGGGGCCGTCGTCGCGTGGAGTGCGGCCATGGCCTGGCCACACAGGCTTCGGTCCTTGAATGCACTCTCGATTCCCAACCCAGAAGTCCTCCCGATTCGACCCTACGTGAGGCTCCTGGCTCTCCCGAGGCTTCCCGAAGCGATCCTCCAGGCGGGAGGATCACGTCGGCTGCGAAGCATGCTCCCGGAAGGCTGCAGCGCAGAAGAGGCTGAGGAGTATCGTCAGATCCTCACCGAGCCCGGGGCGCTGACGGCGGCGCTGAACTTCTACCGGAGCGTGAACGCCTCCCTGCGCGATCTGAGGACGCGCCTCAGCGCCCCCATTCGGGTTTCGACCCGCTTCACCTATGGAGCCGGCGAAGGCTGGGTCCGGCCTGCCTACCTCGCGGCCCAGGCCAAGCGCATGGAGCCAGGCGTCCCGCTCGAAGTCGCCAAGATCGAGGGAGCAGGAACGCGAGGTCACTTCCTGATCGAGACCCGCCCAGAGCTCGTGATCGAGGGAATCCTGGACCACGTCCAGCGGGTCGAGAGGAACCTCGCGAGCGAGGCCTAGCGGGCCACCTGAAGGTCACCCCGCCGAAGGTCAGTCCCTAGGAGACAGCGAGCGCCCAAGTCGCGAGCTCGGCCGTGATCGCATCTCGCTCAGGCAGGAGGGCCAACTCCTCCTGCTCGGGGCCTGCCGCCTCCGGCAGAGAGACCTCCGCCGCGCGCGCCAACGCAGCGCGAAGACGCCACGGCGCCTGTGAGTCCTCTGCGACCGCTTCTGCCACCAGGGCCTCCGCGCCAGGAAGCGCTGCGGCCGCGGCTTCACGACAGGTCTCACAGGGACACTTGACGTAAGCCTCGGCGACCTCGAGGAGCGCCTCCAGCGGGGGGCGGCGCGCGGCGCTCAGGCGCTCGACCGAAGCCCTGGCCCAA
>Ga0316204_10003146_pt1 | contig 34258 bp, 27 predicted proteins | sample 6monrhotite_MG_2_FD_205661 | JGI IMG/M metagenome (GOLD analysis project Ga0316204, IMG submission 205661) | Microbial mat bacterial communities from mineral coupon in-situ incubated in ocean water Damariscotta River, Maine, United States -... | ecosystem: Environmental > Aquatic > Marine >... | reverse complement strand
CAAGGTCGAAACATGGCCTGACCCGCTCAAACACTACAAACAAACATCTGTACTAAAAATAGTTGGCTCTGAAAAAGAACTGACCTTAAAAAGTAGTGTTCTAAACTCACGTAGTCACAACCTTTATCGCTATGTTCACAAGGAAAGGGACGAAGAAACCGGATTGTATTATTATGGCGCACGGTACCATGCTGGGTGGCTTTGTCGGTTTATTAGTGTAGATCCCTTGAAGGATAAGTTTCCGTTTTATTCTACTTATCAGTATGCTGGGAACAAGCCAATTACATTTATTGATTTGGATGGGTTGGAAGAAGGGTGCCCCCCCAACAACCCAATGGGATATAGTTGGTCCACTGGATCTGATGAAATGAGCACATCTATTGGACCTGTAGGCTATAGTACAAGTTTGACAGACCAATCTGGTGCAGGTGGGCCATATACTCCACCTACCTCCTCTTCCGATTCCGGTCTTTATGGAGATGGTCCGATCGTCCCTCGAGCTGTATGGATCAAACAAGGAGGCGGGGTAAATCCATTCCTTGCAGGAATGCTTAATGGTGGAGCAGAGACCGTTGAAGCTGGTATTGACTTAGCAACGTTTCTTCCAAAATATACAAGTGATTCAGAATTTCGAAGCGAAGTGAATGCTGTGGTGGATTACATTTACAACAATCCAGAAGCAGTTATTGAGCAAATGGGTAAAGACTTGGACGAATGGACTGCCAGAATGGGAGATAGTCAAAGTTTAACCTATTCTGGTCGGGAGGAAGCATATACCGCAGGCGTCTTTTTCTTTGATATCCTATCTACTATTCTCTCTATGGGGGCTGGGGCTTACCTGAAAAGCATGAAGGCTGGAAGTACTGGGGCAAAATCGGCTGGCAATGCTTTCAACCTTGCAAAGGTCTCGGACAAAGCAGAAGATATTAGCACAGCTCGGAAACTTTCAAACGGAGAATTATTTGAACTGCAAATTAAGAATCTTTGGCGGAAAAAAATTATAAAGGAAAATGAAAAATTATTCGATAAAAATGGTGTAGAACTAGGTGAAATTGATTTTGAAACCGCTGATGCGCTTGTTGAAGTGGGACTAAGTCTTGATGACAAAATGGGCCAACTTCATCTTTTAGCTAATGAAGCATTCAAACGTCAAAAGAAATTAATCGTTGTATATGATCATACTATAACACCAACTAGAAGATTAACCGATTTTAAATCAAGCCTAGGCAAGAAATGGGGCTCAAGGGTAAGTTTTGTACCTTCACTTTTCAATCAGAATTAATTGATATTATAATGGGACCATGTAGGAAACTATTCATAGGTGCAACCCTATCAGAATATGAGACAGCAATTGCTGCGGACAATGTTTTAGAGCAAATTGCTGATAAAGTTTTACGGACACGTAAAGGTAGAAACTGGCAAATTATTGCCCTCAATAAATATTTCGATGTAAAAATGATAGTTCACGAAAAACTTGAATCTAACTATGATTTGGATGAAATCAACCTGACAATTGAAGAATCGCCATTCTCCATTGCCATTTGCTCCGGAAGCAATAAGCCTGAAGACTATGATTTCATTCAATCTTTGTCTGATGCATTCATCTCAAAACTTGAGGTGGTGCATTCTACAGAAATTAGGTAGAGAGAATAACCGATAAAGGATAAAGAAAAAATCTACTACTGCTGCGTATATAGGAAGGTTTGAAACTTCCGTCCCCGTAGCTGAGATCAAGAAGTTCGACCTTTTTTTCGACAAAATCAAGTAAAAGTCCCCTCTAGAAGGGGACTTTTTTGTGCTAGTTTAAGTTATAAGAGCGCAGCGGGCTATTGTCGTTTTGCAAACGACATTGGACGAATGGACTGCCAGAATGGGTGATAGTCAAAGTTTAACCTATTCTGGTCGGGAGGAAGCATATACCGCAGGCGTCTTTTTCTTTGATATCCTATCTACTATTCTCTCTATGGGAGCTGGGGCTTACTTAAAAAGTATGAAGGCTGGAAGTACTGGGGCAAAGACTGCTGGCAATGCTGCCAGGGCCGCGGATAAGGTGGAGGATATAGTTACTAACAAATCACTAGACGAAGTTGCAGGATCAGAGTTTCTGGATAATAGGATAAGAACCGTTGATCAGCCTCTTTTGCCTGAAATGAGAATTGAGTCTTCTGTTGAGGGATTTCTATGGGGTCGGTACGAAGCTGTGACTGAAGTGGCTGTGATAGTGAACAGACCTGATATACTTAAGAGCTTAAATACATACTCACCAGGGGATTGGGTAAAAGTTTATGAGGCTGCAAGTTTAAATGGAAATTTATTTGAAATTCATTACTTTAGAAACAATACAACAGGGCAAGTTTTTGATGTCAAACTAAAAACCGATAAGTTGCGTCAGAAAGAATTTAAGAATATAAAATGAATCATATGAAATTGGAAGATTTAGAAGAATTGATAGAAAAAGTATCAGATAAAAGTCCATCTTCTATTATAGCTAAGCTATTCCTTGGTGCCATGACAGATTGGCGAACGGAAATCAATTCTCTTGAGCAACTTGAAAATCAGATATCAATATTCATAAAGGCTAGGCCAAACTACGATAGCATAAGCAATTCGTTGAATAATTTGGATGTTACGGCTTATGCTTGGGAGTGCGAATCAATATCCCAAATATTGGAACTTTACAATTACTTTGATAAATCTATGACCCTAATGGAAATAATCAATATTGTCGAGATGGGAGAATAACCGATAAAGGAGAATAACCAATAAAGAAAAAATCTACTACTGCTGCGTATATAGGAAGTTTCTAACTTCCGTCCCCGTAGCTGAGATCAAGAAGTTCGAGCTTTTTTTCGACAAAGTAAAGTAAAAAGACCCACTTCCGGGGCTTTTTCATGCTCGCTGTGCTAGTTTAAGTTCTCATCAATTCCAAGTATTCCTTATTTCAACAAATTTGAATATGGCGACAACATAATTCTTAATGGGATGAATGTTGTCAATAACGTTGTAATCGAAGGAGAATAACCAATAAAGAAAAAAGCTAATATCGTTGCGTATATAGGAAGTTTCTAACTTCCGTCCCTGTAGCTGAGATCAAGAAGTTCGAACATTTTTTCGATAAAATCAAGTAAAAGCACCGCTAGCGGTGCTTTTTTGTGCTCGCTTAAGTTTGTAACTTAAGCGCAAAAATAATGGCAAGTCTGCGACTTGCCTATGCACCATCACCCAATGAAAAATCCAAAGATCCCTTACAAAATAGGTGATCAGAATGCCGTCTATTTTGTCACGTTTACTGTTGTACAATGGGTCTATGTATTCTCCCGACCTAAATACATCGAAATCTTACTGGCCAGTCTGGAATACTGCCAAAAAGAAAAAGGCCTCATTGTGTACGCCTGGTGCTTAATGAGCAACCACATTCATTTGGTAGCGCGCGCAGAATGGGGCGCTGAACTATCCGACATACTAAGAGACCTAAAGAAGCACACCAGCAAAGAAATTATCCAAGAGATTCGAGAAGAAGCCGGTGAAAGCAGACGTGACTGGATGCTCTGGATATTTGAATCAGCCGGTAAGAAGAATAGCAATAATGCTCAAATTCAATTCTGGAAACAAAGCAATCTGCCAAAGGAATTGTTCTGGCCTAAATTCATTAAACAAAAGCTCGATTACGTTCATAACAATCCGGTTAAAGTAGGATTGGTGGACAAACCAGAACACTATAGATACAGTAGTGCCCGAGATTATAGCGGTGAACAGGGGTTATTAGACATGGAAGTGACCAGGAATTTTGCTTAGTTACATTGCGCAAGTCGCAGACTTGCACCTAATTTTTGGTGTGAAGTTCTAAACTTCACACAGCAGTCACGTAGCGGCAAACAATGATTGCTATTGTACCCGGTAAAAAAGTTGTGAACTCAAATGTTGTGAACGAGCGTGCGTTCACAACATTTGAGTTCACAAAACTGAATTATTTTGGGAAGGACTGCGCAAGTCGCAGACTTGCACCTATTTTTACCTGAAGTTGAAAACTTCAGGTAGCAGAAAACCTCAGATTTCATCTTTCACTATCCGTTAAGGTAAATCCCCTTACCGCTTCGCCTCCTGCAACAACTTAAGTTCCTCCTCCAGGCCGCCTTCTCTTTCGAGTACTTCGCGCAGCCACACGCGGCAATCGACAAAATTTTCAAATACATGGCGTTCCATTACCAAACCCGGAATCACATCCATGTCATGGAGTATATCCAAAGCCTGCGAGCAACACCCGGAAAAGATCACTATCACTTCTTTTTTGTGCAGGTCTTCGATGGCGGCTTCGAGTGCGTACAAACCAGATTGGTCAATGAAGGGTACTTTCTCCATGCGGATCACCAGCAGATGAATGTCGGGCAGGTCGGATACCAATGTTCTAAAATGGGTGACAATGCCAAAAAACATTGGGCCGTTGAGGTGTTTAAAGTAGACCTTCTCCCGAATTTCCGGGGCGATATCGGCCTCGTCTTCCCAAAGTGCTTCGTTGTCGTGGGTAACGTCCAAATCGGTGAGCACCAATTGGTCAGCAGAAATGTCGCTCATGCGTTTGAGGAACACCACGGCTGCAAATACCAAGCCCACGGCAACAGCATAAACCAACTGCCAAAACACGGTGAGCACGAGTACGGTAATCAAAATGATTTTCTCGGTCAATTCCATCTTGGGAATGGCCTTGAGTCCTTTGTAATCCATCACGCCAAAGCCCACGGTGATGAGAATGCCTGCCAACACTGCAGCGGGAATTTTAGAGGCAACAGGCCCCAAAAACAGGAGCATGACAAAAAGTAGTACTCCGGCTATCATACCCGAAAGGCGCGTTTTGCCACCGGCCTGTATGTTGACTACCGTTCGGATGGTGGCCCCAGCTCCCGGCAAGCCACCAAACAGAGCCGCCATGCTGTTGCCGATTCCCTGTCCGATGAGTTCTTTGTTGGGGTTGTGTTGCGTGCGCGTGAGGTTGTCGGCTACCACGGAGGTTAAAAGCGAATCGATGGCTCCGAGCAGCGCCAACAGCAACGAGGCTACCAGATAAGGTGCCAATGTACCCAGATCAAATCCTGAGAAAATTTGATAACGAAACTTCGGATACCCCACAGGTATCTCCTGAATGAGGGTGTAGTCGAGGCCCAAGCCATAGGCACCACCCGCCACAACCAGCAGCGCGACTAAAGTGCTCGGCACCATGGTCGTTATTTTCCGAAATCCGTAAATGATGGCAATGGTGAGCAAAGTGAGCAGCAACTCCATGAAGTTGATTTGAGACAAGGCATTGGGCAGGTATTCCAACGCTCCAAAAACGCCTTTGGCATCGTTGGCCGCCAGTATGATAGCCTCCACCGCAATGTCCTCTTCGGTCACATGCTCTGCGCGCAGGATGGTTTCTTTAAAATCTTCCAACACCAAAATGCCGTCTTGAGCTTCTTCTTTGAGAATGCGATCGAGAATGAGCTCTTCGGCATGGGGCATGAAACTGTTGACTACGGCTTTGTCTTCAGCCGCATAGTATCCAACTGCCGGCAATATTTGCGTGATAAGAATGATGACTCCGATACCGGTCATAAAACCCGACACTACCGTGTAAGGGATGTATTTGATGTAGGTACCGAGCTTGAGCAGGCCCAACCCCATTTGAATGATTCCCGCCAGAAGAAACACCATCAGAACAATGGGCAACGCCTCTTCCATCTGTCCTTCGCAAGCCTGTAAGATTCCTGCTACCACAATCATCGACAACGCTGTCATCGGTGCCGTGGGACCGCTCACCTGTGTGGAAGTACCGCCAAAAAGGGCCGCAAAAAAGGCGATAAAGGCAGCGCCATAAAGTCCGGCAGCGGCTCCGAGACCTGACTGTTCGCCAAAGGCCAAAGCCAACGGCAGGGCCACAATACCAGCAGTTAATCCACCGAACAGATCATTCTTGAAAAATCTAAAATCCAGGATATTCTTCATGGGTGCTGTGAATTGTGATGCGGGTTAGTTCATCGGATACACTTCAAAATAGAATGGTCAAGTGCATCGGGATTCGTTGCACACACTGGTGGTTATGTCAAATCAGTTGTTCTGGAGGTGGTGTCGAAACATCTGAAGAGAAAAAAGCCACCTCCCACTGTGAATGGGGACTTGAAACGGTTAATATTTCAAGGATTGTGGCCCATTCCAAATCGGCTATGAGCGTAAATGATTCTAATTTTTTTTCAGCTTCTTCCTTCTCTGTCTCGTTGCTCTCTTGCCGCTCTTCTCCTTCATCTGAGTTCCCCAACAACACGATCGTTTTTTGAGTATCAAACAGCACATGAATGGTGGAAAGAGCCGGAGTGACCAATAATAGGACCGCCAACAAAAGAAGGATGCCTTTACTCGCTAAGAGGGGTCTGTTTATTCGATTCAAGTCGAGATGTGAAGTGCGTGAATATCCTGCCAAAGGGACAGTACTAAGGTACAATCCCCCATGAATCTGGCACCACAAAACCAATTTTAAACACTTGGGAAATCGCGGCAACGATTCCAGGAATCTTACTTAATTAAACGTGCAGCAGGTAATGGCTTCAATAGCAGCCAGGAAATCGCTTTTGACCTGGGCAGCAATGGCCTGTTCTGAGTCATAAATTTTTCGGGTTAGCGTGACTGATTCGCGCAGGATAAAATGCAGCTTCCTTGTAGCGACCAACCTCGTCCAACGTGGTGGCCAATTACCCAAGCAGATCCAACCGGTGTTTTTGGAGGTTTTCGCCTTCGGCCAACTGTAGTCCATTTTCCCAATAGGCAATGGCCTCTTCAGGCTTATTTAACCCCTTCAATGCTGTACCGTAATACTCATGCGCTTTCTCCACAACACCTTTGTCCAGCTTAAAACTATTGCCAAGAATTTGCTCCAGCATGTCCATGGCTTTCTGGTAGTTTCCGGTGCTGTTGTAAAATGAAGCCAGCGAACTCCAAATCATGGCCTTGTCAATGAGGTTATCTTCCGCCATGCTTTCCAACGATTTCTCAAAATAGAACGCACCCGAATCCGGTTGTTGCAATTGATAGTGGATAGCTCCAATGTTGTAATAGTTGTTCGACAGTATCGTTTGAATGTAGTCTTGTTCTTCAGGTGCATCCACGGACAAATAATCTGAAGCCAGAGCCATGGTCCTGTTCCCATAAAAATGGAAAAATCCAGAATCCTTTGACAGCGCGATTGCCTTCAGGTGCGCGGCAATTGCTTGCTCTACTTCTCCTTGTTTTCGGTAGATGTTGCCATAATACCCTGAGTAAGAATTTGCCCCATCAAACTATTCACTTCATTCGAATAAGCATCCAACTGTTGACAGTAGTTCAAAGCTGATTCCAAATCATTCCGTTGCAGTTGATGGACAATGTCACTGAGCAGTGAAACTTTATCTTCTCCCTCGACCTGTGGGAGTTGAGCAATCAAGCTATCGGGGTCAGCGGCATGCGCGTGCTGAGCGGACCAACAGACTATAATCAAGAAAAGGGTGAGCAGGTCCCGCATAAATTTTTCTACCAAGGTCAGAAGGGCCAATTTTTGAATTGGATACGGTAGTTTTATGGCACTATACTACTCTTTAAAAGAAGAGTATTAACCCCTACCGATTGAAGTAGGTCAACGGTTTTTTCAATTCCCGTAGAAATGCGCTTGATCTGAGTAACTTCTATTCCGACCTTCATTATAAACCTTTATGTCTCATCTAAAAATATGCTATTATGAAACACTTGTTTTTGAAATTCAGCAATCCATCTCGAATTTTTGCCATAGCTACGCTTGTCGCTGGCGCATTCATTTTTCAAACTACTGCCATGGCGCAGGTCGTAACCGTGACCAATTGGAACAACTGGTGCAATTATGACATCACCGTCAACTGGATATGCGGCCCTTGTGGTGGTGGAGGTGCAGCCGTGGCTACCGTATTCAACTCTGTGCCAGGGCAGGTCGACATTTTCACCCCTCCTGCCTTTTGCACCCGACCCCGTGTGGATCGAATTGACATTACGGAACTGGGTTCGGGCATCATTTACTCACTGTTTCCAGATCCTTGCGGAGCTTATACCCCAATTGGCAACGTTAACTACACAGATTGTGCTGGCTGGATTACCAACATGACCTGGAACAACACCACCGGAGGTATGCCACCCACTGGTAATTACAATGTCAACATCAATTGATTTTTCAAATTCTTTTAACGTAAAGTCGTGCTAAACAAAGCTGTCCGCATCGGGCAGCTTTGTTTATTTCTATTAGTGACAATTAATGGTGGTGCCCATGTCCGCCTTCGCCCTTCTTCATTTCTGCCAACAGGTAAAACGCTCCTTTGGTCACAATCTGCGACTTGTTGGGAAGTTCATAAGCGGGAACCACCTCGGTAAAACCGATATCACTCGCTCCGGTGTTCACTTCCATTTTCTGAAACACGAATTCATCTTCGTGGCCGCCACCGTGATCGTGAGCACCAGCATAACTGTGTGCACGGTCTTCTGGTTCAGTCGCACCATGTTGGTTATTCCCGTGATCATGGTTGTACTCTCCATAGTGCCCAACAGCCTGATCTTCTTGCCGCCCCTGCGTGATGGCAATGCGGAATTAACTCGTGCGCAAACCCAATGGAATAGGTCGGCAGAAGCGATATGAATGTTTTTTGAATTGCACTGGGTGCAGAGTTAACGAAAAAGAGAACCGAGTTGAATGCTGTGAAACCTGAGATGGAAAAGTGCTTTAAAAGCAATCCTACTTAAATTCCGACAAGGTTGATTTAATTCTACTGATGGGGACTATTGTCGATAAGACTTCATAATTTTATCCCTTTCTAAAAAAGACCTATAAATTTATGATACGAATACTTATCACTGCCGCATTTTTATTGTCAACCGTAATTTCGGTTAATGCCCAAATAAAAACACCTCGCCCAAGCCCTTCGGCTGAGCTGGAACAAACTGTTGGGTTAACAGACATCTCCATCAACTATTCAAGACCGGGTAAAAAGGGCCGCGTCATCTTTGGTGACTTGGTACCTTATGGTAAGCTATGGCGCACCGGTGCCAACATGAATTCAACTGTAGAGTTCAGCACAGATGTTACCATCAACGGCAAGGAATTGCCCAAAGGAAAGTATGCGCTTTACACGACCCCCAATGAAAAAACATGGGAGATTGTATTCTATACCGACTACAGCAATGGTGGCACCCCAGGTGAATGGGACGATTCAAAGGTGGCTCTCAAAACTACTGTGCCTGCCAGCAAAAGAACCAAAACTCTTGAGTCGTTTAGAATTAGTGTTGAAAACCTGACCAGCAAATCGGCAGATTTGATGCTTGAATGGGACATGGTAAGTGTCGCTGTACCTTTCACGACACCAACGGATGAACTCACTATGGCGAGTATCAAAAGCACTATGGATGGTCCTGGCTGGCGTGATTATGCATCATCAGCACAGTACTATTTAGACGAAAAAAAGGACATGGAACAGGCCTATGTATGGATGAACAAGGCACTTGAGATGAATGGAAAAAATCCATTCTGGTTGCTGCGCAGAAAGGCACTCATTGAGGCCGAACTGGGAAAAACGGATGCGGCCATCGCCACCGCCAAGCAATCGCTGGAAGCAGCAAAAGCGGCTGGCAATGACGACTACGTTAAATTGAACGAGAAGTCCATCGCTGAGTGGTCTAAAAAATAGAATACACACGAAGTAACACCAAAGCTCCTGCAACATTGACATTGCAGGAGCTTTGGTGTTTCACCCATTCTTTTTTTGTGAGATACGGGGTATCTCCTGTAAAATTGTCCGAGTCAATTCCGAACGGAACTCACTTTGCTTTTTCGGCTACAGCTACCTGCAGCATTCCCAGAAAATTGTCAAGCGGAATACGGTGTACAAACGCAGCGGTGCGAACCGTGATGAAACGGGTCAGAAATTTCCGCACCCCGTATCCGCCTACTCGTTTGACGCCAAAAATCTCCATGACTTCCGCAATATCACCGTGTTCTTTTAAAATATCTGAGACATATGTGCCTTTTGTTATTTCCATGATCTTAGCCACTATTATTGAATTTTTGTCCACTCTTCGGTGTGCCAAAACAGAAACTTGGATCCTACCACAGTCATCTTTTCGGCTACTACTTCCTTTATTTCCAGGTTGGCCTTTACCCCCATGTGCGGGGCATACATCACGCCATTCTCCCAGACATGGTCTTTGCATTGTATTCCAATTCAGTCAAAATGACCAACCCTATCAAGCTGCGGTTGCGCAGTTCCTTTTCGGGGTTCTTTTCATCGAGTTTTTGTCCTTCGTTAAAATCATTGAGGGCGATAATTTTACCACTGAATGTACCGTCCTGCTCATAGATTTCGAGGTCGAGACCATTTTGCAAATGCCACTTTCCCACTATTTGCCTGGAGGAATTAACCCCACTAAAACCAAGAATCAGGGAAACAAAGAGTGTCAAAAGCAACTGCATCTTACTTTGTCTGAAAATGTTCGAAATAGTCGGATAGATTCTTTTCAATGGCAGCAACTCCATTTTCCCGAGAGGCTTCATCTGCCCCATTTTTCACTTCACCGATGCTGGTTAAAATGGGATGCAGCACCAGGTGTAACTGGTCGTGATCTTTGCCGACCATGTCACAGTTTTTGATGATGTATTGTGTCTCCTGTTCCATTTTGGTTGCCAACGAATCGTAATTCAGCGAATCCGTTTTATTTGCTAGCAATACCTGGATATTGCTCATCCCAATGTGGGTTTCATCGTTGACGGTCCATTTTTGGCCATTGTTTAAATGTAGCTTATCGCTCTCCTCCTCTTGGGTGGTTGCTTTTTCTACTTTTTCCTGGGGTTGATTCGTGCATGCTGTTGCGAACAGTAGCAAGCAGCTAATCATTAATAGTTGGTAGCGCATGATGTTGTTTAGTTAGTTGATTGATTTGATCATTGTATGAATGGTTTGCTGAAGATTGCTGGAAGCATTTAATAGGTCAAACTGAAACCCTGACAACTTCCAACGAAGGGCCGTGAAGCGCATGGCTCCCATAACAATATTGGCCAGCTCGTGTGGACTCAACGCTGGGTTGATGCTTCCATCGAGCTGTCCCTTTTTGATGATTTCCTGCACCCGCTGCTCTTTCTGGGCGATAATGTTAGCAACGGTCTCTTGCAACATGCTGTCGTTTTGAAAACTTGACTCTGAAAAGATGACCATGATAAGCGCGGGCTTCCCGGTAAACTGCTGAAATTGAAATTCAACAACATCCAACAGCTGCTCCAAACCAGACTGGCTGCCTGCCTCGGGTTTCATGCCCTCTCTCAAAACGGACTGGTAATGAACGAGCACCGAATTCAGTATCTCTGTCTTGTTCTTAAAATGACGGTACAAGGCCGGCTCGGTAAATTTCATGCTGGCTGCCAGGTTCCTGGTGGTAAGGTTTTGGATGCCTCCCTGATCAATCAGATTAACGGCCTCTTCCATTATTTCCAGCTGGCGCTTGGTGAAATTCATGTTACAAAGATAGAAAAGTTAGTGAACACTAACTTTTAAATTCAAACATATTTCTTTTGGGAAACCTCATCCAACCCTCACGCATGAATATTTAGTAAGTTTATACAGATACCCTGATCCGAACAAAAAGATGCGTCTTCCTCATTCCTTATCATTTCTTCTGATCTGCTGGTGCGGTTTACTTCCTGCTCAAAACCTTATCCCAAATGCCGGATTTGAGCATTACACGGCCTGCCCTGAACTCAGTCAGCCTCACAAATGTGTCGGTTGGTTTCGTGCCAATTTCGCCACGCCCGACTTTTTTCACCGTTGCCAACAAAAAAAGTTCGATAGTTGCCATTTCAAAAGCCTACAACCACACGTCATAGCCTCTGCTGGCTCTTCGAGTCAGCAGAGGCTATCTCCATAATTTGAGTGCGTTGCACGATTTGGAGGTTCTCACGCCCCGGTTATTGGGACCTGGAGTGACGTGATAGAGAGCTTTTGAGATGGCCTCAATTGATGCTATTCTGCGTTAAATTTGAATTCAATAGAATTGAGTTGAATTTCTGGAGGTGCATTGAGAGAAAAGGTCATTACAAAATCACCATTGTTTGCCTCAATCTGATTTGTGATATACTCAGTTACCGTCCAACCTGGATCTGGGCACCCCTGCGTGAAGTTCATAATTATATTATCCTGTGGAACCCCATTAATAAAACGGAATTCAAGCTTTGTTGGTCGAAGGTCTTTCGGGAGTTCGCAAAAACTCATGCTGAATGTTCCGTTGTTCGCATTAATTTGATTTTCCAAATATTCTGTTACGGTATATCCAGAATTTGTGCCTTGGGTTAGCATCATGATTGTTTGCGTCTGCTTTGTCGTTTCCATATTTCATTTTTTGCTCCTACTCATCAGGCTTTTCGGGTTCGCCTCTGCATTGATTCCCCATACAGAAAGGGCCGTTTTTTAGAGTGATTTCTAGACTTCACTTTAGTCTTCAGAATGCTATTTTATGGAGGCTTGCTTTTGAGATTAATTTGCTTGTTCAATCTTTATTGTTGCACGTCAGCACGTGAGGGTTTGTTGAACTTTGAGCCATCTAAAAAAGAGCCTTTATAGGTTTCACTCTGTTTGCAGTAACGCTGCTTAGCCGGTAAAACCAATCTTGTTTTGCAATTCCATGAAACGAATGTAGGGGACGTTGTTCCCGACTTGATTCCCTTGTCCTCAAGGGGTATTGGTGGAGGAATGAATCGCTACATGCTGGTATGAATTCGCCCCCAGAAAGAAGAAACAGCATCAAAAACACTTATACCGCAACAGAACCAGTTTATACCTTTCCTATGCGTTTAGCGAACAGCAATGAGTGGGAAGTGAAGCTGTTTTACTTCAAGTGGAGATTCATTGACACAGTAATGGAGAAGCCCACGTTGCCAGGAGCGCAATCAACGTCTTCAATTGGGTTGGAGGGATAGTTTGCCCCGGAGTATGGGGCATTATTAAAAGTGAATTTAAAGTTGTCGACATCTCCCCTTTTGATTCGTACATAATCCAAGGGATGGATTCCGGCAGGGAGATTTAATGTGTAGGAAGCTTACTTTCAGGTCGAGACGATCTTCTTGTTTCAAGAGATTATCTTAATTGTACAATTTCGTTTTTTGCTTTAAGTACTCATTAAACACTTGACAGATAGTGTCCTCATAGTTTTTAAATGAGGGGTCTGTATCATTTATCAGATACGATTCAATGGTATTGGAGGCAAAATTAGCGCAATATATCGCGTTGGAATTTCCGTGTGACGACAACGGGTCAAATGCGATGGCTGCGTCTCCAATAGCCAACCAATTAGAACCCGCAATTTGTGCAGCTCTGGATGAATTCGCCTTTCCCCCTACTATTTTACAAGCAAGGTCATCGGGAAGAAAATCTTTTAACAGTTGGGTATTTGAGAGCACCTCCTTCCAGTTCCGGGAATCTTTTAGCTGCGGAATTAAAGGACTCCCTTTTTCCGTATAAAGCGTGATGCCATTAATCTGTTCATTCAAAGAGGAAACAATCCCCCACCCGTTCTCAAATGATTCTACAAATACCGGATGTATTAATTGGGAGTGTTTGAAATAAGGCAGGTGGCAGCTCAATGCTACCTGGTTGCCAAATGATTCATCTCCCACTCCAAGGTGCTTGAGAACAGCTCTGTTTCTGCCGGTTGCATCTACTATAACGCGACTGGTAATCGTTTGCAGGGTATTATCGGATTCTATTTTGACGGTAACTTCTTCATCCGATCTATCTATTTCAAGTAGATTATTGAACTCTATTACCTGGTCGGTTACCAACTCTTCTAAATCACTCAGTAATTTCCTCTTATTCAACTTTAGGCCGTACTTATACGGGTTGTGGTTGAAGAAATTATCGGTGGTAACGACAGCTGAATTCCAAATGGAATGATAACCAAAAGTCTTACTGGAGCTCTTTTCAAAAAGCTCCAGTAAGTTCAATGATTCCAAGAGTGCCAATGCAGATGGCGGTATTGTTTCTGGCAACTCAAGCGTCTTTCGTTTTTCCACACGATTTAACACCAAGTGATCAATGTTCTTTTCTTTTAAAAGAATTGAAAGGATCAGGGCAGAAACTCCACCTCCAACTATAACTACATCTGTATTCATTCTTGAAATGGTTAGGCCAATTCCTTTCCTAAAGGAAAATCAGGAAAAAGCTGGAAGCACCCTGAGAGCCTCCAAATAAATCCGTGTAAGTGGTTTTAATTTCTACACGTTGGCCAGCATATTGCTTCAATTTTTCAGTAAGGTCAACCGGGGCATTTGGAATTATTCGCCCCGAATTTCCATGACTGTAATCAAATTCATACACCTTGTCTCCGTTTACTGTAATGGTTACCTGGTCATCTACATAAGTAGTTCCAGTTCCATCTGGCTCACCAGAAAGTATGGCCAGTTTGTCGGCTGGAATCAACACATCTTTGACGGTGCGATGGTAAAACGGTCCATGCTTTGGCGCAGGTTCACTCGGGTATTCTACTCCTAACAATATTGGTCGATCGTTTTCTACGTCTTTACCATCAAAAGACACGTATACTGTTTCAGGATATCCCTTCAGGTCTAGTTTTCGAGCGGCAACCGATCCGATTTGATTCCATTGGTAAACCATGTTAATCAGTCCATTTAAATAACCTCCTTCTGCATGGTATCCAACATAACCCGTATCCGTTGTTTGGAGCCATGGCTGTCGACTTGCATAAATATTTCGCTTCGTGTCAGGCAGCGTTTTAGCGCTTTTAATGGCTTGGTAGCTTTCGTTGGTCAAAACATCAATCGGAAGGTTTGCCGCCCACCAGGATGGTACAGGGTATTGACTGTCGATCCATACAGCCTGACAACTCCCTGCATCAGACTGCCATGGAATTCCCATCCATTTGGTCAAATCTCCTGGGGTTATTTGCCACAACCAGTATTCTTCGTTCTTTGAATCCATGGATTTTATCACATCTTCAGGAGTCATTAAAAATCCGAAATCATTAAAGAAAACCTTGTCTTGCACTTCTTTACTGGCCGAATTGATGCGCACTTCCCGCAAACCAAAAAGGTCGTATTCTTGAATGCCATTAACAGATTTGAATGTCGGTGAGTTCTCACAATACATTTGCGCATGACGCATGGGCCAGGTTAGCTCTACACCAGGATGGAATCCTCCACCATAGAGCGTTTCTAAAACAGCACGGGTCATTAACAATGGAGCCTTTTTGGGATCCTTTGAGGCTGTTACAAAATCGCTTTGGTAGTATTCGCCCAACCCGATCATAGGATTGAACTTTTTCTTTTTCTTTTTTGCTTTTTCTTTTTTCATAAAGTGTGGCAATTTCGAAGGTGTAGTAAAGTATCCTTTGCTCCATTTTTCTAGTTCATCATAGAGGAAGGGCGGAATTGCAAACCACTGTGCCGGGCTACCAGGATAATTAATTCCATCGCCAACATAATAAGGCAATTTTTCAGGAAGAGCAGGGATTCCTAAAGCATCAAAAGACGTCACATCTTTACTTGGGATAATCCCTTCATTGATGTAATCGTATCTGGGATTCCTGAAAAGGGTAAAGATGGCCTCACGGATTGCCTGACTCTCGTTACCAGGGGTGTAGAGATAATGGAAATTGTCATTATGTATTAATTTATCAATCGCCTCCTTGAACGATGGTGCCAGAAAATCACTCAAATTAACCCATTGCATTTGGTAGAATTTGAAGAACAAAGGGAGCACCATGCTTAAACAAGATACTTCATTTGTTTCCAATTCACCAGGAGCAGCCCCAGTAACCAAATCATACAAAGACGAGATTGGATTGATTTGTGGTGCATAATCTGGTGGCGCACTCGCAATCCAGGCAGCTGCTTCTGGACCATCTAAAACGATGGTTTCTCCACCACCTTTTGGTGTTAGTTTGGCCGTTACTCTACCGTCACAAATGTCATCGTACCAATTTGAGTTATCCGCAAAATCGGTATTGAGATCGGATGGATTCAAAGAAGCAGAAACGCCATCTCCACTGTAAAAAATGAGCGACCCATTGGTTTCAGCATTGTTGCCATCTTCATCGTATTCAATGGTGCCTAGCTTTACCGTTTTCGGAGTGGTACGCATCTTATTGGCGATATTACTTACTTCGCCAACACGCGGAAAAGGGAAAAGGCCTTCCAATTCCATTCGGCTATTGGCCAGGGAAACGGAACCGAAATTAGGACCATTTATCAACTCTTTTCTTGAGTCTGGAATACCCTTTTCATCAGCACCCTCGCTCGGAATGTTTGGGTTTCGAGAACTGGCACTAATGCCTGGCGCAATGCGTTCTTCGTAGAACTTCTTGCTTAAATTTTTGTTGTTATAACCATTAGTCTCATCGTGCATATCCACGGAGAGGTCCAGGCTGTTGTTGAAATCATACCAAAATGGTTTTTTATTGGCTACTTCAACAAACCACTGAATATCGTAATCGTTGGGACTGATCTTTTCTACGGGTTTTCCGTGGTCATCACATTTGTAGATATAAAATCTTTGTGCTTGCTTTTTTAAAGCGCCTTCCGATGTATACGGTACAATGTCTGCATCGAATAAATTTTTCCAGGGTACTTCCGGACTAAAAACAACATCCTCTTTTGTTGCTGGCCCATTTCCCATACGAGCTATCCCGATGGATGGGTAAATTCTAAATGAAGGGTTTTTCTTTTCTTTCATTGCTTCTGTTTTTTTGTGAATAATTGGTTGCTTTTCAGATAGGTTGATCGAAGTAAATGTATCTGGAGATTTTTCTGTTCTAACCTCCATGTCTATAAGTGGGTAACTCAAAGGCATGAAAGGTTAATGGCGGGTATAAATCCCAAAAGAATATGGGAAGGAAATCGAAAAACACTTATACCACTCAGGGAACACTTGTGCCCTTTTTTATACATTTAGTGCCCAATGGGATTGGGTGAGATAAGATTCATTCTATTCTTGTGGAGTAAACGATTCTTACTTAACGTTTTAAACTTTTATGATGAGCGAACCAAAAAATAATCAAACAGGAACTGTTGTTTCTCAGAATGACGTTACCGTGTCTAAGCTGTCCGTCCCGGAATCAGTTCCAGATAGTTTAATTACAATGTATGTTGATTATAGTGGGCCGGAAGGGATTTACACCTTGAAACCAATTGGAGAAGGGCTTAATCCCACCGAATTCAGTCTAAGTTTGGTCGAACAACACAGTAGCCAAATAGTTTCTGGTGTTCAAGAATTTACTTGGCCCGATAATTTTGTAGTTCCTCCGTCTGGTCCGGGAAGCTCAGATGAGGTATATGTACATTATGGGCCAGCGGGAACCCCTCCTAAACGCACCAAGGTCGTTTATGAAGATTCCCACGGTGGAAAGTAATCGAATGATCTTTTCTTTTTACAGGGTCTTCATGATCCTTTTCATTGTCTTACAATCTTTCCTGGCTTTTTCTCAAGAGCCAGGGAATTTTTCATTAGAACCAATAGACTCTTTTATTCAAGAGTTAGACTCGATCATTTTGGTTGCTCAGGGACAGAGCAAGGATGGCAATTTGGAAGCAGCCATTTCATTGTTGAGGTCAGCCGAAAAGATTGCTGACTCTGCAGGGATGGAGTTGAGAATGGCCACAATTTTTCTTGAGTTAGGAACTGCTTATCGCTACCAGGGGGATTATGAAACCGCACTTTCAAACTTCAAAAAAGCCCTACAAATCCATCGGGAGCGAACCGATGGTTTAGGAGAATGCAAGGCCTTGGAAAACATCAATATCATTTATCAAAAACAGGGTCAATACGAAAGAGCCCTTGATGCACTGTTCTCGGTACTGGAGATTAAAAAGAAACTGGGCGATGAAATTGAAGTGGCCAAGACCTGTTTGAACCTTGGAGTTGTTTATGCTAAAAACGGGTCTGAAGAGCAAGCGATTTCTTATTTCGTTAAAAGCAAAAAGATCCTGGAGAAAGGAGGGGATGACTTTCATTTTGCGATGGTCTTAAACAACCTGGGAAATGTGCACTCAGCTATTGATGAATTGGAAAAATCAGAGGGCTATTACCTCCAATCTATCGAGATAAAAAAAACGCTCGACAATCAGTTAAGCCTAGCATCCTCTCTAAATAATCTAGGTGATTTTTATTACAGAAAAACGGAATACCAGGAAGCGAACAGTTATTTTTTGCAAGCCTTGAACATTGTACAAAATATCGAAGCGGATGATTTAAAGTCCACCATATTGCGCAACCTTGCCTATTCCGCTGAAATGCAAAGTAATTATGCCGGTGCATTCAACTATTTCTACCTCTACGATTCGCTGAATGCTCTGCTCACCGAGCAGAAATTCGGGAAGGCCGTGGCAGAGTTTGAGGTAAAATTTGACACGGAAACCAAGCAAAACCAAATCTTGGCGTTGGAAGTGGAAAACGCTGCAAAAGCTGTCACGATTGAACAGGAAAAAGCAGCAAGGGCTGAGGCACAGTACACCCGCAATGCCTTGTTGATGGGCATGGGATTTTTGTTAGTGATCACCATTTTGGCCCTGTATGCTTATCGACAAAAGCAGCAACTAAACAAGCAACTCAAAGCAAAAGCAGGTGAAATCTCAAAACAAAAGGACCTCATCAGTGCGCAAAATGTCGAGCTTCAAACCATTTCGCAAACCAAGGAAAAACTATTTTCCATTGTGGCCCACAACTTACGCGGTCCCCTGGCTTCCCTCACAGGGTTCTCTGACATTGTGAAACACTATTTGGAAAAGGGACAACAAGACAAATTCAACCTCATCATTCAAGAAACGGATCAGACGGTTCAGCAACTCAATAGCTTGGTGAACAACACCTTGATATGGGCGGACTCCATGTCTGACAAGATCCCTTACAACCCGGAGCGCCTCAATTTGCCGGGCGTGGTGGCACAGGTTTTTTCCACCATTCAAACCCAGGCCAACCGTAAAGAAATCGCATTATCAGCGGCTATTCCAGAAAATCTGGAAGTCTACACCGATGTCAATTTTGCCAAGACGATCTTGATCAACCTGCTGAACAATGCACTCAAATTCACCCCCAAAGCAGGCAAGGTCACTGTTGAGGCGAAGACGATGGGGAAGGAAGTGCAGGTCACGGTGCGCGATACCGGGCAAGGCATTTCTCCGGAACGGCTGCGCCTATTGTTTTCTGAAACAAATAGCGACAGCACAATTGGAACGGATGGGGAACGAGGCACAGGACTGGGTCTCAAAGTCTGCAAGGAATTTGTGGAACGCGGAGGCGGAAAATTAACCGTAAAAAGTAAAATTTCGGAGGGTAGCCAGTTCATTTTTACCTGGCCGCTTTACGAGCAAAAAATGTGACGATGGAAAACATCAGGGTTCTGGTATTGGAAGACGAAGCCTTGCACGCTGCAAGGCTTGAAATTTTGTTGGAAGAATTGGGTTACTCGGTGATCCAGATTGTGGATAATGCCGCTGATGCCATTCGGGTATTCAAAGCGACCAATCCAGATTTGGTGATCCTTGATATCATGGTAAAAGGAGAAGACAGTGGAATTGATGTGGCTGAACGAATCCTGGATGACCAGCGCCAATCCGTTCCGACCATCTTCCTGACCTCACTGAATGACCGGGACACCTTCGAGCAGGCTAAATTGACAAAACCGTATGCTTTTCTGCTCAAGCCCATTGACAAATTCACCTTACAACATGCCGTTGAACTGGCCCTGGAAAAAGTTGCTGAGGAATTTGAAAAGGAACACGTTCCTTCCATCCAGAATGGTATTTTCAACAGCGGTAGCATCTTTCTGCAAGTCGACAAAAAGCTGGTAAAAATAGAGATCGAAAAGATCGAATACGTGGAAGTGGAAGCGAAATACTGTAGCATTTTTGCTGATAACCAGCGGTTTGTATTGCGTATTTCACTCAAAGAGCTGGTTCAAAAACTGCCTCCGGGAAGTTTTTTGAGGGCACACCGAAACTACCTTGTGAATACCAGAGCGATCGTAGAGGTGGATTTGGAAGACGGGATCATCAACTTAAAATCAAAGTCGATTCCGATCGGACGAAGTTACAAGGAGGCGGTTTTGAAGTCCCTAAGCTTTCTTCACGGTTGAAGGTTTGAGCTACTACGAGTCAAGGTACTTTTTCACCTTCACTGTTTTCATACTCTACTCCCCCGCCTTGATCTAATTTATATCTGGTAACGCAAATAGCCCCTTCCGAATAGTTGGAAGGGGCTATTTGCGTTTTGAAAAACCGATGACGCTAACTTTGGCCAGTAGCACACACTTTACTGAACAATCCTAAATTCTGTCCTACGATTGGCTTCATGATCTTCTTTCGGGCATGTGGCGCATTCACAGGATTTCAATGGTTTTGTTTCTCCATATCCCTGGCCGTTGATTCGGTCGGGTTGTGTGATGCTTGCCTGAATATACTTCAGTGTTGATTCTGCGCGTTTTTGAGATAACCTTAAGTTGCCGGTTGCACTTCCTCTGCAATCCGTGTGTGCTCCTATCTCAATGCGCATTTCTGGGTTTTCATTCAAGACTTTAACGACTTTGTCCAACTCCTTTTGAGCATCTGCGGTGAGTTTGGCACTGCTCACTTCAAATCGGATGGGTTGCAAATCAATGATTTCAGAAATTTGTTCTGGCTTCTTCTCGGGCGTTAATTGTAAGGCTGCTCCAACAACGGCTCCCAAACGGATGGTTTCATAGTCATCCATCTGTTGTGCGAAACCTGAGTTGTAAGGATCATAGCCGGCCTTTTGCAGGGCCAATTCATATTCCAATGCATCGCCTCTGCGTTTGCCTGGCAACGGAATGTTGAAATTACCTTCTACGTCTGTTATCGCATTGTACACTTCCGTTCCCTGCGACAAGGTGACTGCCACTCCAGCCAAGGCGGCATTGGTGTTTCCGTTAGTTACATTACCCGAAAGAGCAACCACCTTCTGCTGTAATGGCAAATCAGCCACCGTTTGTACTTGGTCAGGATCAATGGTGACGTTTTTTCGAACGGATTCATAATCTGCATCGTCCATGGCGATTTCATAGGTTGAACCGCTGTCTACTTTGGCCTGGTAAAATCCAAGACTATCCGTTGTTAAGAGTTGCGAAGCTCCACTTGCCGCATTTCGAACAACGACTGACTTTCCTACCAGAGGTTGGCCTGTTGACTTGTCGGTAACGGTACCATTGGTGAAATAATCAATCACCATCGGCTCTTTTACTTTTTTAGGTTTGCACATGCGGAAACCGAGTAACAATTCATGCGAGCCATTGCTGACTGCATTCAAGCGACTCATTCCTGCATCGTAGGCATACCCCAATCGAAACTGATCGCTCACGGTTAAATCCAGCGCAGCCAACAAACCATTGTTGGTTCTATACCCCAGGTTGAAGGCCAATTTGTCGAGGTAGCTCAGTCCGGCTTTTACATCAACTATTGCCCCATCGCCAGGAATGGATCGGTAAATCAACATGGGTCGAACGGCAAACTCTGAATTGACCGCATAACTATATGCAGCGTGTGCATTGAGGTAGCGTTCTACGTTCAATTCGTTGCTCTCTGAGCCCGCATCCAGGTTAACAGCAGTGCTCATCAAACGCGGAATGGCCAATCCAACTTCGAGTTGTTCATTGCCAAACAATATTCCCAGGTCGGTATACACTCCACCTCCATTAGCGGCTGATTGATTCAAGTAATTGTCACTGTCAAAAGCGACCGCATCGTCTGTTCCAAAATTGAATTGGTTGTAACCCACGCTCAAGGCGGCCCCCAATCGGTACCTAGAAGTGATGTCAAGGTGTTTGGCTATCGTTCCAGAAATGTTGGTGGTCCGCAGCAGTCCGGCTTTCCAACTGGACACTTTAATACCAACACCCAGGTTGTTTTGAAGCGGCATGTGGCCTTGGGCCTGTGTGGTCACGGGAGCTCCGTCTACCCCAACCCATTGCTGCTTGTGTTGTACAAACACATGCACGCATGAATCAAATCCGGCATAGGCGTTGTTGAGGTTAAATCCGTTGACATGGTCGAAGCTACTTTGCACGCGTTGTTGCGCAAATGCACTGCTCAAGCTTCCACAAAAAATTAGCAATATGAATAAACGACTTTTCATAATCTTATAGTTGTAGGGACTTCGAATGTTTTATTTGATGATGACCAAGGTTCCTTTTTCATCCCCACCATCGCATTGGATGTGGTAGTAGTAATCTCCGTCTGGCAGGTTGCCGCCTTCAAATGTTCCGTCCCAATCGTTCTGGTAATTATCTGTTTCCAGCAGCCGTCTGCCAAATCCATCGAATAGGTTGACCGTACAAGTGCTCAAGGCTGATTCTGGAAAAATCTTCCAGGTATCGTTGTTCCCATCGTTGTTCGGAGTGATGACGTTGCCAATGATCAATTCCTCCTTCACATTCAACAGCACCTCGTCCGAATTGATGCATCCATTGGCATCCACAACCGTCAAGGTGTAGCGCTCTGAATTGGTGGCCGTGAATTGCGGAATCAAACTAGATGGGTCACTCAATCTAAACTCTGGACTCCACGTCACCTCAACACCTTCTCCGGATTGCCCATTCAACGAACTGCGTTCGCCCGCAGTGATTGCGATATTCAAACCGGCATCAACCTGCGGTAATTCAAATACTTCCACCGTTGCTGGTTCAGGCAAACTGAAACACCCGCCTTCAAAAGTGGCTGCATAAAACACCTGCGTGCCTGCCGTGCTGTTTTGCACTGCTAGTTCGGGTTCTGTACCCACCCTGTTGATTAAATCCACATCACTAAACCACAGCGCTCGACCTTCTGCTACGGTAGCTGAAATTGATGCATCAAATGGTACGTTCAGGCAAGTGGAAATAGCATTGTTGCTCAACACTGGAGCATCGGGAATGTCTTTCACCACCACGATGACCTGAGAAGTATTGATGCACCCATTGGTACCAACTCCTTCCACCAGAAAGACATTTGCTCCAGCAACCGTAGGCGTGTAAAAATCACCGTTATTGATGGTTGGTTCCACCCAGGTATAGCTCACTGCTCCTGTAGCAGTCAAGGCGATCGAATCTCCCTGGCAAATGCTCAAACTACTGGAATTGGCTACCAGGTCTGGCAAAGGCAACACATCAATCAATACCTGATTGGTGTCCTTACAACCTGCACTGTCAGTACCAATAACTTGATAGGTTTCAGAGGCCGAAGGCGTAAAACTCACGCCATTTTGCACGTTGTTATTCCAACTATAAGTTGAGGCTCCGCTAGCCGTTAAGGTAACTGTCTGACCAAGGCAAGGAGTCGCATCATCAACATTGATGGTAACAACAGGTGGGTTGGAACAAATTGTCTGCGCCTGAAGCCATGGCAGGGTTATCAAGAACGCTACGCAGCAGGTCATGATGTTTTTCATGGTGTAGTAATATTTAGTTGTTGCAAGAATTATTGAACAATGATTCGTTTGGTTTCATTCACTTGGTCGCCCGTGATGTGAAGGATGAAAACTCCTTGGCTTAGCCTATTCAATGAGATTTCTTCATCAGGTCCTAAGTTGGGAATGACTTTTACCAAGGCTCCGTCTATCCCATAAATGCGGGCAGAAACCGGTTGTTGGTAATTGTGACGCACTCGGAATGTGCCCGTATTTGGATTGGGATAAACCTGTGCGGAAGCTGCTATGATGGCGTTTTCAACAACTGATAATGGAGCCAAACAACGGTAGACATTCGCCAAAGTTGAATCGGAAGCTACACAGCCGAAATCATCCTCGAAGGTGTAGGTGATCCAATGTTCTCCTACTCCCGCAGAATCAACATTGAACAAGATGCTGTCCACACCGGTTCCTGAGTAAACACCTCCAGCCGGAGTCGCTACCGGGTTCGCAACGATTCCCAATTCAATGCAGATGGTATCTGGGAAACTGCCCAAATCAACTATTGGATTTTCTCGAACATTGACAAACTCTACCGCGCTATAAATACAACCTTCTAAGGTGGTGAATGTGTAGGTAATTGCCTGATTTCCTGGAGTAACTGCTGTTGGATCAAACGTGCTGCCAGTTACACCCGCTCCGCTAAATACTCCGCCCGTTGGTAGCGCACTCAATGGAATGGAATTTCCTGTTTCGCACAACACAGCAACTGGAGCGATTTGAAGTATTGGGAAGCCATATACTTCCACCGTAAAGCTGTCTACAGTTACATTCCCGCTACCATCAGTCACTTCAAATACATTGGTGGTCACCCCAATTGGGAACGTACTCCCTGAGGACAGGCCGGCAACTTGCACAATGCCACCTGCACTGCAATTGTCTGTGGCAGAGTTGCTATAGGTAAATACAGTTCCGGCAGTGTCTGTAGCGCAGATAGCAGTATCACTTGCAACACTCAAAATAGGAGCAAGTGTATCCAACACTGTCACGACAGCAGTTCCGGTTCCTGTATTTCCATTCACATCCGTTACCGTAAGAAGAACCGTGTTTGCGCCTGTCTCACTGCAATTAAAATTAGTGGAGTCCAGAGCGAATGTGGCAGTACCACAGTTGTCAAAACTACCGTTGTCAACTGCCGCGGCTGTAGTTGTTGCTTGTCCATTGGTATTCAGGTACAACGTGATGTTTTGCGTTTGAACCGTTGGGGCCAAGGTATCCAACACTGTAACCGTAGCCGAAGCTGTGTCTGAATTCCCGTTGACGTCTGTAACAGTCAATATAACCGTGTTAGCTCCAACCTCGCTGCAATCAAAATTCGTGGAGTCCAATGCAACCGTTGCCACACCACAGTTATCAAAACTGCTGTTGTCGATAGCAGCAGCGGTCGTGGAAGCTTGTCCACTTGCATCCAGGTACAAGGTGGTATTTTGTGTTTGAGCAGTTGGAGACAAAGTATCCAATACTGTTACCACAGCAGTGTCACTGGCAACATTTCCATAGATGTCGGTGATGGTCAACGTAACTGTATTCGCTCCTACTTCACCACAATCAAAATCAGTAGAATCAAGAGTTACTGTCGCAATGGAACAATTGTCCAGACTACCATTGTTGATGTCGCCAACAGTAATGGTGGCCTGCCCGCTGGCATCTAAATAGACCGTGGTATTTTGCGTTTGTATGGCTGGAGCAAGTGTATCCAACACAGTAACCGTTGCAGTATCTGAACTCACATTTCCGCTTGCGTCAGTAACGGTGAGTATGACGGTATTTGCTCCTACCTCACTACAATCGAAACTACTTGAATCCAACACCATCGAGGCAATGGAACAATTGTCGGCACTGCCATTGTCTACAGCAGCAGCAGTCGCAATCGCCTGACCGCTGGCATCCAGGTATAAAGTTATGGCCTGTGTTTGTACGGTTGGAACCAATGTATCCAACACCGTAACTATAGCCGAAGCTGTGTCAGAATTACCGTTGACGTCAGTAACAGTCAATATAACCGTGTTAGGCCCTACTTCGCTACAATCAAAATTCGTGGAGTCCAATGCTAGTGTTGCAACCCCGCAGCTGTCAGAACTGTTGTTGTTGATAGCAGCAGCGGTCGTAGAAGCTTGTCCACCCGCGTCCAGGTACAAGGTGATGTTTTGTGTTTGAACGGTTGGAGACAGAGTATCCAGTACTGTTACCACAGCAGTGTCACTGGCCACATTTCCATTGACATCGGTAACAGTTAATGTCACCGTATTGGCACCTACACTGCTGCAATCGAATGCACTCACATTTAAGGTAATGGAATCCACACCACAAGCGTCAAACGAGGCACTGTCCACTTGTGCAGGAACTATGCTCGCCTGACTATTCAAATCCAGGTAAACGGTGATGTTTCTAGTGATAACCGTTGGAGGTGTGTTGTCCAGAATAATGACGGAGCCGCCACCAACAGTCGAACAACCATTGGCATCCGTCACGGTAACGCTGTAAGTACCGGCAGCAGCCCCGGTGAGGGACGCTGAGGTAGCGGCAGTAGACCAAGCATAAGTATAGGGCATTGTTCCTCCAGCTGGTTGAGCTGTTAATCCTCCGTTCGCAGCACCGGTGCAACTTTCATTGCTATCCACGCTAAGGCTGACCATCAACACTGCGGGTTCGGTAACTGTTGCAACACTCGTCCCAGTACAACCGTTAATATCAGTGACTGTTACGGTGTAAGTGCCTGCTCCGACTCCAGTGATGGAGGCTGTAGTGGCCGAATTGGACCAGGTGTAAGTGTAAGGCATCGTGCCACCCATGGCAGAAGTAGTTGCTCCACCATCGGCAAAACCGTTACAAGATGTATTGCTATCTACGACCGTGGCAGCCATCAACACTGCGGGCTCGGTAATTGTTACAGCACTGGTCGAAGAACAACCGTTGATGTCGGTGACTGTTACCGTGTAAGTGTCTGCCGCTACCCCGGTAATGGAAGCTGTAGTTGCAGCATTGGACCAGGCATAGGTATAAGGCATTGTACCACCCGTAGCAGAAGCTGTTGCTCCGCCATCGGCAAAACCGTTACAGGAAGTATTGCTATCTACGACTGTGGCAGCCACCAATACAGCTGGTTCTGTGATAACCACCGAACTCGTTGAAGTACAACCATTGTTGTCGGTTACGGTGACAGAGTAGGTTCCCGCTGCCAATCCAGTGACGGAAGCTGTAGTAGCAGCAGTTGACCAGGCATAGGTAAATGGTGAGGTTCCCCCAGTTGCAGAAGCAGTAGCACCGCCATCGCTCAATCCGTTGCAGCTAGTATTGGAATCAACCACCGTTGCAGCAACAAGGACAGCTGGTTCGGTGATCATGGTAGAAGCAGAGGCTGTTAAACCTCCTGCATCCGTAACCGTGACAGTGTAAGTACCTGCTGCCAATCCTGTAATCGAAGCAGTAGTAGCGGCAGTGCTCCATGCGTAGGTATAGGGTGCTGTTCCTCCGGTGGCTGAGGCAGTTGCGCCTCCATCGATAAAGCTATTACAGCTAACGTTAGAATCTACTACAATCGCAGGAGTTGGTCCTGATGTAATAACCACCAACTCTGAATCTGTACAACCGTTGGCATCGGTGATGGTCACAGTATAAGTTCCGACTCCCACTCCAGTGATGGAAGCAGTAGTGGCTGAATTACTCCAGGTATAAGTGTAAGCAGCAGTGCCACCAGTAGCAGAAGCTGTGGCTCCTCCATCGAAACAACTGATGCAGCTGGCCATCGAATCCTGAACTGTAGATGCAACAAGCAATGCAGGTTCAGTAACTAACACTGAACTAGAATCCGTGCAACCGTTGGCATCGGTAATCGTCAACGAATAAGTTCCGGCTACTACTCCCGTGAAGGAAGCGGTAGTGGCGCTGTTGTTCCATGTGTAGGTATAAGGCGTTGTTCCACCTGTGGCAGAGGCAGTAGCACCGCCATCGCTCAATCCATTGCAGCTAACATTCGAGTCAATCAGCCCAGCAGCAATAAGGACAGCAGGTTCGGTTATCGTGATAGAAGCGGTGTCGGTGGTACCTACAGAATCGGACACCGTCACCGAATAGGTTCCTGCAGTTAATCCAGTAATTGAGGCCGTTGTTGCTCCATTGCTCCAAGAATAAGTAAATGGTGCCGTACCATTCGTAACAGTGACCGTAGCACCACCATTTGCCAGCCCGTTGCAGCTAACATTAGAGTCTACTGCAATGCTAGCTGTAATGCTCAATACGACAGGAAGCGTAATTTCAAATTGATCAGAGATACGGAAATAATCACGGTACAAGGAGCCGGTATGGGTTCCCGAATTGGTCGCACTAAAAGAAAATGGGTTGGTCGTTGCAACTGAGGTTCCTCCATTTTCGACATTCACGTCAAAGTGATTCGATGCGTCAAATCCGTTGATGACTACCAAAGAGTCCGTGTTGATAATAGCAGTTTCAGAAGCTGCCCCATGAAAGCCATTCTTGCTAAAATCACGCACCATGAAAGCACCATCAGCACACAATGCATTGCCAGGATAATAAGCCATGAGGTTGTTGTATAGACTGTGGTTGCTATCTATGGCCACTTGCATGATAGAAGCTACATTGGCCGAATCCAATACTTCGTTCCAAATGGAAACTTCAGACATCTCCCCGTCAAAGAAGTTACTTGTAGATGATCCATCAAACTCCTGACCAAGGGAAATTCTGCTGGTCGCACTGATGGATTGTCCATTCGAAAAAGAAGCTGCTGCTACTCCATCTACCCAAAACTGGGTAGCATTGGAGCCTTCATCATAAGTGTACCCGACAAAATGCCAAGCGGTATCGGTAACGGTTACTCCAGAATTTCGGTTTGTACCTCCATCATTGATCCACAATTGCTCGTTGGTAGCGATACCGAAATTGGTTACCGTTCCCGTACCACTGGTGTTGATCCCAACCAATACTTGCTGAGATCCAGAAACCTGGCCTGCTGCGCGCATCCACACAAATACAGATCGGTTGGTGTTGACAAGGCTGTCTTCAAGGTTTGAAATTCCCACCCACTCACTGTTGCTTTTTTCAAAGCGCATGGTTGAAACACGCTCAGTAGTTAGCTGTCCATTGTAAATGGTATTGCTTCCTGAAAAAATACTGTCTGCCAATACGTTCTGGGTGTATTGGGTAAAGTTGATCGTCAGGTCAATAACCAAGGCACTGTCACCTCCCAAGCTATTGGTCACGGTGTCTGTATGCACTCCTGAACTAGTCAAGACAATTCCAGAAGGAGCAGTGTAAGTAGAATCATCGCATATTTGAACACTAAAAGAAGTACAATTGGAACCTACCGTAGGGCCATCCACAAAATTGGATGTCGAACCGTTTAGAGCAAAATTGACCAAGGTTCCGTCCAACCCGTTGCCAACAGCATCGGTGAGTGTCGTAATTCCAGCGTTATTGCCATCTGCTACTCCTTGGTTGAAAGTATAGTAGGCTACCAAGTTGGAATTGAAATTCGCCAGCTCACAAAACCGACCTCCTGAAATCTCTTGATCCGAGCGAACGTTTTTCCAAATGCGTACATCATCCATGGTTCCACGGAAAAAATCGCTGGCCCCACCGCTATCATACTCCTGCCCTAGTGACCATTTATCAGTTGCAGCAAATGCTGGTACATTGGTGCTCTTTGTAGAAACCAGCGAACCGTCTATATAAGTAAGTAAAACACCATCATCAAAGCTCAAAGCCACATGGTGCCACACATCGTCCCGAAGGTTTTGAGTGGCCATGACAAAACTGTTGCTTCCATCATGGAATTCGAGAATCCCATCGTCCAGGGTAACCAGGAGACGCGTACCGTTGGAAGAGGTGTTGACACCCCAAACCCTGTCATCTCCCGCTTGGGCAGCGGGTACTTTTATCCAGGATTCGAGTGTAAATTCGGTCACACCCGCCATATCATTTGCAACATTGTTGATGTTGACATAGTCGTTGCTGCCATCAAAATTCAATGCGTTTAGTTCCGCTCCGAATCCACGTATGCGAAAATGAAAATTGCCTAGGGTCGCACTATTGTTGATGAAAATATCTGCTGTATCAAACCCGCTCACCAAGGGTGTAAAAACAATGGTGAACGTGGCAGTATCGCCTGGAAGTAGCGTAGTACTACTCGGTGATGACACCAAAGAGAATTGACTGCCACTAACGAGTTGAACGATGGGGCTTCCTGTCAAATCCAGGGTATCTGTTCCTGGGTTCACAATGGAAAACGTTTTCGAAATGCTTCCAGAGTTAAAGGCAACAGCTCCAAAATCGGTACCGTCATTGATCGCAGGAAACGTATCGTTTTGATTGATGGTAACGTTGTTTCCAACAAGCCTGATTTCCGCTTCTGCTACTGAACCAATCAAAGCAGTTGAACTGGTGGCTGCACAATTGGTATCAGCAAAATTGATGTCAATACTTGCGTTCTTCGTCCCGAAAGAGGTCGGAGTAAAGAGCACTTGAAACAGGGAAGAATCACCTACTAGAAGATTGGAGTCAGGTATGGTGACTACACTAAATTGGTTGGCATCTGGTCCGGTAATGTTTACTCCCGAATTGATATCAATGATGACATCCAAACTCCGATCGTTCTTCACATAAAAACTGATAGTATCGGATGGTGCACCGACCTCGATGGTGTCTGATTCCAGTGAAGTTGGCGCTGTCAAAGGAAGACAAGCTGGCGCAAACTCAAAGGTGAGGTCTGTGCCTAGCCCCAGACCAATTGAAGATTGCTGATTTTCGTTAAATACCAAAATGTAGTAATCCCCAGCTGGAAAGAATCCGACAGTAGGACTCGGACTGTTAAAATTAAAAACAGCTGTAAGCCCATTGTAAGCGGGAACCTGGCCAAAAGGAGCCGAGTCCCACCCATCAGTCCCTCTTCCCAACAACAGGGAATCGCGAAATCCGCAAAAATTGCCAGGTGTTGCTGAGATGAACGTCAAATCAGCATAAGACGTTGGAGTAGCAACAGTGGACCGGTAAGCGATAATCGAACCGGCAAGGGGCGTAAAATTGGCCATTTCCACACGCAGTACCCCATCCACTGGCAGCACCACTTTGTATACATAAGTTGAACAACATGGAATAGCAGGACACGCTCCTGCCATACCAGTGGCAGATTCTCCATCGGAGGTATTGATATTGGTGAGAAGCTGCGGAAAGCTATCAATCACATGCGGACTGAGTAATGTAGGAGCTTGCGCTGATGCTTGCTGATTACTTGTCAAGGCAATGAACGTCAAAATGAAAAAGGAAATTTGGGTAACAAAACGTTTCATAGGAAATCTGTTAAGGGTATTGGGGACGAAATTGAGCGCGATTCTAGTTCTATTTTACCAGTTCAAAGTTTAAACTCGATGATAGTTCACCTTTCATCGTTGAACGACAAGGGCGATTGACTTGCGATATTTAAAAGAACTTATTTGCGTTAACGTAGCGAAAATGAGCAGTTACTGGGCCGAATGAAAATCTTTGTGCCCAAACCACTGTGGGATGTGCTGAAAATCCGGTAGGGTGTTCCGGGTGGATTTTGAAGAGGGCAGTTTGTGGTGCATCCGGACGTCAAGAATCAGATGAATCTTTCAATTTAGAACCACCGACCTGTTCGCTTCAACATCTTGCATCCCGATTCTCTACAATAAATTGGAGCGAATATTCCTCCAAGCTTCGACCTCCCGATAGAATTTTGTTAGAGCAAGGAGAGTACCTAGAAATTCCTGGGGAAAACATGGAAAATTGGAAGTAAGAATATTGAATGCCTTCTAATTGAAAATAGACGAAGACTGACATTGGTTTTTCTGTAATAAAATTTTGTTTCAGATTTAACCAAATACTTCTACCCCATCATCAACTATCAAATAAAACAGCCAATTGGTGTGCATTTGCTGAGCAAAGGTGTTCGAGCCTTGCGCCCCTCTCGCCATACATCATGTGCTTGCATACTGTACTCGTAAAACTGTTTCTCCTCATTACTGTTACAACCGCCCCAATTAAGCGTCATAATCGCAATTATAGATAAGCTACTAATTGTTAGTAGGTGTTTTAATTGGCGGGGACGGTTACGGACCATGTGGCGCGTGTTTGAAGGTTGGTATTAGCTCCTGTTTTTGCAATTTAAATTTATCAAGCTGTAAATTGCAGGCCTGTGAGAGTTTGTCAACTTGAGCACCGCTAAATTTTCTATCGTTAAAAAGCGGTTTGTAACCGCGTCTACAATTTGATGAAAAAGTAAGGGCTGCGTGAACGCAGCCCTTACTTGATTTTGTCGAAAAAACGGCTAACTTCTTGATCCATTAGCAGCGTGTGGGCCGGGAGTTACAAACCTCCTTTAGGCGCGATATCAGAGCCCGTTTAACTATTTGCCACTCAGACGGCACACTTGCCGAAATTACTTTACAGACTTTTTGGTCATGTCTATATCGTCCCGCTCATGTGCAATATTGGATTCGACATCGATCCCGTCTTGCAAGTAAATTCGTTCTTTTCGAATGGCGATTAGCGCGCCCATCATCTGATTACCTCTATTCTTGTTTAGCTCCACCAATTTTTTGTTTTTAACTGCAAAATCGATCTCCTTAGTCAGGGTTTTATAGAACTCGAACCCATCCGTCAAAATTTTGGGTGGAGAATCCGCATCGGAACTGCTGCGTAGTTCAATCAGCTCGTTCAAAAACATTTTCATAGACTCTTCCCAATCCTTTATATCCGATATTCCTTTGGATGCAACACTCTGTGTCCTCAGTTTTTCGTAATTAGAATCGGAGAGCTTCAGTGCCGATTTGTCGATGACAATATTTTTCTTGCCAATTTCTGTGGTCATGTTTTCTTGCCCGCGCCTTTTGCCATGTCTCCAGGGTGCGGGTGATTTCGCTGTATTCTTGGATTTTCCAGCCCAACCTTTGTCTATATTCAACCTGGAAGGAATAACATCCTTATGTAGTTTCCCATTTTCATCGGTCCATTTACAGTCAAACTCAGCACTTTCATAAGGCACTTTTGGTGGTCCGTTTTCCTTAACTGCCACATTGTATTTTATAATCTTTTTAGTGCCCTTAGCGGAATTTGACAACGCTGCTTTCACATTTTGTTCCACCCTATCGGAATGCTTGGAATTGGCTTGTGAAGAAATTGGGTACAGGTTTTCTGGGACTCCATAGCCCCCTAAGTCGTGATTTAGTAAGTGTCCGCGCACTACACCTGAAGCTTTGTAAAATGCACGAATCCCTTTCATCCAGTCATAGTTATCTGAGGTGGTGGCAGAACCTTTAACCGGGAATTTAGGATCCAAATCAGCCTCCATTTTCTTGCCTACTATGTACTTGCCGCCACCAAATGGAACCGTCCCCGGGGTATGGGTTATTTTAGTGGCCAACTGGGCTGTCAATCCGTTGCCGGAGGCATAAGTACTAGCTGATAGAGGCTGTAATACGTGCATGTCTGCCGTTGCCTGCAATTGGGCTGCGCGTTGGACCTGGGCACTCTTGTCGGCCAATTCCTGTAGTTTTCTTTGCGTCAAATGGTTCGGCCCTTGTTGGTATTGGTGAATAGTCTGATTGTCCGCAACCGATTTTTGAATATCCGGGCCGGTCATTGACTGGCTTTTGTCCACCGTCATTTTATTCGCGTAGGCTTCCATGTTCTTCCTTTTCTATTTCAAGCATTTGTGTTGATCTCAACCCTCAAGTATTCAGTGCATATTTACGGGGAGAAAAGTAGGAACAAAAAGATACGGCAATCTTTGGAATTGACAATTGGCGTTTGGCTTTTTCGGCTTTCCTGCGGCCAGCGTGGCCAAACTCATTTTCAGTGCACCTTACCGCTTTGTTAACACCCAGTTAACCCTTCGGTTCAATCGCCTGTTTGCGGCCCGATCATTTTCAACCAGAGGGTCGGTGGCTCCTTTTCCTGTGGCGGTGAGCCGCTCTACCCGAACACCTTTTGAGGTTAAATAATTTCGAACAGATTGTGCCCGTTCCAGAGAAAGTGCCTGGTTCGTGGAGTCCGTCCCGGAATCGTCCGTGTGTCCAATGATTTCGAGGTTGTAGGAAGGTGATTTTTGCAGGTAATCCACCAACTTGTCCAAATCTTTGTGGGAGGCAGGCAACAACTCAGCACTTCCCAACTTAAAATAAATGTTGTCCAGTGCTTGCACAGAATCGGTTATAGAGATGCGCTTTTTGATTGGAACGGGAATGGTGCTCACATTATCGATGTAGTAATATGGTTTTTCGAACCCTGGTGTCACCGCATTCACTTTGACCGATTTAGGCGATTTGGCAAAACTGCCAATGATCACATATTTTTCACCACCCTTCGCCACAAAAATTCCTTCTATTCGGGTCCATTTTCTTTCTGTTAAAAACCGATCTTTTGGGTTCACGACCTGTGGTTCAAAATTGCTCATTGGTTTGGTCCCATTCTGTACGAAAAAGGTACGCGAAAAATAAAAACCCATCTCCGAAATAGCTCCGGGAGCGAGGCTTACGTACATCCACACTTTGTACTCACGACCTGGGAGCAACGGTTCTCGCAAGCGAATTCCCAGATATTCCCGAAAGTCTCCGTAACACAACAAGCCGCCATAGGCATCTCCAGACATGGGCTCACATTTTCCAAATCGATTTTCGGGTACACCAGCATTGAACTTTTATATTTACAGAGAATAAGAAAATGGTCATTACATTGTTGTTAATCAAAATGTAATAGGCTTAGTGTGCGAGACGGTATCGAACTAGGTAAGCTACGCTATATCGTAAAAAAGGGATTGTCCG
>Ga0316204_10003145_pt1 | contig 34266 bp, 30 predicted proteins | sample 6monrhotite_MG_2_FD_205661 | JGI IMG/M metagenome (GOLD analysis project Ga0316204, IMG submission 205661) | Microbial mat bacterial communities from mineral coupon in-situ incubated in ocean water Damariscotta River, Maine, United States -... | ecosystem: Environmental > Aquatic > Marine >... | reverse complement strand
CCCTTAATCAGATGATTAAAGAATGCAATTCTACTCAAGACGATAGCTGTTGTCCTATGATTGAAGCCCTATTAGCTCCAGATGCCTGACTCTAGGTAATTAATCTTGATAAATAATGAGTGGAAATTCTATTCAAATCACAATTCTTGCAACATAGATTAATAAATCAGATCCATCCTCAACAACATTCTAAACCTATGTTATTTAAGAAATAAACGGAATATGGCGACTTAACAAACCAACAAGAAACACAAGCAAGGCCGCAATACATTAATATTCTAATAAACAAGTAGCTAATATGCTCATTCGTACAATTTGCGCTCAGTTTTCTCCGCAAGTCATAGAATGTACCCTGCGCTTTTTCTCGCGCCAGTCACCGACATTAACAAGAGCTAAAAGTCGGATCATTCTTGATTAATTAAGGGGAAACAACTTATGGGTACTGAACTACTCTTTGCCTTGGTCTGTGGCGCAATCGCGCTGGCCTACGGTGCAATATCAACTAAATGGATTCTGGCTCAGCCAGATGGTAACGACCGCATGCGTGAAATCGCGCAGGCGATACAGGAAGGCGCAGCAGCTTACTTAAACCGTCAATACACAGCCATCGCTGTTGTCGGTGTCATTCTGACCGTTGTCTTGTGGTTTGCCTTGGGCACCGCTACTGCTGTTGGCTTCTTGATTGGTGCAGTTTTATCCGGTCTAGCAGGCTATATTGGCATGAATATTTCTGTACGCGCAAATGTTCGTACTGCAGAAGCAGCCAATAATGGCATCAACGCCGCCCTACAGATTGCCTTCCGTGGCGGTGCTATCACCGGTATGTTGGTAGTTGGCCTGGGTCTACTCGGTGTTGCTGGCTACTACGCCATCCTCATCGCAATGGGTGTCGAAGATCCTATACACCCTCTCGTAGGTCTGGCCTTTGGTGGCTCGTTGATCTCGATCTTTGCGCGTTTAGGCGGCGGCATCTTCACCAAGGGTGCTGATGTTGGTGCTGATATCGTAGGTAAAGTAGAAGCCGGTATTCCAGAAGATGACCCCCGCAACCCTGCCGTTATCGCGGATAACGTGGGTGACAACGTGGGTGACTGTGCAGGTATGGCCGCTGACTTATTTGAAACCTACGCGGTAACTGTCGTTGCAACCATGTTGCTTGGCAGCTTGCTGATGGCTGGTTCTGATACAGCAGTACTCTACCCGCTGGTGCTTGGTGGCGTATCTATCATCGCGTCAATCGTTGGTGCTTTCTTCGTTAAAGCGAAAGAGGGCGACACCAAGATCATGATAGCCCTTTACAAGGGTCTCGCGGTTGCAGGTGCTATCGCAGCAGTTGGTTTCTGGTTTGTTACCGATGCCATGATGAGCAATGTTGTAATCGATGGTCAGGCCATCTCTTCAATGAATCTGTTCCTGACCACTTTGGTTGGTTTAGCACTCACTGCAGCCATGGTTGTGATCACCGAGTACTACACAGCAACTGAGTTCAGTCCAGTAAAGCATATTGCTGAAGCTTCATTGACCGGTGACGGTACCAATGTAATCGCCGGCCTGGGTGTTTCCATGAAGTCTACGGCTGCACCTGTATTGGCAGTTTGTGCTTCTATCTGGGCAGCTTACGATTTGGCTGGTTTGTACGGTATTGCGATTGCAGCAACCGCCATGCTTTCCATGACCGGTATCATCGTTGCACTGGACGCCTACGGCCCAATCACCGACAACGCCGGCGGAATCGCCGAAATGGCCGAGTTGGACGAGAAAATCCGTAACATCACCGATCCTCTCGATGCAGTAGGTAATACCACCAAAGCGGTAACAAAGGGATACGCTATCGGCTCTGCCGGATTGGCAGCCCTGGTACTCTTTGCTGACTTTACCCACTCACTTACCAGCAATAACATCACTGCCGATTTTAACCTGTCAAACCACATGGTTATCATTGGTCTGTTCATCGGCGGCATGGTGCCTTACCTGTTTGGTGCTATGGCAATGGAAGCAGTTGGCCGTGCAGCGGGCGGAATCGTTAACGAAGTGCGTCGTCAGTTTAGAGAAATGCCTGGCATCATGGACCACACGCAAAAGCCTGATTACTCCAAGGCTGTGGACATGCTGACCCGCTCAGCAATCAAAGAAATGATTATTCCTTCATTGCTACCAATTGCTGTACCAGTTGCCGTGGGCTTGTTGCTCGGCGCTGAAGCACTCGGTGGTTTGCTGATCGGTACCATCGTAACCGGCTTGTTCGTTGCTATCTCTATGACTACCGGTGGTGGTGCATGGGATAACGCGAAGAAGTACATCGAAGACGGTAACTTTGGCGGCAAAGGTTCTGATGCACACAAGGCAGCAGTAACCGGTGATACCGTTGGCGACCCGTACAAAGATACGGCTGGCCCTGCGGTTAACCCGCTGATTAAGATCATCAACATTGTTGCACTGCTTATCGTGCCTCTGTTGTAAATCGATTGCGGGAGATTTCTCCCGCTTTAATCTTAAGCATAAAAAAAGCCCCGCTTCCAATGAAGCGGGGCTTTTTTATGCAGGAGACTAAAGTCCCCTCAAACTCTTCTGAGTTTGACTTACTTTACAGGAGCTACTGGAGCACTGTAGTAGTAAGGAGCTGAGTCAGTGGTTGCTGAATCAAGGTTAGCAGCAGTGTTGCCGTTACCTTTGAAATCGCCAGCAGACTTGCCTTTACCTGAGAAGCTCATAGAGAAGGTAGCTTCACCTTCGCCGGTACCGTTACCAGCTGCATCCATTGCGCCGTTGTGAGTACCGTTACCTGAGTTGTTGTCGCCCCAAAAAGCAGAAGCTTGAGCTGAAGCGATGATAGCTACGATTGCGATGATCTTTTTCATGATGTATCTCCAAAAAATTTTTGTTTAAAAGCGTGTGACTGGATACCCGCGTTGCGGTACACCCTGTCGATGAAAAGAAGTATATTAGAATTTACTTAAATGTCAATACACTTTAATCATTATTCTTCTTAGAAACTCAAAAGGCATTCATAAAACCTATCGTCAAAACATGAGCAGCTCATCTATCGCATTCATTAAGCAATAAAAAAGCCCCACCTCCTTAAATTAAGGAGGTGGGGCTTTTTCTGCAGGAGACTAAAAGTCTCCTCAAGTATCAGAGCAAGTCTGAATTACTTAGCAGCTGGAGCTACTGGAGCAGCAGGTGCGCCGTAGTAGTAAGGAGCTGAATCAGTAGTAGCAGAATCAACGTTCATTGCGTTGTTGCCGTTACCTTTGAAATCGCCAGCAGTTTTGCCTTTACCGGTGAAGCTCATTGAGAAAGTAGCTTCACCTTCACCAGTTGCGTTACCAGCTGCGTCCATTGCACCGTTGTGTGCGCCGTTAGCGTTGTTGTTACCGTCGCCCCACATGGCAGAAGCTTGAGCAGAAGCGATGATAGCTACGATTGCGATGATCTTTTTCATGGTGGATCTCCAAAATTAGGTTGTTTTACAAATCTTTACGAGTAAGTGGTTTACGACCAAACATCTCGTCGATGAGGAGAAGTATATAAGAATTTACTTAAATGTCAATATTCTTTTTTCCTTATGCTATTTACATTACATCTCACGCGTAAATAGCCACAAAACCACATCAGCAGCTTCGCCTAATCGGCGATATACTCACCCCACTTAAGTGAGTCTCATTATCTTCAGAGGAAAACCGTATGAATTTGGATCGTGTCCACCCAGGCAAAAATGCTCCCGATGAAATCAATGTCATTATTGAGATTCCTGCCAATGCCGAACCAGTGAAATACGAAGTTGATAAAGACACTGGCGCAATGTTTGTCGACCGTATCTTAAAGACAGCGATGCGTTACCCAACCAATTACGGTTACATCCCCAACACCCTGTCAGACGATGGCGATCCTTGTGACGTACTGGTACCAACCGCATTCCCATTGATTCCAGGCTCTGTGATTGTCTGTCGACCAGTCGCCGTATTAAAAATGGCCGACGAATCTGGTGATGATGCCAAAGTGGTTGCCGTTCCAGTCGATAAAATCACCAACCGCTACGCGCATGTAAAAGATCACGACGACATGCCAGAAGAGCTGATGTCACGTATTTCTCATTTTTTTGAACACTACAAAGACCTGGATGATGGCAAATGGGTACGTGTTGATAGCTGGGAAGGTGTGGAAGCGGCCAAGGAAGAAATCACCAATAGTATTAAAATGTACGAAGAAGCACCTGAAAAGCCCTTCTTCTAAGCTACAAATAGCTGACAGCGAAAAAAGCGGCTCAGGCCGCTTTTTTTGTCTGCGGCGCAAGCTCAGGTAGAATGCGCCGCCTACTCCTTCGCAGTATCCGGAATTTATAATGAAAGTTTGTATCCTTTCTGACAGCCACGATCATATACCCCTGCTTGACGCAGCCGTAGCCAACGCCAAATCAGAGGGCGCCGAGGTCGTGCTACACGCCGGCGACTTGGTCGCGCCGAGCACCCTGCGTTGCCTGGAAAAATATGGCCTGCCCGTACACGTGATCCACGGTAACAATACCGGTGACCTGCATGCCCTTACCAACCTGTCGCATAAACCTGAAAGTATTGTGCGCTATCACGGCATGGATGCAGGTATCGAGCTGGCTGGAAAAACCATCTTCATCGTACATTATCCGCACTACGCCACGGCAATGGCCTCAACGGGTGACTGGGATCTGGTGTGCTGTGGGCATAGCCATCGTGTAGAGATCAGCCAACGCAAAAACTGCCAGGGTGGTATTACTCACGTAGTCAACCCTGGCACTATCGGTGGTGTTGGCACATCACCTGCCACCTGGGTTATGGGCGATCTTGAAACGATGCAGTTCGAACAGCGCGAAGTCCCTAAAAGCCTTGAATATCGGGATAAGGCTGTAGCTGCACATGACTGAGAAACTGACTCATTTCGACGCCGCCGGACAGGCCCATATGGTCGATGTCGGCGACAAAACCGAGACCCACCGCATCGCTGTTTGCAGTGGCCTGATCCGTATGCTGCCCTCAACACTTGAACTGGTCATGAGCGGCGGGCATAAAAAAGGCGATGTACTCGGCATTGCCCGTATTGCAGGCATTATGGCCGCAAAAAAAACGGCCGATCTGGTACCACTCTGTCACCCACTTGCCCTGACCCATGTCTCTATTGAATTTGAAACAGATGCAGAGCTGAGCCTGATTAATGCCAGCTGCCGCGTCGAAACACGTGGTCAAACCGGGGTAGAGATGGAGGCATTGTGCGCTATACAGGTCGCATTACTCACCATTTACGATATGTGCAAGGCCGTTGACCGAGGCATGATTATCGACCAGGTACAACTTGAACAAAAAGCAGGTGGTAAATCTGGCGACTGGAAACGCAAATGAACAAACGCTACCGTCAGACAGAGTTTCTTACCAGTGCAGCAAAGTTTAACCAGTCACCCCCAGATGAAGGTTATGAAATCGCCTTCGCTGGACGTTCAAATGCGGGCAAATCCAGTGCCATCAATACACTGTGCGATCATCGAGCTCTGGCGCGTACCAGCCGTACACCTGGCCGTACCCAGTTATTGAATTTTTTTAAGATTGACGATGAACGACGCCTGGTAGACCTGCCTGGCTACGGTTATGCCAAGGTTGCGATCAGTATCAAGAAAGACTGGCAGGGAGCACTCGCTGATTATCTCGAAAAACGCACCTGCCTACGCGGCATTGTCATCATGATGGACAGCCGCCATCCACTCACGCCTTACGATATACAGATGCTTGAATGGGCCAACCAAATTGAAATCCCCGTGCATGTTTTACTGACCAAGGTAGATAAGCTTAATCGTAAAGAATCCAGTGCGAGCCTAGAAAAAGTACAGGCCGCTCTCAGCGAATACAGCGTCGACTTTACCGCCCAGCTATTTTCATCTCTGAAGCGCTGGGGTATTGATGAAGCCCACGACAAACTTGACCAATGGCTGGAAATTAATCAGGCATAAAAAAGACCTCGTGAACCAGGGGTTCTACGAGGTCAGCACATTTCCAGCGGGGAAACTTAGGTACAGCCTAGCAGCTTAAGTACCTTTGACCATGCGCAAATCCTTTAAACTGCGAACCAGCACACGTTATATGGCAACTTAAGCTTCAGCGTGCCGCTCGAATTACCATCATCGACAAACGTTAACTTAGTGTGCCTCTTCCCAGTTATCACCGATGCCCACTTCAACCAGCAAGGGTACTTTTAATTCAGCAGCCGACTCCATGCGCTGCTGAATCTGAGCCAGTGCATCTTCCAGAGCATCAGGCGCAACTTCAAACACCAGTTCATCATGTACCTGCATCAATAGCTGAACCTGCGGGCGATCTTTTTGTAACCAGTCATCAACACTCAGCATGGCGCGCTTGATGATATCGGCAGCCGTGCCTTGCATAGGTGCATTTATTGCCGCTCTTTCAGCTGCCGCACGGCGTGGCTGACTACGCGCATTGATCTCCGGCAAGTAAAGACGGCGACCAAACAGGGTTTCAACATAGCCATCCTCTTTGGCTTCAGCGCGGGTGCGATCCATAAAGCTTAAGACACCGGGGTAACGGCTAAAATACAGATCGATATATTCCTGCGCTTCACTGCGTGAAACATCCAGCTGTTTGGCCAGACCAAAGGCCGACATGCCGTAGATCAGGCCAAAGTTAATCGCCTTGGCTGATCGACGCTGATTATCACTGACTGCATCCAGACTATCGGCTCCAAACACTTCAGCCGCTGTAGCACGGTGAATATCAGCGCCTTCAGAGAAGGCCGCGAGTAAACCTTCATCGGCGGATAAATGCGCCATGATACGTAGCTCAACCTGTGAATAGTCAGCTGCCACCATGCGCCAGCCTTTCTGAGGTATAAAGGCCTTTCGTATGCGTCGACCCTCTGCGCTACGGATAGGGATGTTCTGCAGGTTCGGATCAGATGAACTCAGGCGCCCCGTTGCGGCCACCGCCTGGTGGTAGCTGGTATGTACACGACCGGTACTGGGCTGCACCATCTCTGGAAGCTTATCGGTATAGGTCGACTTCAGTTTGGCCAGACCCCGATGCTCAAGGATAACCGAGGGCAACTCGTGTCCCATTTCGGCCAGCTCTTGCAACACCCCTTCAGCCGTTGATGGCGCACCCTTGGGGGTTTTGGCAATAACCGGCAGCTCAAGTTCTTCAAAAAATATCTGCCCAATCTGCTTCGGCGAACTCATATTAAAATTGCGCCCAGCAATACCGTAGGCACTTTGCTCTAACTCATGCAGACGCAGTGCTATTTGCTGACTTTGTTCATGTAGCATACGGCTATCAATCATCACACCCGTACGCTCGATACGTGACAAAACCGACAACAGAGGCACTTCAATATCCTTTAACACCTGATTAAGCGTAGGAATGCTTTCTATCTTTGGCCATAGAGCCTGATGCAGACGTAGCGTGATATCTGCATCTTCTGCTGCATAGGGACCTGCCTGCTCTAGAGGAATCTGGTCAAAGGTAAGCTGTTTTTTCCCTTTACCGGCAATCTCCTCAAAATGAATCGTTTTAAGGCCAAGATAACGTTCGGCCAGATCATCCATATTATGCCGACCACCTGCCGCATTAACGACATAAGACTCAAGCATGGTGTCGTAAGCAATACCCTGCAAATCAATGCCGTGATTGGCCAAAACACTCATATCATACTTAAGGTTTTGTCCAACCTTGGCAAGCGATCGATCTTCCAGCAAAGGCTTTAACTGGGCCAACACCCTGTCACGATCTAGCTGCTCCGGTGCCCCTGGGTAGTTATGCGTAAGCGGCACATATGCTGCCTTACCCACTTCAATGGCAAAAGACACGCCTACTATCTCTGCCTGCATATAATCCAGGCTGGTCGTTTCCGTATCAAAGGCGATCAATTGCGCAGACTTGAGCCTGTCCAGCCAACGATCAAGACTGGCCTGATCAAGTACCGTTCCATACTCGCACTCAATTTCTTCAACTGCAGCGGTTTCCTCTATAGGCTGCTCAGGTGCTGAGACAGCATCCAGACTGGCAAGCAGACGACGTGACTCAATACGCGTGTAGTGCGCACGTAATGTTTCAACATCTGGATCTGTAGGACGAAGCTGCTCAGGCGTTTGCTGTAAAGGCACATCGAGTCGAATAGTGGTCAGCTCCTTCGACAAAGGCAACTGTCCTAGATTATCGCGCAAGCTCTCGCCTATTTTTCCTTTGACCTTATCCGCATTCGCAATAACGCCGTCCAGGCTTTCATACTCAGCCAGCCATTTAGCGGCTGTCTTGGGCCCACACTTTGGGATACCAGGGATGTTATCAACCTTGTCCCCCATCAATGCAAGATAGTCGATAATTTGCTCAGGGGTTACCGCAAACTTGTCAATCACACCCTGCCGGTCCAGCAAGGTATTACTCATGGTATTGATCAAGGTCACGTGATCATTCACCAGCTGTGCCATATCTTTATCGCCGGTCGATACCAGTGTTGACATACCCAGCTGCGACGCCTGGTGTGCCAGGGTGCCAATCACATCATCTGCCTCAACACCTTCAACCACCAACAATGGCAAACCCATCGCTTTTACAATATCGAGCAGAGGCTGAATCTGTTCACGCAATTCATCAGGCATAGGTGGACGGTGAGCCTTGTATTCAACATACAGGTCATCACGAAAGGTTTTGCCTGGTGCGTCAAAAACCACCGCCATATGCGTTGGCTTATATTCATCAATCAGCTTACGTAGCATATTGATTACACCGACAATGGCACCTGTGGCCTCGCCCTGTGCATTGGTTAAAGGTGGTAGCGCGTGAAAAGCGCGGAAAAGATAGGAAGAGCCGTCAACAAGGACGAAAGGGGCTTGTTTATTCATGCCGAGAGAATAGCAAGACTACCGGTTATTTGCGCCAGAAAGCTGGGCTTAAAAGCACCAATAAAGTAAAAATTTCCAGACGCCCGAGCAGCATGGCAAATCCCAGGATCCATTTAGCTATATCGGGCAAATCCGCATAGTGTGCACCCGCTCCAGCCAACCCGGGGCCAAGATTATTGATACTCGCGGCTACTGCGCTAAAGGCCGTGAGAAGATCCAGTCCGGTGGCTGCCAGCGCCAGGTACATGACTGTGAAACTCGCCACATACAGGGCAAAGAATCCCCACACCGCATCAACAACCCGCGAGGTGACAACCTTGTCTCCTATACGTACCGGAATCTGTGCACTTGGATGGACCAAGCGGGTAATTTCACGCAGGCCCTGTTTAATCAGCAACAAAAATCTGATGACTTTAATGCCACCGCCGGTTGAGCCTGCACAACCGCCGACAAAACTCGAAAACAATAACAGAATCGCCAGAAAGCCCGGCCAGTTGTAATACTCAGCCGTGGTAAAACCCGCTGTCGTTCCAATCGAGACCGCCTGGAACAGACCCTTGGTAATCGCCTCTCCCCAATTATCGTAAGTATTGGTAAGGAATAAGCCGGTAATGGTGACTAGTATCACGCCACTCATGAGAAAAACAAAAAAACGTAGTTCAGAATCATGCCAATAGCTGGCAATATTTTTATGGCGGAAAGCGACAAAGTGTAAGGAAAAGTTAATCGCAGCCATGAGCATGAAGACCACTGCAATCATATGAATCACTGGGCTATCAAAATAGCCCATGCTGGCGTCATGTGTTGAAAAGCCACCAATAGCGACCGTTGCATAGGCATGACTCAAGGCATCAAAGGCGCTCATTCCAGCAATCCAGTACGCCAGACCGCAAGCGACCGTCAGTCCCAGGTAAATCAACCAGAGAGCCTTGGCTGTTTCGGTAATACGCGGCGTAAGCTTGGAGTCTTTCATCGGTCCAGGCGTTTCCGCACGATAGAGCTGCATGCCACCAATGCCTAGCATCGGCAGAACCGCAACGGCCAGAACGATAATCCCCATACCACCCAGCCACTGTAACTGCTGGCGATAATAGAGAATCGAAATCGGCAGATTATCCAGCTGGGTGATAACCGTTGCCCCTGTTGTTGTCAGCCCGGAAACGGACTCAAACACCGCATCAGTTATCGACAGTTGCGGTACATCGGCCAGGATAAACGGCAGCGCACCTGTGGCGGTCAGTACTGTCCAGAACATCACGACAACCACAAAACCATCACGCAAACGCATTTCACGCCTTACACGTGAAACCGGAAGCCAACTCACCAGACCTACAACCAGGGTAATGCCAAATGCGGTTAAAAATGCCTCAGCCGCACCATCGTTGTTGATGACAGCAAACAGCAAAGGTGGCAACAAGGTGACGCTAAATAACATCAGCAGTATACCCAGAATGCGTTGTACTGAAGTAAATGACATAAGCTAAAAACCCAAAACGCAACGGTGCAGACAGATAACCCTAAACAAAGGTAATGCCTACCTGGAATAAACGTTCAACTTCGTTAATTTTATGTTTATCCACAAGAAACAAAACCACATGATCTTCTGATTCAATCACCGTATCGTGATGCGGCATGATGACTTCCTCACCACGTACGATAGCGCCTATTCGAGCACCTTCAGGCAGCTTAATTTCTTCAACCATACGGCCAACAACCTTAGATGATGTGCTATCACCATGCGCCACTGCCTCTATCGCTTCGGCAGCACCACGTCGCAGCGCATGCACCATAACAACATCACCACGCCGTACATGTGTCAGCAGAGAACCTATCGTGGCCTGCTGAGGTGATATTGCAATATCAACAGCCCCCGACTGCACCAGATCAACATAGGCCGCACGGTTGATCAATGCCATGGTTTTACGTGCACCCAGTCGTTTAGCCAGCATCGCCGATAAAATATTTGCCTCGTCATCATTGGTTACCGCACAGAAAACATCGGTATCTTCGATATTTTCTTCCAGCAACAAATCTTCATCCGCGGCATCTCCCTGCAAAACAATCGTATGGCGTAAATGTTCGGCCACACTACGTGCACGTGCAGGATTGTGTTCAATGATCTTTACCCTGAACTTGTCTTCCAGGGCTTCTGCCAGACGTCGTCCAATATTTCCGCCGCCACAAAATATCAATCGTTTAAAGGGTTTTTCTGCTCGACGCAGTTCTTTCATTACAGCGGGAATATTTTGCGAAGCGGCAAGAAAGAAAACCTCATCATCAGGCTCAACCACAGTGCGACCCTTCGGTTCAATCGCTCGGCCTTTACGATAGATTGCTGCAACGCGCGCCTCAGCACCACGCAAATGTTCGTTCAGGGCACGTAACTCGTGACCTACCAAAGGACCACCATAGTATGCATTGACTGCTACCAGGCGTACCCGGCCACCGGCAAAATCCAGTACCTGTAATGTTCCTGGATGTTCGATCAGACGCAAAATGTAATCCGTAACCAGTTGCTCTGGACTAATCAATACGTCAATAGGCAGAGCCCCTTGTGAAAACAAAGCCGGGTGTTTGAGATATTCGGGGGCACGTACCCGCGCAATCTTGGTCGGGGTATGAAATAGCGTCCAGGCGGCCTGACAAGCCACCATATTTGTCTCATCACTGTTGGTGACTGCGATCATCATATCGGCATCATCCGCACCGGCCTGGCGTAGAATTTCAGGATGAGAAGCCTGACCCTGCACCGTGCGAATATCCAGACGATCCTGCATTTCGCGCAACAGATCACCATTGTGATCCACCACGGTAATGTCATTCGCCTCGCTGGCTAAATTCTGCGCCACCGTCGTGCCAACCTGGCCTGCGCCCAAAATAATGATTTTCATTGTTTTTCTCGTTATTCGCCTTGCGGCTATCCAGTACCGACATTCTAACGCTGAAAGTACCCGGTGGGCAGGCTAGGCATTAAATTCCCCACCTGCCCAGCATGCTACAATAGCCCGCTGACTTAGATACCGGCTCTGTAATTTCCCGACGTATGGATCTCTTACGCTGGGGACACAAGCAATATATATGAAATTTAATAAAAGCTTCCACACCCCTGACCCCGTTCCAGCCAAGGGAGTTGAAAACGCAAAACGTCTCATGGAAACTGGGCACTTATTTCGCTATAACCCACTCGACACCCCTGAGAACTACATCGACTCGGAAAAAAACGGGCAGACCAAGCTGTATAGCGATGTTGCCCTGCTTGAGCAGGAATTCTGTGAATACACAGGACACAAATATGCTGTTGCCGTTAACTCCTGCGGTAGTGCCATGTTTCTCGCCCTCAAGGCCTCAGGCGTAGAGCATGGCGTTAAAGTCTTTAGCAATGCATTCACCTTCACCGCCGTACCCAGCAGTATTGTTCACGCCGGTGGCACCCCCGTCTATCTGGAGTGCAATGCAGACTACCTGCTGGATGTTGATGACTTCAAACAAAAGGTCAAAGAAAACCCTGACGTACGCTATCTACTGCTTTCATATATGCGTGGACATATCGCTGACGTCGCCCATATCAAACAGGTCTGTGATGAAAATGATATCTGCCTGATTGAAGACTGTGCACATAGCCTTGGTGTTAAATGGCAGGATGAGGGTAGTGAAGTATCCCATCACATTGGCCATCATGGTGCCGCCGCCTGCTTCAGTGCACAAAGCAACAAACTCATCAATGCCGGCGAAGGTGGCATGCTTGTCACAGATGACCCTGAACTGGCAGCACACTGCATACTCGCCGCCGGATCATATGAACTGCTCTACCAGCAGCACCTTGCTCGCCCCGATGATGACGTTTTTGAGAAGATTAAGCTGAGAATACCGAATTACAGCCTACGTATGAACAATCTAACGGCCGCTGTGATACGCCCACAGATACCGGAGCTAGACGAGAAAGTAAGTGCTTACAATGCTCTCTATTCCCAGCTAGAAGAGATCTTTACCAATATTGAGCACGTTGAAACACCGAGCATTTTACCGCAGGTAAGTCGCGTTGGTGACAGCTTCCAATTCAATTTAGTCGACATGACCGCTTCACAAATACAGCGATTCTTACAGCGTGCCCGTGAGCAGGGCCTAGAGTTGCAGGTATTTGGCCATACAGACAATGCTCGCTATTTTCGTAACTGGCTTTACTCCTTCGAAGAGACGCCCTCATTGGAGCAAACCGAAGAGATTATTACTGCCGCCTGTGATTTCCGCTTACCGCTTAGCTTCAACTCCGAAGATCTGAAATTGATTACGCAGATTATCCGTCAACTGTTGAGTGAGGTTAAAGACTGAAGTCAGCGAGCGAGATCTTGATCGATTTCTGCAGCAGAGCTGCTAGCGTCGATCCTTAATCTCTATACCCCGGTCACGCAGTTTGCGATATAAGTGCGTTCGCTCCATTCCCACGGCCTGAGCCATACGCGTGACATTTCCCTCACTCTGCTTCAATTGATATTCCAGATAGACTTTCTCAAAGGCCTCGCGTGCTTCGCGCAAAGGCTGGTCAAGCGATAAACCAGGAATACCTTCGCTAATCCCTTCGGCATCGGCAGCGCCCATGGCGGCCTTAACCTCTTCCAAACTCACCTCTTCATCTGCACTCAAGATCAAAACGCGCTGCACAAGGTTAATCAGTTCACGCACATTACCTGGCCAATGGTGGTTACGCAGATAGTTTTGTGCGGCCATAGAGAAGTGTCGATAAGGTAGTTTTTCATACTCAACCAAACGGTCCACTGTATTACCCAATAAAATGGGAACGTCTTCCCGGCGCTCGCGCAGAGGCGGCACATTCAATGGCACAACATTGAGTTGATAAAAGAGATCTTCACGAAACTCGTTTTTAGCCACCGCCTGCTGCAGATCACGCGCTGTTGCTGCAATAATTCGCACATCAATTTTTACTGGCTCCGTTCCACCAACGCGCAAAAAAGTCCCCGTATCCAGCGCTGCAACCAACTGTGCCTGCACTTCCAAATCCATATCAGCCACATCATCTAAAAATAAGGTGCCTCCACTGGCCTGCTCAAGGCGACCATAAGAAATATGGTCTCCCTCTTCTCTTCCAAACAGCTCCAATGCCGCTCCGCCCTGTGTAATGGCTGACACACCCACGTCAACAAAAGGACGGTCACGCCGTGCACTGTAGGCATGTAGATAACGCGCCAAAGTCTCTCGACCACTGCCAGCCTCACCTGAAATCAGAACCCAGGTATCATGCTGTGCCAACCGTTTCACCTGTTCCCGCAACTGTTGCATCACTGCGCTGTTACCGGTTGGCTCAACCACCCGACGTTTTAATACGACATTCTCTTGCAACAAACGCTGAGCTTCGAGTGCACGCTCCACGGTTAACAGCAATTTAGCTATCGACAAAGGTTTTTCAAGAAAATCATAGGCACCAAGGCGCGTTGCCTCAACCGCCGTTTCGACCGTGCCATGACCCGACATCATGATCACAGGGCATGGCAACTGCCCCATCTCTGACCACTCTTTCAGCAAGCTGATACCATCGATATCAGGCATCCAGATATCCAGCAACATCAGATCAGGGCGACGTTCACGTAGTGCCAGACGGGCAGTCGCACCCCCTTCTGCCGTTATAACCTGAAAACCCTCATCCTGCAGAATTTCACTGACTAATTCACGGATATCCGGTTCATCATCGACAACCAATACATACTGCCCACTCATGCTTTGTTACCTTGCGACTCTTTTACCGCAGTAATTTCTTCTTGTTTATTTTCGATTAATGGACGTAACGGTAAACGCATCACAATACGCGCACCGCCATCACTGACATTTTCAGCACGAATATTGCCACCGTGCTCACCTACAATACGTTTAACAATCGCCAAACCTAATCCCGTGCCTTTATGCTTGTTGGTGACATAAGGTTCAAATACTTGATCCAGTGAGTCAGCATCAAAACCGCAACCATTATCCTGTACGGTGATCTGCACAAACTGACGGCCAGCATATTCGTACAAACCGCTACTCACCTGCACCATACCTTCTTCTCCTTCGGATAGTGCTTCCTGGCCATTTTTAATCAGGTTGTGCATGACTTGGCGTAAACGTATTGCATCGCCCTCAATCATGCAGCCTGGGGCGTTAGGGAAAAAGTGTACTCGGCTCAGCCCACCTTCGTACAAAGCCATAACGTCGGCAAGAAAAACATCTATTTCAAGAGGCCTAGGCTGCATCTTGCATGGCCGCGCATAGTCAGAAAATTCGTTGACCATGGTTTTCATGGCCTCAACCTGCTGCACGATCGTGTTGGTTGCACGGTTTAGCACATCACCTTCATCCTCTGACATCTGTTTAAGATATTTTCGGCGCAGTCTTTCTGCTGATAGCTGTATAGGCGTCAGCGGGTTTTTAATTTCGTGCGCCAGACGCCGAGCCACTTCTCCCCAAGCGGCATCACGCTGCGCACGTACCAATTCGGTTACATCATCAAACACCAGTACATGCCCGGTCGTACCTTGGTTATCTAGCTGCAAAGGTGAATACCTGCACAATAAAACCTGACGTCCAGCCTCTCGATACAAGGTAACTTCGGCATGACCTTCAGAAATTCCACCAGCAATCCGATCAACAAAGGGCCGCAGTTCTTCATCCCGTTCTGCAAGAGCATCTAAACGTTTCCCCTGCTCTTCGCTTATACCCAAATGCAAGATCTGTTCTGCAGCGGGATTGGCCGTTTCAATTAAGCCGTGCTCATCCAGGGCAATAACGCCGGTCGATAGAGCACCCAACACGGTGCCGAGATAATTGTGCTGATTCTGCAATTCACGTCGACTGGCATCTGCGACATTTCGAGACTGCTCAATGCGTCGTGTCATCTCATTGAATGAATCAACCAGAAAGCCCAGCTCATCTCGGTTTTTGGGCATGGGTAATCGTTTAAAGTAATCACCTTCAGCGACTGCCTGCGTGCCTTCCGATAGATCTTTAATCGGTTGCACTAATCGACGCGAGGTATAAAAAGCACCCCATGCAGCACCAAACAAACCCAGTAACAGCACCAAAGACAAAGTTAGCGCAAAACTGAATTTAATTGAGCCTCGCATATACGCGCGCTCTTTATAGATTTCATAAGCGTCTTGTACATTTGTTGTTAAAGCACTTAACGTATCTGAAACAGGGTAAATTGCCTGTAATAGCAAACCGCGCTTAAGGGGGTCAAGAACCATGCAGCGAACAACCAGCTGATTATTTTTAACCGGCACAAGAGCAACAAAATTCTTACCGCCAACAGCCTGACGTATCATGCCTCCAGAGGGCGGACTCGGAGTCAGCACATCAGGATTTTGATGACTCAAACCAATGGTCTTTCCCTGCAGATCAAACAGGGAAATCTCTATCGCACCTGAAGTTGCGCGCATATCACCCACACTAAAGGCCAAGGCTGTTTGTGAAGAATCTTCTACACTGGTCAACAAACTTTCTGACAGGGTAAGCAATTCACGTTTGTGCAGATCAAGCGCCACCTGGCTCAGCGATAGAGCATCTTCCATCGCATTATCCACCTGCACATCAAACCAGCTATCAATACCCTTGGATAGAAACTGTAAAGAATATAAATAGACCACCGACACGGGGGCCATTGAGAGCATGACAAAGGTCACTACCAAACGCACATTTAAACGCGAACCGGCGACCTGTCGTCGGTAATCCCTCAACAGCTGCCATACACTCCAGCCAACCAGCAGTACCAGAACCACCAGACCGGCAACAGTGAAGATCAACAAAGGCAGGAACCATTGATCCAGGGCCTCGGAACGCTGTACTGCACCGCTCATCATGTGCAGCGCCGCTAACAGCAGCACCACCAACATGCTTATAGCGAGTAGGTCGAGACGCTTTTGCTTCATGGCTTTAGCCGCCACTCCCACGGTTCTGCCTCAATATCCCAATCTGAAGATAGATAAGCCTTTGGCCGCATCGGCAGGGGCAAGGCCTCAACATCTAGATAGGCCTCTAGACGAACCAGATATTCTTTATTCAAATCCAGCTTGTCTCGATTGACTATAGCTAAATCGCTAATACGACCCATGTAACGCAGCGCTGAAATACGCGTTGCAAACACCTGCTTGGCACCACCGCTTAAATCACGAACTTCGTACAGGGCAGACAAAGGCCGATAACGCAAAACACTCCGCAGACGATATTCAACAATATCTTTTTCCCACACCCATGCATCGGCATCACGCATCTGTATGCGCATTTCAAAGGTTAGTGGCACCCCATTTTCCAGGGCCTCAGTTGCTGTTTCATTTAGTTGATACTTCAACTGCGCGTCAACAAACACACGATCATCTTCACTCAGTGTCAACGTAACTTTTGAAAAAACCAGATCAGCAGCCTGCACTGTGATGACACAGAGCAATAGCAGGTAGGCAGCCGCTTTAAGCAGTTGGGCCATCTATTTTTTCCAGCAATGCGTAATAAAAACCATCCATCGTTTTTTCTCCTGGCAAGGTTTGACGCCCTACCCTGCATTCATGCCCCCAATCATCTGATAAAGGAAGGCTACGTGCCTGCGGGTATTTTTGTAAAAAACGCTCGATCTGCTGCGTGTTTTCCTGCGGCATCAAGGAACAGGTTACATACAGGAGCTTACCCCCCGTAGCCAAACACGGCCACAACGCCTCAAGGATAACGGCCTGACGCTCGGCCAAGGCATCAACATCTTGTGCTCGGCGCAATAAACGGATATCCGGATGCCGACGCATCACCCCCGTTGCTGAGCATGGCGCATCGATCAAAATACGATCAAAGGGCTTTTCCTGCCACTGCGATGGTGGTTGCCCTGCATCGGCGGCAATCAATTCAGCCTTAAACTGTAATCGCTGTAAATTTTCACTAACGCGCTCAAGTCGCCGCTCATCCACATCCACAGCAACAACATCCAGATTATCAGCTAGCTCCAAAATATGCCCTGTCTTACCACCCGGCGCAGCGCACGCATCAAGGATACGTTGTCCCGATTGCACATCAAGCAAACGCGCCGCTAGCTGAGCCCCTGCATCCTGAACCGATGCAAGACCATCAAAAAAACCCGGCAGACGATTAACGGGCTGCGGTTTTTGCAGCACCACGGCATCTGGCGCTACTGGCAAAGCATCTGCGACGATGTCTTCAGTATCGAGCTGCCTAAGGTAGGCCTCAACCCCAATGCGCGAACCATTCACCCGCAGCGTCATAGGCGCACGCTCTTGTAACGCCTCAAGTATCTTTTCCTGCTGCTTCGGCCACGCCTTGGCCATGGCTTTTACAAACCATTTAGGCTGTGCATATTTGAGTGAAAGATCACCATTAATCTGTTGAAATAGTGGGGAGTCTTCAGATTCCTGATCACGCTGCACGCCACGTAAAATGGCATTTACCACCTTGCTTGCCCACTCTTTCTTTAGTGTACGGGTCAACTCAACACTGGTTGATATAGCCGCGTGTGCTGGCGTGCGACTGTGCAGCAACTGATACACACCCAACATGAGTAAAAAGTGCAGATCACGATCTTTGTCTTCCATTGGCTTTTTTAAACGTGCCGCCACAATGGCATGACACTGCCGATACCAACGACAGAGGCCATAGCTAAATTCAGCCGCCAGGGCACGATCACTGTCGCTTAATTCTGTCGGTGCATCGGCCAAAACCGCATCAAGTGAGCGTCCATCAACCACCTGCTGCAGATTTGCAATCGCAATCAGGCGAGGGTCAAGCACTACCGTCTTGCGTGCCCCCCAGACAGAGCTGTTCACACTAAACCCTCAGTCATTCAGGATCACCCAAAATCACACCCTGAATAGCATTCGAATTGATAAAATCCTGTGCATTCATCGAACGCTTACCCGGCATCTGCAGCTGGGTAATGCGCAGCAAGCCCTCTGTAGTCGCCACATCAATTCCCTCTCTGGCAGCTGCCATAACAGTGCCCGGGGCTGCACCAACACCCTCTATCGCATAGGCAGACCAAATCCGCATGTTGGCATTTTCATATTTTGTTTGTGCCACCGGCCAGGGGTTAAATGCCCTGACTTGCCGCTCAACATCTTTAGCCGGCCGATGCCAATCAATCCAGGCCTCTTTTTTATCAAGCTTCTTGGCATAACTTGATTGACTATCATCTTGCGCTTCAGGGATTAGCGAACCATCAGCAATGCCAGGCAAGGCCTTCATCAAGGCATCAGCACCCACCACTGACAGGCGATCATGCAGGCTTCCCCCCGTTTCATCAGGCGCCACTTCTACCTCTTCAATCAGGTACATAGGCCCAGTGTCCAGGCCCTTTTCCATCTGCATTATGGTGACACCAGATGTTACGTCACCGGCCAGTACCGCACGCTGCAAAGGAGCAGCTCCCCGCCAGCGTGGCAAAAGAGAGGCATGAATATTCACACAGCCCAGGCGAGGGGCCTCCAAGACGGAAACGGGTAGCAATAAGCCATAGGCCACCACCACCATCAAATCAGCTTTATAAGCTGCCAGTCTCGCAACATCGGCGGGGTCTTTAAAATTTAAAGGCTGTTCTACCGGCACCCCTTCATGCAGGGCCAGCTCCTTAATCGGGCTCGGCGTCAGTTTGCGACCACGTCCTGCAGGGCGATCTGGCTGAGTATAAACAGCCACCACCTCGTGCTCCGAATTCAACAGTGCGCGCAGTGGTGGAACCGAAAATTCGGGTGTACCGGCAAAAATAATGCGTAATGGTTTAGTCATAACGTCGGAATGGGAACCTTGTCTCAGTCTATGCGTGAAGTGCTGATTATGCTGAATGTACTTAAAACGTCTATCCAGCAGCCATACGCGCCTCTTTCTCAAGTTTTTTGCGAATACGCTGACGCTTTACGCTGGAGAGATAGTCGACAAACAATTTACCATCAAGGTGATCGATCTCGTGCTGCACACAGACTGCCAACAGGCCATCGGCCTCCATCTCATAGGGCTCACCGTCTCGATCCAGTGCACGGAAACGAATATGATCGGCCCGCTGTACCGTTTCAAAAACACCTGGTACAGAAAGACAGCCTTCGTCCATTTCTTCTACACCATCCTTTTCAAGGATTTCCGGGTTAACCAGAGCCAATGGCTGATCGTGCTCTTCCGAGATATCAATAGTGACCACTCTGTACGGCGCATTAACCTGTACAGCAGCCAGACCAATACCTGGCGCCTGGTACATGGTTTCAAACATGTCATCTATCAACTGACGCAACTTATCATCTACCTGCGCGACCGGTTTGGCCTTGTTACGCAAACGTACATCAGGAAAGTGCAGGATCTCGAGAATCGCCATGTTTTAGTTCCACAAGCTATAGTATCGTTTCAAAGCAACCGTTCAGCAGGCTGCTGAATGTTACCTCATCAAATTTTGGGGTTTACAACGAGCAGAGATCTTACTCTCCTCTTTGATCGCAAGCGAAAATCGCATTTTCACCTAACGATATGTAATATGACACTTCAAGAAGCAACGCTATGCAGCTGTTTGCGCTAGACTTTCAGTCAATGCAGACAAATATTTGATAGCAGATGTTCAATCATAAAAATGAATAATACCGTATGTCAGTTGATTCGACCGACCCGAACAAACGATTACGCCAAAGGAATACCATGTTAATCATCAGCAAATCCATCAGCCACCAACTACTGATCCTGTTGCTTTGCACCACATTCAGTGCAGCCAGCCTGGCCGAAAGCCTACTGCGTGATGATCACCCAAAGCGCTATACAGTGCAGAAAGGTGACACTCTGTGGGACATTTCAGGACGGTTCCTTCGCAGCCCCTGGCGTTGGCCAGATATCTGGCATGTCAATCCTCAGGTAGCCAACCCACACCTTATCTACCCCGGGGACGAACTTGAACTTGTATACATCAACGGCAAACCGCAATTGCGCATGAAACGTGGCAACCGCACGGTTAAGCTTTCGCCCAATATTCGCTCTACCCCCTGGGATGGCAGCATTCCAACAATTCCTATCGATGCTATCGCACCCTTTCTCAGCCGCCCCTATGTGCTCGAAGAGGGCCAGCTAGAAAACGCTCCCTATATCGTACAGTTTGCTGACGAACACGTTCTGGGGGGCGCAGGCCAACGCGCTTACGTTCGCAGCCTGCCTTCAGCTGGCAGCAAATATGATGTCGTACGTCCTGGTGATGCCTACAAGGACAGTGAAAGTGGTGAAATCCTTGGTTACGAAGCGACTTACATCGGCAACGCCGAAGCAACACGAGCAGGCGACCCCGCGACCATTTTCTTCAATAGCACTGTGCTTGAAAGTGTCATAGGCGACCGCTTACTGCGTATTGAGCATGAGCGCGCCATGGCCAACTTTATCCCCAAGGCACCTTCAAGAGAAGTCAGTGGCGCCATCATCAGTGTATTGAATGGTGTCAGCCAGATTGGACAGTTCAATGTTGTAGTGCTGGACCGTGGAAGCAACGACGGCGTTGATCCAGGCACCGTGCTACGTATCGATCAGCGCGGCGAGACCATTCGCGACACTGTCACCCCCGATTCACGTGATACCGTGACCTTGCCCGATGAACAGGCTGGCACCTTGATGGTATTTCGCAGCTTTGAACGTGTGAGCTTTGGCCTGGTATTAGATGCCACCAAGGTAATACATGTAAATGATCGTGTACTTAATCCATAGCAAGGATATACGGGCAAGGATGCCCGCGCATACTAAATAGACCCGCCATTCATCATATTCAACGGATCAAACTGTTAGAGTGTTTTCATGGAAGAAGACCGACTTACTGAGAACGAGCAACTATCTTGGCTGGCGCTCCTGCGTGCCCCCAATGTTGGCTGTCGCACGCTCAACCCTCTACTCAGCAATGGCTATTCCCCGGCAGAATTACTGCATAAAATGCCTCCTGCCGAGACGCCCGAAAAACTACGTAATTACCTACGCAACCCCAACTGGAAGCAGGCAGAAGCCGATCTAGGATGGCTACTGGACAGCGGAAATCAACTACTCCCCATCAGCAGCCCCGATTACCCTCAGTTACTGCATGAACTGACCGACCCTCCCAGCGCACTGTTCATCAAGGGTGACACCAATCTGCTGCAACTGCCACAAATCGCCATGGTAGGAAGTCGCTCAGCTAGCCGTAGCGGCCTGGAAACCGCACAACAGTTTGCCTCACATCTCGCCAGTAGCGGCTTAGTCATCACCAGCGGGCTTGCCCTGGGTATAGACAGCGCCGCACATCGCGGGGCATTACAGGCTAATGGCAAAACCATTGCCGTACTGGGTACCGGCTTAGATCGCGTTTATCCCGCACGTAATCGGGAACTTGCCCATCAGATTGCTGAACAAGGCCTGCTGGTCTCTGAATACCTGCCTGGCACCCCTCCCATACAGAGTAATTTTCCACGCCGAAACCGCATCATCGCAGGATTGAGCATTGGTACTCTCGTGGTCGAAGCTGCCTTGAAAAGCGGCTCCCTGATTACCGCCAGACTTGCCGCTGAAACAGGTCGTGAGGTATTTGCCATTCCTGGGTCTATCCATAACCCCATGGCTCGAGGTTGTCACGCATTGATTCGAGAAGGAGCAAAACTCGTTGAAACCAGTGAACATGTGGCAGAAGAACTGGCCAGTCAGCTCGGTGGATTTACCCTGGCACCAAGCGACCCTGCAGCCACGAACGCCCCCCCTGATATCGATCCTGATCATCAGGTCCTGCTCAATGCCATGGGCTACGATCCGGTCAGCACTGACCAAATAGTTGCACGAAGTGGATTCTCAGCCGCAGAAACCTCGTCTATGTTGTTGTTGCTCGAACTGCAAGGTCATGTATCATCAGAATCAGGCGGGATATTCATGCGGCTTGAAAAATCGTCTTCATGAGCCCATATCCTGCTCTAACCAGTCTAACTGTAGGCTCCACTTCTCCCTTTTCAGGAAAACTGCCGTGAATGAAAATCTCATCGACGTCCTGATTTATATCTACGAAAACTACATGGACAGCGAAGAAAATGTCCCTTCAGACCAGATCATGCTGGAAGAAGAGCTAGTACAAGCTGGATTTCCTCAGGGCGAAGTCAAAAAAGCCTTTAACTGGCTAGATGAACTTGCTTGGCGGCAGGGTAGCCTGACTGAATATGGTGCCAAGGCTCAGCCAAATCGCTCTATGCGTATCTTCAATGATCGCGAACAGCTTAAGCTGGATTTGGAAATTCAAGGTGTACTGCTTCATCTTGAACACACAGGCATCCTCGATCCCATGAGTCGTGAGCTCGTCATTGAGCGCTGCATGGCGATTGAAAGCGCTGAATTGAGTGTTGAAGACGTGAAGTGGGTAGTATTACTGGTGCTGCTAAACCAGCCCGGCCAGGAAAATGCCTTTGCTCTGATGGAAGAAATGGTCTACAACGGTGAACCTGCTTATCTTCACTAAGTGATTGTTAATCAAAATAAAACAGGGTGACCTTGGTCACCCCATTTATTATCCTCGCTGCAAAAAAACTTGACACAGGCCCCACTGCCCAGCTATCCGTATAAATAGAGACCCCCGTCGCACACCTATCTCAGCGACAAAATAAATCGAGTAAAAAGCCCCCATGAATCTGGTCATCGTAGAGTCACCTGCCAAGTGCAAGACCATCAAAAAATACCTCGGTAAGGATTTTGAGGTCCTCGCCTCCTATGGTCACGTGCGTGATCTAGTGCCAAAAGAAGGTGCGGTTGATACCGAAGCCGACTTTGCCATGAAATATCAGGTGATCGAACGCAATGACAAACACGTCAAAGCGATCACCACAAAGCTCAAAAATGCCGATAACCTGTACCTCGCGACCGACCCGGACCGCGAAGGTGAAGCTATTTCCTGGCATCTCTATGACTTGCTCGATAAGCGCAAAAAACTCAAAGGCAAAAACGTCTACCGCGTCGTCTTTAACCAAATCACCAAAAATGCCGTACAGGAAGCCGTGGCAAATCCCCGTGAACTGTCGATGGATTTGGTCAACGCACAGCAGGCCCGTCGCGCCCTCGATTACCTGGTAGGCTTCAATCTTTCACCGCTGTTATGGAAAAAGATTCGACGCGGCCTCTCTGCCGGCCGCGTACAAAGCCCAGCGCTGCGCATGATTGTTGAACGCGAACTTGAAATCGAGGCCTTCAAAGCCCGTGAGTACTGGAGCGTAGAAGCCGATACTGAAAAAGACAATCACGCTTTCAGTGCCAAACTCACGTATTTCTCAGGCGAGAAGATGTCGCAGTTCTCGATCGAGAATGGCGAACGCGCCGCTGAAGTTGAAAAAGGCCTAAGCGAAGGCGCGAATGGCGAGCTCAACGTCCTCAAGGTCGAAAAGAAACAGCGCAAACGCAATCCTACAGCGCCTTTCACTACCTCGACCCTGCAACAGGAGGCCGCGCGCAAACTTGGGTTCACCACGCAACGCACCATGCGAATTGCCCAGCAGCTGTATGAAGGCATGGATATCGGTGCTGGCTCCGTGGGTTTGATCACCTACATGCGTACCGACTCTATCCATCTGGCCGATGAAGCCCTGGCTGAACTGCGAGAGTTTATTGCCAGCAAATATGGCAAAGAGAATTTGCCGAAAGATATCCGTGTATTCAAAACTAAATCTAAAAACGCGCAGGAAGCGCACGAGGCTATTCGCCCAACTTCGGTGATGAATACGCCTGACCAGATCAAGCAATATCTCGACAAAGATCAACTCAAGCTCTACAGCCTAATCTGGAAACGTACCGTAGCCTGCCAAATGATCCACGCCACACTACACACCGTGGCAGCAGACCTTGGCGCTGGCAAAGGCAACATCTTGCGTGCTAATGGCTCGACCATCGCCAATCCTGGCTTCATGCAGGTTTATATGGAAGGCACTGACGACTCTAAAGGCGGCGACAGCGATGAAAAAATGCTACCTCCACTGGTCGAGGGCGATATCGTTAAACTGTTAAAAATTCGTCCTGAGCAACACTTTACCGAGCCACCCCCCCGTTTTTCAGAGGCAAGCCTGGTAAAATCACTGGAAGAGCACGGTATTGGCCGCCCCTCTACCTATGCTTCAATTATCTCCACCCTGCAGGACCGCGAATACGTTGAGCTAGAGAAAAAACGTTTTTATCCAACAGACGTTGGCCGCGTAGTGCACAAATTCCTCGTCAACTACTTTACCCAGTACGTTGACTACGATTTCACCGCCAATCTCGAAGATGAGCTTGATGCTGTCGCACGTGGTGAAGAAGAATTGGTCCCACTGCTACGCAAATTCTGGCAACCGTTTAAAGACCGCATCGAAGATACCGATAAAAATGTCAAGCGCTCTGACGTTACCCAGGAAAAGATCGACGAAAAGTGTCCCAAGTGTAATAGCGACCTATCGATTCGACTGGGGCGAAACGGTAGCTTTATCGGCTGTACCAATTACCCGGAGTGCGATTACACCCGTAATCTGAATGATGATGGTGAGTCCACTGAGCCAGAAAAAGTAGGTCGCGACTGTCCTGACTGTGGCTCAGAACTTATCTTCAAAACCGGTCGCTACGGTAAATTTATTGGTTGCTCAGGCTACCCCAAGTGTAAATTTATCGAACCACTTGAAAAGCCCAAAGACACTGGCGTTGAATGTCCCAAGTGTCACAAAGGCAGCCTGATGCAGCGAAAATCTCGTCGCGGCAAGATTTTCTACTCATGCTCTGGCTATCCGAAGTGTGACTACGCAATCTGGAATGAGCCTATTGCAGAGCCTTGCCCAAATTGTGCCTGGCCCGTACTGACCATCAAGACGACCAAAAGACGTGGTACCGAGAAGGTCTGCCCACAGCAGGACTGTTCGTTTGCTGAGCCGTATGACCCGCCAAATATCGAGAAGGCCGAAAAAAGCCCCTCAGAGTAGGCTCTTGTTTTTACCCTGGACTGGCTTCAATTATACAAAGCCTATCCAGGGCAAAACATATTCAGGGATTTTACACCCATCTCCATACCCGATAACCTCGACTTTTCGCAATCAAGCTCTAACACGCCGTGTCTAACTTCAAACTCAGACAAGCCAAACACCTGATACAAAATGGCGGCGTAATTGCCTGTCCAACAGAAGCGGTATACGGCCTAAGCTGTGACCCTCTCAACCCTTTGGCAGTTGAGCACCTACTCAAAATAAAAAAACGCCCTGCCGAAAAAGGACTGATCCTGGTTGCCAGTAGCATCGAACAGCTTTTGCCTTTTATTAAGCTCGATGACAGCTTACCCCTTAATGAGATCAGAGACAGTTGGCCAGGACCAGCCACCTGGTTATTGCCTGCTGCAGACAAACTGCCCAGATGGATCAACGGTGGGAAAAAAACCGTGGCCTGCCGCGTAACCGCCCATCCATTACTTGCAGCCCTGTGCAAAACTACTGGCCACGCACTCATCTCAACCAGTGCAAATCAATCCGGCAGACCACCTGCACTCAATGCACTTGATGCGCATTTGCGATGCCCCGGCATTGATGCCGTTTTGTGTGGCAAACTTGGTGAGCAGAAAAAACCTACGACCATTCGAGATGCGCGTACCGGCGCCACTATCCGCTAGGAAAAATACATGAGCGACACTCCAGATATTCAGGCCGTCAAAGCCTACCTGCACGATCTCCAGGATCGTATTTGCAGCGCCCTTGCGGCTGAAGATGGCAAAAGCTTTGCTGAAGACAGCTGGGTGCGTGAGGCTGGTGGCGGTGGTCGCTCTCGCGTGCTTGAAGACGGCAATATCTTCGAAAAGGCCGGAGTTAATTTTTCACACGTACACGGTGAAGGCCTGCCTCCATCCGCCACCGCCTCACGCCCTGAGCTTGCTGGCCGTAGCTTTCAGGCACTTGGGGTATCTCTGGTTATCCATCCACGCAACCCCTATATCCCGACATCACACGCCAATGTGCGTTTCTTTATCGCCGAGAAGGAAGGTGAAGAACCGGTATGGTGGTTCGGTGGCGGATTTGACCTAACACCCTACTACGGTAACAGGGATGACGTCATACACTGGCACCAAACCTGTAAAGAAGCCTGTGACCCTTTTGGCTCAGAGGCCTATCCAAAATACAAAAAATGGTGTGATGACTACTTCTACATGAAACACCGTGAAGAGCCTCGCGGCGTTGGCGGCCTTTTCTTTGACGACCTGAACGAGCAAGGCTTTGAGAAATCTTTCGCCTTTATGCGCAGTGTTGGCGATCACTATATACCGGCATATCTGCCCATCGTGATAAATCGCAAAGATTCAGAATATGGCGAACGTGAGCGAGAGTTCCAGCTTTACCGACGAGGACGCTACGTAGAATTTAATCTGGTGTACGACCGTGGCACCATCTTCGGCCTACAGACAGGCGGACGTACAGAATCCATCCTGATGTCACTACCTCCACTCGTCTCCTGGCGCTATGACTGGCAACCAGAGCCTGGCACGGCAGAAGCAGAACTCTACGAGACTTACCTGCAACCCAGAGACTGGCTGGCCTGAAGAAAAAAACGAGGACAAAAAAAAGAGTCTGTCCGGGGAGGGAACAGACTCTAAAAATAGCGCCGTGTAAGCGCCGGAGGAGGATCAATACATAAAAGGCTTTCACCCTGCATTACCCCTGTTAACGTCATCCGGCTTTTAAACCTTAACAATTGGTGATTTTAGTTCTGATTGGTTTTTTTTGATCATGCTGGCTGCAAATGCTGGTCCAACCAGTCACCGATCCACCTCGATGGCTTAGCACCGCTAAAACGCGCCACTTCAACACCCTGATGAAACAAAATGATGGTTGGAAATCCGCGTAAACGATAGTGACCTGCCAGCTTCATGTTTTCACCTTCATCAACCTCAACCTTGGCCAACAAAACCTCGCCTTCCAGTTCATTCACCACCTTGGTGATGTGTGGCGCAATGGCATGGCAAGGCGAACACCAGTCTGCCCAAAAATCGACCATAACAGGCGTCTTCCTGGAGGCCTCAATGACTTGCTGATCAAATTCATGCAGATCAACATTAAAGATAAAGTTAGTCATAATTCAAATTTCCTGGACTGCTGCCTGACCCATCGCGGTCTTGATCGCATCAATCACACTGTTTTCAATCTCAAGCACCACCGGCAACGCAGCGCTGCCCTGGGCATGTATCGTTGGCTTGGCAAACAACACCTGTGTAGTGCCAGCTTTATGGGTAACTGCAACACGTAAAGGACAAAGTGCCAGCATATCGGGATCGAGATTACTCACCCGATTGGCAAGAAAGGCATTACACACCACCATAGTGCGAAGACTCTCAAGCTTGTTTCTATTGTAATCTTCACCCAAACGATCAGCCATCGCAGACAGGTTTTGACCAATATCGGCCTCGAACACCACCCACAAACGCTCTTTTTCCAGCGCCTCATAGAGTAATTTATAGGTTATTTGCATCGGGGCCTTTACTTCAGCTTTAAAAATAGAGGCGGGCGCTGCAAACACCAACGAGCTAGCTAGCAATAAAAATAGAGCGAAAACCTTTTTCATATTAACGTCCTTTAAGCAATGTACTTTGCGCGGCGCGCAGTATATCAGTAGCATGGCTGCCCTAAATACCGACTATCACCCTAAAATCTTGCAGTAATAACTATGACCGACACCATTCGCATTGCTACCCGTAAATCACCTCTCGCCATGTGGCAGGCAGAGCACGTTACCGCCGCACTCAAAGCTGCACACCCAGGGCTTGAGGTAGAAATTCTCGGCATGAGCACCCAGGGCGATAAAATTCTCGATACTCCACTGGCCAAAATTGGCGGTAAAGGCCTCTTTGTCAAAGAACTCGAAGCACGCATGCTGGAAGGTGAGGCAGACATCGCTGTGCATTCAATGAAAGATGTTCCAGTTGAACTACCTGAAGGCCTGCACCTGGCCGTGATCATGCAACGGGAAGACCCACGTGATGCCTTTGTCAGTAACAAATATGCGTCCATAGAAGAATTGCCTGAGGGTGCAAAAGTTGGCACCTCCAGCCTTCGCCGTCAGTGTCAGCTTAGCGACAACAGACCAGACCTGCAGATTGCATCACTGCGTGGCAACGTAAACACCCGTCTACGCAAACTCGATGAAGGCGAATATGATGCCATTATTCTCGCGGCTGCCGGCCTGATTCGCTTGGGCTTTGGCGACCGTATTCGCAACGCCATAGAGCCCGAAGAAAGCCTGCCGGCTATCGGTCAAGGTGCCGTGGGCATTGAATGTCGTAGTGATGATGCACGCGTCAATGCACTACTGTCCCCCCTACACGATGCAGACACTGCCTGTCGTGTTCTGGCAGAGCGCGCCATGAATGAACGCCTTGAAGGTGGCTGCCAAGTGCCTATCGGTGGACATGCCGTACTCAAGGGTGATCAGATCTGGATGCGTGGCCTTGTCGGCACCGTTGATGGCAGCGAGATCATACGCGCTGAAATTGAAGGCCACCGAGAGGATGCTGAAAAACTTGGTGCCACTCTGGGTGATGAACTGCTCGAGCACGGTGCCGCCGAGATCCTCAAAGAACTCTACGAAAACAACGATAACGACTGATGGCAAAGCCAACCCCCTGTGACCTCGCAGGCCTCAGTGTACTGGTCACGCGACCTAGCGAACAGGCTGCCAACCTCAGTGAAGCCATTCAAGCTGCCCGCGGTCGCCCAATCAGCTTCCCTGCCCTTGAAATACTCGGCCCTGCCGACAAAAAGGCCGCTCGATCTGAATTGGCTAAGCTGGCTCAGGTTGACCTGCTCATCTTCGTCAGCAGCAATGCAGTGCGATATGCCTTTCCTCTGCTGCCAGACAACATGCCGCTTGAGCAGCCGATTGCAGCCATTGGCAAAGCCACAGCCCAGGCACTTGAAGATGTTGGCTTAGATGCCACGCTGCAGCCTAAAGACTCGATGGATAGTGAAGGCCTGCTGGCCCTGTCACAACTGCAGGACGTCAGCGGTCAGCGAATCATCATAATTCGAGGTAATGGCGGGCGTGAAACCCTCAAGCAAACACTTGAGCTAAGAGGTGCCAGCGTATCCTACGTCGAAGTCTATCGCCGCCAGCTACCCAAACGAAATCCCAGCAACCTGATACGCAGCTGGCCTCAAATGGTCGAAACCGTAATAGCAACCAGTAATAACATCCTCGACAATCTATTCACTTTGCTGGGCGAAGAGGGTTCGGCACTACTCCAGCAAACACCTTTGCTTGTCGTCAGCCAACGCATGGCTGAATACGCCGCTGAACGTGGTTGCGAAAATATTTATATTGCCAATTCGGCATTAGATACCCACGTGGTCGAAACCTTGTGTGAAATTAATGGCGTACTGGAAGTTTAACCAGACCCAGCACGATGAAGAAAACTCGCAAAATATTGTGATTTATCGAAGACGACAACCCCTCAGCTTTGCTAGTCTTAAGCCATGGATGTAAACCAACCAAAGGCCGTACCTCTGCATGAGTGATGATCACATAAAAGAGGGTGTCGTTATTGACGTCACCCCCGAGTCAGAAGAGTCTCGCGATAGCCATGAGACTTCGTCCCGCGCGTCTGAACAAAGTGCCTCTGCTGGAGCCCATAAACTACCACTCATCATCGCCATACTGGCATTGTTACTCGTCTCTGGCGCGCTCGTATTTGCCTATCAGTATGCTGAGCAGGCCGCACAGGATCTTGCCAGAATCAATGCGCGATTAGACAAAAGCATGCAACAGCAGGACAGCCTAAAAAATCAGCTCGACTCCGCAGACAATACTGTTCTGGCACAACAAAATCGTCTTGATCAACAAACCCAATCCGTAGACCAACAAAAACGCGCTCTGCTGGAAGCCAGCGAAAAATTTGCCAAACAGGAAGCCCTGCTTGAGCGTGAGCGTCAACGCATGGAAGAACGCGAAGCCGAACTCCGCGCCAGCGTAGCCGATGTACATAAGCGTGTGGGTGCCTCTGGTACACAGTGGATGGTCTCTGAAGCCGAATATCTGCTGCGCGTAGCCAATCACCGTCTGACACTGGCACGCGACACGGGAACCGCACGCAGCGCCATGCTACTGGCCGATCAACGCCTGCACGATACCGAAGACCCCGGTTGGAATCTTGTTCGTGAGCAAATCGCGCGCGACATGACAAAACTCGATGCCGCCAACCTACCGGATAGTGCAGGTATATCAGCAAAGCTCGGGGCGCTTGCAGAGCAGGTACCTCAACTCAAACTCACAAATGCCACGATTGGTGCCGAACGCACACTGCCTGAGGGCAGCAGCAAAGAGCGCAGCCAAAGAAACTGGGATACGCTGCTAAACGACTTATGGGACGGCTTCAAGGACTCTGTACGTGTTCGTCAGCGTGACAAACCTGTTCAGGCGATGCTTGCCCCTGATCAACAATTTTTCCTTTACGAGAACATTCGTCTACATCTCGAAAGCGCACGTCTTGCCGTAGTTCGCAACGATCGCACACTCTTCATTGACAGCCTGAACACGGCAAGCAAGTGGTTAAGCAACCACTTTGACTCAGCCGACACGCTGACCCAAAACATGAAGAAAACCCTCGTCGGACTAAAGAGCATCAATATTCGCCCAGCACTACCGGATATCAGCCAATCATTACGTACGCTCAAAATTCGACAAAAACTTAACCGCGATCTCGCGCAGCCCATTAAGCCTGCCTCATGAGTAATCTGTTTAAAATCTGGCTCGTTATCCTTGCCGGTGCGGCACTCGGCGTATTGGTCGGCCGAGACAACGGCTATGTACTTCTGTCCGCGGGCAACTACACGATTGAGATGAGTCTGGCGCTACTGCTGATCATACTCGGCGTTGTCTTTTCTGCACTCTACTTCACCATTCGCTTACTTATTCGCACCTACCAATTACCCAAGGATGTACGAGGCTGGAAGCAAAGACGCGGTGCACGACTCGCCCAGGGCGCAATGACGCGCGGTCTGCTCGAAATGTCTGAAGGCAACTGGCGTTCGGCCGAAAAACGTCTGGTACGTTATGCCGATCGCTCCGAGACCCCGCTACTCAACTACCTTGCCGCTGCACGTGCCGCACAATTACAGGGCGAACATGAAAGACGCGACGCCTATATCCGTCTCGCGCACGAAAATATGCCGTCAGCCGATGTTGCCGTCAGCCTTACCCAGGCCGAATTACAGTTGGCAGACCACCAGCTCGAACAGGCACTGGCCACACTCAAACACCTGCGTAGTGTGGCGCCAAAGCATACATATGTATTGCGCCTATTGCGTCGCCTCTACGAGCAGCTCGGTGACTGGGAGCACCTCAAAGAACTCATCCCTGAACTACGCCGTCGTAAAGTAGAATCGGCCGATGATTTGCGTGGCCTTGAGTTAAAAACACACCGCGCCTTGCTCGAACAAGGCTTTCTAAATAACGACCAAAGCTATCTTGAAAGAACCTGGGCGGCGGTTCCCAAGGCGCTTCGATCTGATCCTGAAATCGTGGGAGACTATGCCGGCTACCTACAGGAACGGAGTGAAGACAAACAGGCTGAGAAGCTACTGCGTGAAGCACTCAGGCATGGCTGGAATACTCAGCTCGTAGAACTCTATGGGATAATTGAATGTCCAGAACCAGGCAAGCACCTGTCACAGCTGGAAAAATTCCTTAATGAACACCCAGACGATCCAACACTGTTACTCACACTAGGCCGTCTAAGCATGCGAGCTAAACTCTGGGGTAAGGCACGCGGCTACCTTGAGGCCTGCGTGGGTCGTAATGGTCCGATTGATGCGTATCGTGAGCTTGGGCGTCTGCTAGAACATATGAACGAAGGTGATGAGGCCCTGCAAATCTATCGCAAAGCACTAACTAGCGAAGAAAACGGCAAAAAAATTCCTCTACCAAACCAAATTGGTCAGCCACAGGCCAACCGTCCTGTACTTGATAAAAGTGAAGTAGAGACGCCCCCCCCGCACGGAGCTGTAGACCCTAAATCCGCAGAGCCGGTCTAAAAGCAGTAAACCCCGGAGGCAGCCAGGCTATCGAGAAATCCTGGCGCCACTGAACTATTTTTTTATCAAACCAACAATCCATAACAGGATCACCGCACCCACGGTCGCGGTAATCAATGATCCAATCATGCCACCAGCACTGATACCCAACAGACCGAAGGCAAAGCCACCGACAAAAGCACCCACAATACCGACCACAATATTGATCAGCAGACCAAAGCCACCGCCCTTGAGGATATTGCCAGCCAGCCAGCCTGCAATGCCCCCGATGACCAAGGTCATAATCAAACCCATACCTTCCATATTCTCTCTCCTGAAATATTGTGTATTAAATTTATAAGCGATAACCGATTTAGCCACAAATTAGGCATACTTTCACTAAAAATTCAGTAAAGTAGGCGCAGACATATGAGGGCACCATGCAATACAAAGACCTACGAGACTTCATCGCTCAACTCGAACAACAGGGCCAGCTGAAGCGTATTACACAGGAAGTCGATCCTTACCTCGAGATGACCGAGATCTGCGACCGTGTATTACGCGCCGAAGGCCCTGCCATCTTGTTTGAAAATCCCAAGGGCAGCAGCATTCCTGTGCTCGCCAACCTCTTCGGCACAGCACAACGCGTGGCCATGGGTATGGGTGAAAATTCCGTCGAAGCCTTACGCGAGGTAGGTAAATTACTCGCCATACTCAAAGAGCCTGATCCACCCAAGGGCATGAAGGATGCCTGGAGCAAACTACCCATCTTCAAAAAAGTGCTCGATATGGCACCCAGGCAGATCAAAAATGCAGCCTGCCAAAAACATGTGATTGAAGGTGATCATGTTGATCTGGCCAATATACCCGTACAGACCTGCTGGCCAGAAGACGCAGGGCCACTAATCACATGGGGCCTGGTCATTACCCAGGGACCAGATAAACCTCGACAGAACCTCGGCATCTACCGCATGCAGGTGATCGGCAAAAATCGCGTCATCATGCGCTGGCTCGCACATCGTGGTGGCGCACTCGATTTTCGTGAGTGGCAACAGGCCCATCCGGGTGAAAATTTTTCCGTATCTGTCGCGCTTGGCGCTGATCCTGCGACCATTCTTGGTGCTGTCACCCCCGTACCTGACTCACTCTCTGAGTACGCCTTCGCAGGACTGCTGCGCGGCAGCCGAACCGAGGTTGCCAAGAGTATTGGTAATGAACTGCAAGTACCTGCAGCGGCGGAATTTGTACTCGAAGGCCACATCAAGCCAGACGATATGGCTCCCGAAGGCCCTTTTGGTGACCACACCGGTTACTACAATGAAGTCGAAAGCTTTCCTGTCTTCACGATTGACCGAATCACTCACCGTGACGCCCCTATCTATCACAGCACCTATACCGGCCGCCCGC
>Ga0316204_10003144_pt1 | contig 34267 bp, 34 predicted proteins | sample 6monrhotite_MG_2_FD_205661 | JGI IMG/M metagenome (GOLD analysis project Ga0316204, IMG submission 205661) | Microbial mat bacterial communities from mineral coupon in-situ incubated in ocean water Damariscotta River, Maine, United States -... | ecosystem: Environmental > Aquatic > Marine >... | reverse complement strand
TCTGGAAACACGTCATATTGAATGAGTTGTGCCAGGATCTGTTTTGGCGAAATAACACCGAGTTGCAAATAGGCTGATAATCGCGATGTTTGATAGTTTAAAAAATCCCGCTGGCTGGAGTAATACGCCAGGCGTTGCTCGATAAATTGTTGGCTTGCATCCAATGCCTGTTGCTCACCGGGTTGCCAATAATGCGCAAGCTTATGATGCCAGTTAAACGAATCCAGCAAGTTTAATGCATCCAGTTGTTTTTCGTTTGTCAGCGTTATATCAAATGCAGTGATTTTAGGCTGCGGCAGTACGGCATTGTCTTGATTGGCAAGTTGCTTTCGCCAGCTGCGATAAAACGGCGTAAAAACTTTATAAGGTGAGCCGGTTTTGGTTTGTATCGAATTGATGTCGACAAGTGTACGATCATTAAATCGAAAGAAATCTACACCTTTTCGTGTTAACTGTTTTTCAATTTTTTCATCTCTTGCCAGTAATGCTGGTTCATTGACCCGGTTACAATAAACGGCAGATATATTCTGCTCTGCTACTAATTGCTCGATAACTGATAATGCACTTCCTTCAAAAAACTTCAGCTGACTACCGCAGTTTTGTAATGACTGGGCGAGAGATAACAGGGTTTGATGCAACCACCATCGATTTGCCGCGCCAGGTGGCCAGCCTCCATATTCGTTTGGGGAATAAATAAAGGCGAGAATAACGGTACGATAGCTTTTACAGGCTTCCCAAAGTGCGCGATTATCAGTTAGTCTCAGGTCCTGCCGCAACCAGACTAAGGCGGTTTCATTCCTCAATTTTAATAATTCCATCAATCTTGGTTAAGGCTTGTCGAATGTCTACGCCAATGGGAATGGCTCCAGCATTAAGAATTTTATCGTGATGGCTGACCGCAATATTGCCGCCAAAAAAGACCGGTACTTGTGCGTCATTCACCAGCGCTTCAAGTTTTTCGTAAAAAGAATCATCATCGGGTGCAATTGAGCCGGACAACAGAATACCATCCGCATTTACCCGTGTGACGGGGATGATGAGTTCTTCTAGCGGTGTATTGGCGCCAAGAATAATTAGTTGATAATCATGGCTCAGTGCGGATAGGCAGAATAATAGTAATCCCACTTCATGATATTCATGAGGGATACATGCGGCGACCAGGATTGGACCCGTTTGTGAATATTTTTGATGATGGAATCGCGCGCCAATTTTATTTCTGAGATAAGTGCCGAAAAAATGCTCTTCAGCAATGCTGCCTTCTGCGGTTTCCCAGCGTTTGCCAAGTGTTTTTAGCAGTGGCACGATGAGTTTGCTAATCACCAGATCAACCGGGTAGAGTGATAAGGCTTCGTTGTAAGTCTGCTCCAGAATATTAGTATCAAAGCGAACCACGGCATTCACCATTCTACGTTGGTAAACGCTCCAGGGGTCGGCCTGAATCTTTTCTTCGATTTCGCCCTGCTTGTTTAGCTGGTTCTTAACCTGCCCAATGGATATGCCTTTGTCCAGCAATTCCATGATGCGTTGGATCATATCGATATTTTCCTGGGTATACATGCGATGCCCTTTAGGCGTCCGCACCGGTTGGATTAATCCATAGCGTCGCTCCCAGGCTCGCAAGGTAATGGAGTTTACGCCGGTAATACTTGAAACGGTTCGTATGGGGAAAAGCTCTTTGTCCGTTAAGGTTTTTTTATTGCTGCTTGCGCTCATATTCAAACTCTCTTGAGGCGTTTAATGAAAAAATGAAATCTGTACTTGAAATCAAGAAAATATTAGCTATGATGTACAAATATTGTATAACTAATTTTCGTTGTGCGCTAGTCTGATTTAGGAGAAAATCATGAAAATGAAGCAAATAGTTGGCTTTTTATTGTTGGCGATGTTCAGCGCTACAGGTGTTGTACATGCATCAGATACTAGTCATTGCCCAGAGGTATTAAACTTTGAAAAACAACGGCTTGCAAGTAATGAAAATGTAAATCTTTGTAAAGAATATCTGGGGAAAGTGGTATTGATAGTAAATACTGCGAGCAAGTGCGGGTTTACACCGCAGTATGAGGGGCTCGAAGCCTTATACAAAAAGTATAAAGATGATGGCTTTGTGGTGCTGGGTTTTCCATCAAACGATTTCGGGCGACAGGAGCCCGGTAATGAAGAGGAAATTGCAGATTTTTGTCGTCGTACTTACGGTGTAGAGTTCCCCATGTTTAAAAAAACCACGGTGACTCGTTTTAACGCGGAACCGCTGTATCAAGCCTTGGGTAAAAAGTCCGGTGAGTTCCCTGAGTGGAATTTTCATAAATACCTGCTGGATCGGGAAGGAAACCTGGTGGCCAGTTATAACAGTCGTGTTGCTCCACAAGATGGTAGATTAGTCGATCGCATCAAATCGCTCTTATAGAGCGATCCTCGTTGTCGCCAACTCTTTGTTGGCGACCTTTATTATGTGCGAATTATTGTAGGGCGCTTCCAGCTATTGAGTTTGATTTTGTCTTACTCTCATCACGCAAGATTATTTTCCGGAATTGCCTAGCTGTATATCAGTAAGGAATGCGATTTTTAAAATATTCTTTGGTATATGGTGATTCATAATCTAGGCATTACCGGAGTAATATGGACTCTGAAAAAGTTACCTGAAGATGCAATCGAATAAAAAACGCGATACTTCTTTTGTTATCGGGTAACTGCTCACAGCGTTTCTCAGAACAAAGCGTTTGGTGCTAGACAGGTCGTAGAAACCGTTGTCCGCATGAATGCGGACATCGAGCGCGCAGGGAAGGTTTGTAGGTTCGCACTTCGTACACGTAGCCTGCGTCAAATCGTAGATCGAGCTGCTCGTTTTCAAATTCCCACACGTTATGTTGAATCGACATGGAAATAAGTTCATCGCTATACATTTTGATTGGTGCACCTATGTCGTTATTAAATGACTTTATTTTCTGCTGATAAAAAGATTCTGATGCTTTTTTGCTCGAGGTAAATTGTCTATGTTTTATAAAGTTTGTCTTTGTGGAAATAGAATTCGATTTTTTTTGTCCGGGGATGAGCTATCCACATATACAATGGGATTAACCTCGGTGAAATCACTGTGACCATGGCCCTGGCCTGAACCATCAATCACTTTTTCTACTGAATAGCTTTGTGTCAGTGCTTTTTCTGAAAGCCCCCATTCTATACTGTTATTACCAAGCGGTAGGGTGGCAAAAATTGAACTCGCGATTAGTAGTGCTATGGTGTTCATTGACTACTCCTTGATTTCTATTAACATTTTATATGAAATCGTGTGTCCGGGTTAGTGTAGCCACATCACTAAAGACATAAAAATTGATCTGAACAAATAGAATGGTTGAGCTGTGTAACACGCAGTTTTAGGAAATTATCTCACTTCTGAAAATATTTTTATTGCCCCGAGAAAAAACTCAGTATGTAGATGATTCACTGGAAGTTGGCGGCACTTCATAGTGGCCCCTAGCCTCCAGCGAATCACTCATTAATAACAAGAATTCAGTTTGAAATATTTTTAGAGATTCAATATTCCATCTCAGGATCAATGTGAGAATGATGAGCTTCATCCTCAGGGTTTTCCATTAAGAGGAAATTTTTTTGTGAATTTATTTCGCTTTGATGCATCTCTTTTTCTTTCGAATATTCATAAACAAGTAAATCTGCGAAATGTGAAAAATTAATTGAGCTGTTCATAGTTTTCTTTCTCCACAAATAATTGTTTTTAAAATAGATGTTTCAGCTATAGCAATCCATAATTTGTGCCATTCTCATTTTCACAAGTCAATTCTGCCGTAAGTAACGGAAAAGCTTATTAATTAATATTGATGTGGCTATTAGCTTATTTATACTAATTGTGTCGGGTTAAACACAAAATTAATTTGGTGTGTTCGGAATGGTACGTGTTGGATGAGGAATGTTTTGCTTTGGTGCAAACGGTAGAGAAAATATGTGGACGTTTAGCGAACCGTAAAGTCAATCAATGCTGCGTTGCGTTGAGGTTCCGTGACTTTTAAGGGTAGGTATTCGGAAATAAAAAGTTGTTTTTACATTTGGAACAGAATCGAATCCTATAGTCCCATTGTGTAACTCAATAATTTTTTTGCTTATATTTAAACCCAAACCTGTACCCGGTAACTTGTTATTACCCGTCACACCCACTTGCTGAAACTTCTTGAATAATAGATCCTGTTGCTCTTCCTGTATACCAGGGCCATGATCAGTAACATTGACAAGTACATAACCATTTTCATTTTTAACACATATTTCAATGACATCATTCTTGAATGTGAATTTTGCTGCATTTGATACTAAATTACTAATAACTTGCAATAAGTACTTCTCATCACCATACACGACTGCAGCATCACTACCACCTTCATTATGTAGTGTTACCTGTGCTTCGCAGGAGTTACAATACTGCTCATTCAATTCGATGGATTTCTGCAATAATGTAACAATGTTTAGCTCTTCCAATTGAAAGTCCATATTTCCGGACTCCAGTTTGGAAAGATCCAGAATGTCATTGACTAGCGCAAGTAAACGATTAACATTACGATATGAAACATCAACCATTTTATTCTGGTCATCATTTAGTTGGCCAACTGTCTTGTTAAGCAAAAGTGAAAGAGAACCATAAATAGCAGTCAGTGGGGTTCGTAATTCATGACTCACCATGGCTATGAACTCGTCTTTCAAATTATCCAGTACTTTTAACTCTTTAATTTTAAGCCGTAGTTCCAGCTGACTTACAACCTGCCGGGCTAATGCTTTGAGTGCCTCTTTTTGAGTATCAGATATTGTGCGCGGTTCATGTCCTATCACACATAAAGTGCCTAGCTTGTTATTATTTAAAATCAACGGAGTACCAACATAGAACTTCACATATGGTTCACCTATTACCAATGGGTTGTCAAAGAATCTCTCATCTTTACTTGAGTCTTCAACGATAAAAAGTTCGTCGCTTAGAATCGCATGCGAGCAGAAAGCCAGCTCTCGAGGCGTTTCTCGTGCATCTAATCCATAGTGTGATTTAAACCACTGCCTGTCACGATCAACTAAACTGACTAAAGCGATAGGAGTCTCACATATTTCTGCTGCGAGTTTAGTCAAATCGTCATAAGCCTGCTCTTCCAGGGTATCAAGGATGCCAAGTTTGGATAAAGCGTTTAGTCGATCGTCTTCATTATTAGGTATTTCAGCTGAAATCATCTATCTCTTTCCCTGAGTACATAAAATATGTGCGATCATAACAGCGTACTCAAGTCTCGGCGTTCAAATATTCTTAAATAACGGCAATAAGCATAGTGTACATACACCGTGGGTGGTTGTTGCCTCTATATAGATTTGAACGCCGAGACTTGAGTACGTATTAGCAAGTATAAAGTTATATTCAGTGTCTATTTATTAAGCGTTGTCAAAAGAAAAAGGAAGCGCACTGATAATAATCTGTCACATGCCATTGTCATGCCGATAGTGGTAAGCTGTTTGATGTGGAAACTGCGATAGCACTGTATAGACCGTGTTGTCTCAGCTTATCCTTCTCTCATCTTTTACAGCTAAAGTCTGGCCTGAAGTAATATGCAGGATACCACGTTCTTTTTCGAACTTAGAGTATAGGATTAATGTCAAATTCGTTAAACCTAAACAAAGCAGTTAATCCATTCAGAAGGATTTATGATGGCTGTCCAACATAAAATTAAAATCTACCTTATCCTACTAATTGCCGCATTGTTAACCAGCTGTGCAACAACAATTCCTAAACCTATTGATGAACAGATTGAAAGTATCCCAGAACTTAATGTTGTTCGTCAGAATGTGGATGACTATACCGGTCTTCGAGTGCGTTGGGGTGGTGTCATAGCCAACATAATAAATGAAAAATATGCGACTGTTCTGGAAATTGTCGATCATCCATTGAGTCAACAAGCACGACCCATGGAAACCGACCTCACTCAAGGTCGGTTTCTCGCAAGGATCAATGGATTTCTTGATCCTGTGATATACGCAAAGGGGCGAGAGATTACAATTGTGGGTACTATCAATAAAAAAACAAAACAGTTTATTTATCAATTTGAATACATCTATCCAGAAATAATTGTAGATTCGTTCATCCTCTGGCCTCAAGTTGAAAAACAGGTTGAATATTATTACCAACCCTATTGGTATGATCCATGGTACCCACGCTACTACCCACGCTATTTTTGGTCACCGTATTATTATCCACATAGGCATTAACACAGATGACAAAAATTATTTCTACATTTCTTGTATTACTCCTAGTGAGCGCATGTAGCATAGCACCAAAATTGCAATTAAATGGTGTGGACAAAACACTGACTCCCACTACAGTGTTAGTGGATTTTCCAGCCCATAAATCCAGCGCGGTTATGTGGGGTGGAATTATCGTAAGCAGCGAAAACCTCAAAATAGGTTCTCTGCTAGAAGTGCTAGCTTATCCATTAGATTCCAACTACAAACCTGATACACAAAAAACGCCACTTGGACGTTTTTTAGCGGAGCATCCTGAATATCTGGAAACAGTGAACTATGCAGTTGGACGCATCATTACTGTTGTTGGGCCAATCATTGAAATACGTAAAGGTGTTATCGGAGAAGCGCAATACAGTTATCCGGTCATTACTGCAGAACAATTACATCTTTGGCCAACTGCTGACCAAAAATCAGATACGCGATTTCATTTTGGTGTTGGTGTTCTATTTACAAACTAGCAGGCTTTCTATTCTTATCTTTCGTTAACACGTCCGTTGGGCTGTAGTGTCAATTGAAAAATGAATGTATTAAAAATAAACAAGAATGAGCAATTTAAAGAATCTCATTCTTGTTTTCCCAACATGAAGGATTAATCAAATAGAGGTCGAATCCACATCTCATCTGTTTTTGCTGTTGCATTAAGAGCGCGAATTTGATTTAGCGAAAAACCTTGATTGGTAGGCGGGCGGTTATATGAAACGTTGTCATAATGAAAAATCGCGTATCGTTTTCCAAACCCTGTGTCAATTTGTCCATAGAGAAAAGTGACAGCGGGGTTTTCTCCAAAATTAGCCCCTTCTTTAACAGTGCAAGCTTGGTATAACCGTATATTGTCTTTGTTTCGTTTTGCTACAGTTACCACAGCAGCGAGCCCTTGTTGATTTAAGCTATGCCGATTTTCTGGGTAAGTTAATTTCAGTGGCTTGTTGAAGGAATAGGTTCTCCCTTTAGGTACCGATTTTTCTACAAAGGATTCCAACTGTTGCAATTGTATGTCAGTAAGAAAGATCAGCGTATTTACTTCATCATTACGCGTTAAAAATCGCTCAATTGCAAGCTTGTTAATCTGTGATCTATTGTAGCGTTTTTTACTATCAAGAATGTAAATATGGTTGGTTAGAAATCCATGACTAAAAATATTCATGTTAGGTCCTTGCGCAATAATTTAATCTTAATTCCCCGCCACGTGCGGCGGTCACAAAACCTATAGGGTTTCCAAAGGGGAGAAGCGAAGCTCTCCCCTTGGTCGTCTGCGGGGTGCATACCCCGTTGACGATAGAAAATTGATTTCCAGATGGTATTGTAATTTGCGATTTGGTAGAAGATATGTGAGCTAACTCACAGGTATTAATAATTGTGTGTTCAGTAGTTATCATTGTTTCGCTCTATCATGGTGCGGATCATAAAATTGCTTGGTCTTGAGTGAGTAGTTTTGTTGCAAGCTATCCTTCCTTGTAGAAAATATTCTGGCGGTGAACCCTAGCGCTAGAAGGCATTCCCTAAGTAGATCTTCGTAGAAATAAATTTATTTCTGTTTATTGGCAGCATCCTTGCTGATAGTAATTTATCTTGTATCCATAGTTTCAATGTGGTTACAAGATTTTCATGTTGGCCGCTGACAGGGTGCGAGGGTGAAAATTGAATTTTTATAATGTTGAATAATGAAAGTTATCATCAGTTACTGTAATGCAACCATGATATAATTGTTTGTTGAAAGTGACAGTTTATAGAGAACAGGAAAGGATTGGGGCGATTAATGATGAATAAGATAATCAGATTTTTTATATCGAAAACTTTACTATTTATTTTGTTAAGTTTATTTACGGCAATAACAATAGCGGGAGATCTGGAAGCCGGTAAAACTAAAGCTGCTATGTGTGCCGCGTGTCATGGTGCTGACGGGATCAGTTTTAGTCCTGAGATTCCAAATTTAGCAGGGCAGAAAAGTGGTTATATTGTGAAAGCAATAAAAGACTTTAAAACCGGAGCACGGAAAAACCCAATGATGCAATCCATGGTTGGTGCTTTAAGTGATGCAGATATGGAAGATTTAGCCGCATATTTTGCTAGCCTCAAGTAATTGGAATCGTATGCACGGAACACCAAGTTTTACTTTGTTTACTCGTTTAACGGCAAAGAGGCATTTTAATGACAGATGATAATAAGGGCCTGGAAGATAATTTGGTTGATGACCCTGAAAGAAGAGATTTTTTGAATACGGTAACTGGTGTTGTTGCAGGAGCTGGTGTTGTCGCAGCTTCATGGCCTTTTATTAGTAGCATGAACCCAAGTTCTGATGTGTTATCAAAAGCCACTTCTGAAGCAAGTTTAGTGGGTATTAATCCCGGCGAGTCCAAAACAGTTGAGTGGCAGGGTAAGCCTGTGTTTATTTTAAGACGCACGGATGATCAGATAAGAAATATGTCTGCATCACCAGGAGGCAAAGATCCACAAGCAGATGCAGATCGTGTTAAAAAACCAGACTGGCTTGTTGTTGTTGGTTTGTGTACTCACCTAGGTTGCGTTCCGTCACGATCATCCGACGGTTGGTTTTGCCCTTGTCATGGCAGTAAGTACGATAATAGTGGAAGAGTTCTCCATGGTCCGGCACCTTCAAACCTGATGTTGCCACCTTATGAGTTCGTGTCTGAAAACAAGATCGTTATTGGTTAATCCAGTTGCTGATAAAAAGGATGAGTAAATGAAAAATATTATCAGTTGGATAGACCGGCGATTCCCACTGACATCATTTGTCAAAAATGAGTTAACTGAATATCCAACACCAAGAAATCTGAGTTTTTGGTGGAATTTTGGATCATTAGCAGGTGTTGTTCTTGTGATTCAAATTATCACAGGTGTTTTTCTTGCGATGCACTACAAGGCAGATGCCTCACTTGCTTTTGATTCTGTTGAGCATATTATGCGGGATGTCAATTATGGTTGGTTAATTCGTTACATGCATTCAACTGGAGCAACGGCATTTTTTGCCGTAATTTTTCTTCATATGGCGCGCACTCTATATTACGGTTCTTATCGATCACCACGAGAATTAATGTGGTGGACAGGCCAGATTCTGTTATTGCTTATAATGGCAACAGCATTCATGGGTTATTTATTACCCTGGGGACAAATGTCTTATTGGGGAGCTCAGGTCATTACGAGTTTATTTGGCGCGGTGCCATTTTTAGGCGATGAGCTGGTTATATGGTTAAGAGGCGATTTTACAGTTGGAGACGCAACACTAACTCGTTTTTTTGCGCTACATTATTTAGTTCCATTCATTATTATGGCCATGATAATGGTGCATTTGGTGGCTTTGCATTCGGTGAAAAGTAGCAACCCATCAGGTATTAATTTGGCCGATAAAGACAACATCCCTTTTCATCCTTATTTCACAACAAAAGACTTGTTTGGTTTGTGCATATTTTTAGTGATTTATAGTTATTTTGTTTTTTTTCAACCCAATATGTTTATCGAAGCAGAAAATTACATTCCAGCCGATCCGTTGCAGACACCTATACACATTGTGCCAGAGTGGTATTTTCTACCTTTTTACGCCATTTTACGCTCTATCCCTGATTTGCTTGGCGGGGTCATCGCGATGACAATCTCCGTTTTAATATTTACCCTTATGCCATTTCTTGATAGAACCAAAATACCAGGTGGCGCAGTTTACCGGCCATTTTATCGAGTATTGTTTTATGTTTTTTTGATTAATGTATTGGTGTTAGGTTATGTGGGAGCAAAACCGCCAGAAGGATTTTTGGTGATTTTGGGGCAATTTTCGACGGCTTTATATTTTGGACTATTTGCGATATTGCCTTTTCTGGCAAAAAAAGAGGAGTTGTGGTTACGGAAAAAGGGGCTATCCCCTGAGCTTGAAGCTTTGATTCAAAGTGAAGAAAAACATAAGGCGGAGAGATTGGCGGCAAAACGGAAAGCAAAAGGGCAACAAAATGAAAAATAAAAAAAGCCTATTATTGCTTTTATCTGTTGTTTTGTATTCCTCACAAATTCTGGCCTCTTCAAGTGTTTCGCTTTTAGATGGATATGAAGTTTCTGTTGAGCAGGAAAGCTTGAAAAAAGGCGCGACCATTTACTACAATTTATGTCGTATGTGTCATTCACTTAAATATATTAAGTATCAACATTTATTAGAAATCGGATTTAACGAAGCTGAAGTGAATGCGCTACGTCAAGAGCATTTAATGAATAAAGCAATTGTAAGTACTGCAACGCCAGAAAATGCCATGAAAATGTTTGGTATGGTGCCTCCTGATTTGAGCATTATGGCTAAAGCAAGAAAACATGGCCCAGAGTATATTTATTCCTTGATGTTGAGTTATGTTGAAAATTCGGAAGGTATTTACGAAAACAAAATATTTAACGGGATTAAAATGCCAGATGTTTTTTCTTACTCAATTGCGCAGGGCGAGCAAGAAAAACAGAAAATCCAGAAAGATGCAGCAGATGTTGCATCCTTTTTAACTTGGACTTCCGATCCTCATGCTTCTGATAGAAAGACTATGGGATTTTATGTCATTGCTTATTTGTTAGTGTTGAGTGGCTTAATGTATTTAGTCATGCGTCGAGTATGGCGTCGGCTGGATTAGTTAATTCTCCTCGCTCCCCCTTTTAAAAGGGGGACGTTTTTTGAAGTAAGATGTGACGGAATGTTAACCTCGATTCTTTAGTAACAAGCTTTCAGCTTTAGCACCCAAATAAACATATAGTCCCAACCCAACTAACAGGCCTACGCCTGTCATCATCATTAATACCGCTTCATGGATTTGATCGCCATACCCTAACGCAGATTTGAACATTAATAACAATGCTTCGATGGTTACTGCAATCAAAATTGCAGCGATAAATCGAGTGATTGTTCTGCGAGTGGAGCTGTGGCGGAAAATATCTTTGTACATCAAAACTTCTTCTTCAAGTATAGTTTTTCCCAGATCAAATATCGCTAGCGCTAAAGTGAGAAAGATAACAATTCCAAAGGGCTTTAACTGCATTTCTATGGAATGATCGCCTTCCAATAATGTGTAAAACTCAATTGCTGCATACGCAAGCAAAGCAATAACCACACAAAATAGACCTGCGACTATCACGCTATATACCGCTTTGAACACGGGCATCAATTTTCTTCTGGTGGTATCACCCATGAGAAATTCAATGGTTTCATTTAAATTTATGTCAAGCACAAGATAAAATATATTATTGCTATCGTCTGGTTTCATTTTTATAGCAGCGGAAATACAAAGATCTTTGCTTGATGCGGAAAGATAAGGCTCAGTAACTATAATAGATTCTGATTCTTTTGCGAGTGCGTAATAAGGCCGTTGAGCCCTATCACTTCCCCTGCCTTTATAGGCTGCGGAGTGTTCACCAGTTTTTGCGATGTTGTCACTAATCTGAGTCCCGTTTGCATTAAGTACAAAGAGAAGGTCGAGGAAGGGATATATTTTACCAAGAGATTGCATGGCATCAACCTGAGCCTTTTTATCGTGAATGATTGTTTTGTCGGTGATGCTGGATAATGTGGATGCTAATAATTCGTGTAAGGAATCCTTGTTTTCACGATAGCGCTCTATTACATTTAAATAACTCATTGTTGACATAGTATTACCTTATACTAAACATATTTATTGATCCAATTGTTAGTTAACCAATTCGCATGCCAATAAGTCACGTGTCTAACTGATTTTTTGGTTGAAATGAGAGATCATTGATAACTATCAGATTTATGAAAATTTTTAAAAAATCAGGCTAGAAAAATTAGAAATCACTCAATTGAAAATATTCTGATAACAACTAATATGCTTCATCATAGAGCAAATATAGCAATTATGCTTTTATAGGGAACAATTAATTGTTTGAGATTATAAAATTAAATTTTGAGAAGGCTCGTAGTTATTGGGAAGTCAATGCAGAGATACGTTTGTCGCTAATTACTATATCATCTCCAATAATTTTGATCTGTAGCGCTTGTAGAGCTCTACCATTGCACATTGTGCTGAGGGAAATACCTGTTTCCGGGGCATAGACGATGCCATGCATCGAGCAGCGCAGAAAATTATTTTCATCGTCAAAAACTGTATGGCTTTCACAATCCAGGCGCCTTGGCATATGAACACATTGGTTTAAATATGAAAATATTTTGCCATTAAACTTGAATATAATGCCGGATTGACGATTCCCCGAGTAAAGCAGATCTAGCACAATAAACTGTTTTTCCTTTAACTGTTTAGTGCTGCATACGAATAACCATTTATCATGCTTTTTACGTTGAGAAGAATTCACAGGAGGTCTCTTTATATTTTCATGATAAAATATTTTGTATATTGAAGAATTTGAAGCATTCAACTCGTTAACTTTAAGAAAAATTATGATGCTAATACATTCTCTTTTTCTACAAAGGTTTCCATGGATTGGTCAATAAGAGCATTCGCAATATCACGACCAAGTACACGGCAGTTTTCAAGTTCATCTTCACTAGGGATTAGCTTTACCCGATAACCGGTGACAGGAAGATCCATTTTTAATCCGCGCATACGGTCTTCAACCATACGGACTGCTTCACCACTCCATCCAAAAGAACCAAACACCGCACCTATTTTACCTCGAGTGTTGATCACTGCGAGAGAAGACAGTAGATCCCACACAGGTTTTACTGCATCACCATTAATTGTTGGTGAGCCAAAAACAATACCATCAGCTTCTTCTATAAGATCAACAAAAGGTCCTACTTCACTACCTTCCAGATCATAGAGTGACACTCGAACACCATGGATTTCGCTGCTACCATCGTAAACTGCTTCCGCCATTTTAGCGGTGTTTCCATAGGAACTAATGTAAAAGATGAGTAGGCTTTTTTCGTTGTCCTGGATTTCAGTATGTAATTTCGAACTCGAAAGATCGCGATAGCGCTTAACATATTCGCGAGGCCGGTCGCATAAAATTGGTCCATGTGTTGGCGCAATAATATCGAGTTCAAGCGGCTCAATGAGATCCAGAGCACGTATCACATATTTCTTAAACGGACGCATAATATGCGCATAATAATACTCAAATGAAAATCTGAAATCGCCAACTAAGTCGTTAAATAAACGATTATCACAAAAGTGACAGCCAAAAATATCACCGGAAAAAAGTATATTTTCTTCTTCTATATATGCACATTGTGTATCAGGCCAATGTAAATATGGCGTATGCAAGAAACGAATTGTAAGATCACCTAGACTAACCGTATCATCAGTTAATACTGTTTTAAAATTAAAGTCATCATGTTTTAGCAAGGCTTTGAGCATGCCTTTGGCTTTCTGGGAAATATACAATTGTGCTTGCGGAGCCCTGCGCATTAGTTCAGGTAATGCTCCGCTATGATCAGGTTCAAGATGATTAAGAACAATAACTTTAATCTCATCGTAATCGGCGACTGATTCAAGGCGTCTAAAAAATTCATCAGAAAATTGTTCTTTCACTGTATCGATTACAGCAACGCCTTCACTGCCGCGTACAAGATAAGAATTGTATGTTGTACCATTTGCTGTCTTGAGTATGATATCAAATGTTCTTAAGCTGGGATCAAGAGCACCAATCCAATGAACTCTATTCGAAATAGAGACAGCTGTCTGGCATTGGCTTACGTCGAACCTTTGTTTGCTCATTGGTTTCCTCCAAAGAAGAACATAATGAATGAGAATTAATCAACTACATGCTGAGTTTTGTTTACTGGCAAGTTTCTTAGTGTGATTCTATAGAGCTACATTAATTTTTAGTTGTGAAAATCGAATTTAAACATAATGTAATTTTACAGATAGATTTGCCAACCGTAATCATCATCACATGAAATTGTAATTTCTTCAGCACTACCCCAAGCAATGTCAATTCGATCCAATGTATCAGTGTCGGTTATACCAACGCTTTCGATCAATCGCTTTAGTTCTCCCCAAGTGACTTTTCCATCGTGATCGTTATTCTGTAATTCCCGCATTGTTGTCTCCAGTAATTTATCTTTTCTTGTAATGCAGGCATAGTGCCCAGTGGACAAAAAATAGAATTATCTTTTAGCTATCAATAGTTAGTGTATCCAATCATTACTGAAGAACGTAAAACTTTAATAGTTTGTCAGGTTTGTTTCCTGGTTTTATATTTATTTGTTGTGTTTGCTACAAAATAATTACTTCTAAGTTTATGAAATATCGAATGAAGTAGGTGTGGCACATGGGTTGCTCTGTTGGTAGGGGACTATTCGAGAATAGAAAGCCGAATAAATAAAACCAAGCGAGATTAGCGAGAGGAATAATTGTGAAAGCGAAAGACATTGCAGAACTATTGGATGAACCCGCATGCTCGCATAATAAAAAAGAAAAATCAGGCTGTGCTAAACCTAAGCCTGGAGCAACTGCAGGTGGCTGTGCATTTGACGGTGCCCAAATCGCGTTACTTCCAATTGCAGATGTAGCGCATATTGTTCATGGGCCTATCGCTTGTGCTGGTAGCTCGTGGGATAACCGTGGAACTCGATCTTCAGGGCCGATGCTATATCGCATTGGTATGACAACGGATTTAACGGAACAAGATGTAATCATGGGGCGCGGTGAAAAAAGACTTTTCCATTCCATTAAGCAAGCGATTGATGATTACAACCCTCCCGCTGTTTTTGTTTATAACACCTGTGTGCCTGCACTGGTTGGCGATGATGTAGATGCAGTTTGTACAGCGGCGGAGGAACGATGGGGAGTTCCTGTTGTTCCAGTTGATGCAGCGGGATTTTATGGTACCAAAAATCTGGGTAACAGGATTGCTGGCGAATCGATGCTTAAATATGTTATTGGAACGAGAGAACCAGATCCAAAACCCACTGAAGCAGACATACCTATCTATGATATTAATTTAATCGGCGAATACAATATCGCAGGTGAGCTGTGGCATGTAATGCCATTGTTTGACGAACTAGGAATAAGAATACTGTGTACTTTGTCCGGAGATGCTCGTTTTCGTGAGGTTCAAACTATGCACCGTGCAGATGTGAATATGATGGTCTGTTCGAAAGCGATGATAAATGTAGGTCGTAAACTTCAAGAACGTTATGGTACGCCATTTTTTGAAGGTAGTTTCTATGGAATAGCAGACACCTCCCTCGCATTACGTGATGTAGCCAGAATTATTGGTGATACCGATTTAATTACACGTACGGAACAACTCATTAGTCGTGAAGAGAAAAAGATTGCCAAAAAACTAGATCTTTGGCGAGACAAGTTGCAAGGAAAACGAGTTTTGCTTTATACCGGGGGGGTGAAATCCTGGTCTGTCATTTCTGCATTACAGGATCTTGGTATGGTTGTGGTAGCAACAGGAACCAAAAAATCCACTGAAGAAGATAAAGCACGAATTCGCGAGCTGATGGGTGAAGACGCGAAAATGATTGAAGAGGGTAGCCCCAAGGCATTGCTTGATATCGTTGCGGAATATAAGGCAGATATTTTGATCGCTGGGGGTAGAAATATGTATACCGCCCTTAAAGCCAAGCTACCTTTTCTTGATATCAATCAGGAGCGAGATTTTGGTTATGAAGGTTATGAAGGCATGATGGAATTGGCCAGACAGCTTGCACTTACACTGAACAACCCAGTCTGGGACGCTGTTCGTGAGCCTGCGCCCTGGGATAATTTGGGATATGTAAAAGACGAAAAATTGAACACGGTTCTTTGGAGTTCTAATGGCTGAGATAATTAAACGAAAAAAGGCGTTATCGGTTAGTCCTTTAAAATCTAGTCAACCAATAGGGGCATCGTTAGCTTTTTCAGGATTTAAGCGTGCGATTCCGATGATGCATGGTTCGCAAGGTTGTACAGCATTTGGCAAAGTGTTTTTTGTCCGTCATTTTCGTGAGCCAATTCCCCTGCAATCCACAGCAATGGATCAAGTTAGCACAGTTCTTGGCGCTGACGACAGCATCGTTGAAGGGCTAAAAACAATTTGCGAAAAATCAAAACCCGCGTTGATTGGCGTACCTACGACAGGATTATCTGAAACGCAGGGCTGTGATGCAGAAGGCTCTGTTAAAACATTTTATAAAAAATATCCAGAATATGAATCGATAAAGGTTGTTGCCGTCAGTACACCAGATTTCACTGGTTCGATGGAGTCGGGATTTGCCGCTGCTGTGCATGCAATGATTGATAATTTAGTACCATCACAGGAGCAATCACATACCCGTCCAGGTCGCCGAAAAAAACAAATCAATGTTTTGGTTTCGTCTATGTTGACATCTGGTGATCTGGAAGTGATTAAAGAATATATCGAGTACTTCGAGATGCGCGCCGTTCTTATCCCAGATATTGGCGATTCGCTTGATGGTCATCTGGGCGATGATATGTTTTCGCCAGTGACCACAGGAGGCACCTTAGTTTCAGAATTAGAGACTTTAGGTGATGCTATTGCAACAATATCAATCGGTGCCTCAATTTCCAAAGCCGCAACATTGTTATCAACAAGAACAGGTGTTGTTAATCATCATTTTGATCATTTAATGAAGCTTAATACCATCGATAAATTTGTCGCTTTGCTGGCGAAGTTAAGCCAAAAACCTGTACCTGAAAAAATTACTCGTCAGCGTTCTCAGCTACAAGATGCAATGTTGGACTGTCATTTCATGCTTGGATTTTCAAAATTTGCGATTGCTGCAGATCCTGATCTTCTTTATTCCTTTAGTCATCTGGTGAACTCAGCTGGTGGCAGTGTTGCTGTAGCCGTAACATCATCGAAAGCGGATATATTACAGCACGTTCTTGCTGAATCAGTGAAAATTGGAGACCTGGAGGATATGGAAAAAATCTCTGCTGATAAAAAAGTCGATATGGTATTAGGAAACAGCCACGCAGTTTTAAGTGCTGAGCGTATGGGAGTGCCTATCTTGCGAATGGGTTTTCCACAATACGATTTAATTGGTGGTTTTCAACGCACATGGATCGGCTATCGTGGTGTTAAGCAAACTTTGTTTGATCTGGCAAATATTATGACATCGTTGGATAAAGGGGAAATTGAACCTTATCAGTCCATCTACGCGCAAAAAGCAGATTAGTTGATAGCCAGATAAGGAAGTGGTGATGACTTTAAAACGACGTATGCGAATAGTGGATGATTCGGAAAAAAATAATAACGATAATTCGCCTCTAAGCAGTTTTATTCGTGTCGCCTTTGCCAGTGATGATATACAGCATGTTAATCAACACTTTGGGTCAGCAAAAAGTCTTGTAATTTACAAAGTGAATCCCGATGAGACTCAGCTACTTGAAGTTGCTGAGTTTAATTATAGTAATCACGATGATAATGAAGACAAGCTAGCAGAGAAAATTGAAATTCTTGAAAATTGTGTAGCCGTTTATTCGCAAGCAGTTGGTTCATCAGCAACACAGAAACTTTTGCTTGTTGGTGTGCAGCCTGTAAAGGTACACGATGACGCAGAAATAAACGTGTTACTGGAATATCTGCAAGAAGAAATGATGCAGGGACCGTCGACATGGTTAGCTAAAGCAATATCTAGTCAAATGAATCCTGACAAAAATCGTTTTGCAGAGATGGATGTAGAAAAATGGGATGAATAAACTATCTAAATAAAAATCAGCGTGTAGCTGATTCACCGGAGATTGGGAGCCACTATGAAGACACAATAACCTTCCATGGTGTTTGACGCCAACTTCCTTGTTGGCGACACTTCATAGTGGCCCCCAACCTCCAGCGAATCACTCATTTAAGATCTTTGCTGATTTTTGTTTAGAGGCAAATAAACTAATTAAAACTGGAGAATAAAATGAGCGCAGTCGCAGAGGCAGTAATTTTAACAGCGGAAGATGATCCTGTATTAGAAACTGAATTTATTAAAGAAATGATTAAGCAAATGCGGGCCATTGATGCTTATGACACTTATGAAAATTGGTCTGATGCTAAGGTTCTTGATCCTTTTATCATGACAAAGGAAAGGAAACGAGAAATACCTGTTATCGGTGACCCTGATGAAATTGTGATATCACGAGTTAAAGCGTATTACAACGCTTTGTCGACATTGATAGAAAAAGAATGTGGTCAGATGGCAGTACCGATGGTTAATCTTTCTCATGAAGGATTTGGGCGAGCAATCATTACAGTTGGCAAACTGATTGTTGTCGATAAAACATTACGTGATGTACATCGATTTGGATTTAAAAGCCTTTCAATTATGAAGGATGAAGCTGACAAAATATTATCTGTTGCAATGAATATAATTGGTCAGTATCCGGAAGTTGCAAAGTTGTAAACAGGAGAAAAAACCATGACAGAGGAAGAATTAAAATCATTGCAAAAAGATGTCAAACGCAAAAAACGCATTGCCAGCGAATGGGCGTCACAATTACATGATTTGGTAGAGGATCGTCTACCAGCAGCGTATGAAGAAATACCAGGAATCGCACAATCAACTTTTGATGCCTGTAAGGCATGGGAAGACGCCACAAAAACATTAGCAGCTGCAGAAACAGGAAAATAAACGTTTGTGAGGAAAGAGAAATGGGTAATATTACGGGATTGACAAGAGGTGGATCGGAATGGGTTCCCATGTTTGTTAGTGACCTGAATCAGGAAAATTGTATAGGATGTGGGCGTTGTTACAAAGTCTGTCCAAGAGATGTTTTTGAACTGGTTGAGCGTGAAGCTGACTCTCAAGATTATGATGAGGACGATGACGACGATGATTTTTCTGATGATTCATCCATGGTAATGGCAATAGCCAATGTGATGGACTGTATAGGGTGTGAGTCTTGTTCCAGAGTCTGTCCTAAAGATTGTCACACACATTCACCAGCACCTGTAGCAGCGTAAATACGTTCAACAGGCTGTTTCAGGTTTAATTGATATATTGGGAATTTGTTATGCCAAAACCAGATAAGCATGTTTTTGTATGTGTACAAAATAGATCTCAAGGGCATCCAAGAGGCTCCTGCGGAGAAAAAAATTGTGTTTCAGTGATGGAAAAATTTCTTTCCGAAGTACAAAAGCGCATGTTGTTTGACAAAATATCAGTAACTAATACTGGTTGCCTCGGTCCATGTAATAATGGACCTAGTGTGTTGGTGTATCCAGAAGGTGTTATGTATGGCGGCATCACAACTGATGATGTTGAAGAAATATTTGATAAACATCTGGTAGGTAATGAGTCGGTAGAAAGTTTGATGGTACCAAAAGAAATCTGGGGTTAAACATGACTATCAGGTCTTCGCAAATGGAACCCGCTTTATTACAGTGTAATGTATCTCCATCCATTCGTTTATTGCTCGAAGCTGCCATGAAAGGTTATCAGGATAAATTAAACGCCGAAACATTACTTAAGCAGGCATTTGAGATGGATCCATCTGTGTTGGATACCTATGTCGTGTTTTACAAATTCTATTTTTATCACAGATTGATAAGTAAAGCAGAGGAATGGGTATACCTCGCATTGAAGAGCGCATCGAAACAAGGTGGTTTTGATAACGATTGGCGAAAACTAAATAACCATAGTGCATTATGGGATCAACTTGATAGTCCTGAACGTATCTACTTATACAGTCTTAAAGCATTATCTTTCTTGCGCTTGAAACAAGGTGATTTAGAAACTCCACGTGAAGTATTGAATAAACTCGAAGTACTTGATCCTGATGATCAAGTAGGGTGGACGGTTATCGCGCAAATGCACGCAAGGTTAAGCAGTGATGAGTAGTGAACCCTGGGAAGAATATGTTCGAAAGTATAAGGGTAGAATTCAGGAAGTGATTTCTGCTTTTGAAACGGCGTATTTAAAAATAGGATTTACAGGTCAGCTAATCGAAAACAAAGATCAAGTCGCCTTTAGTTTGTTAAAAGATGATCTGGCTGATGAATATAGTTTGCAAGGAGTTTGGAGCTACGCATCTGGCTATAAACAGGGCATGCTGCTAATTCACCCCAATGGCAGTTTTTATGCGGAATATGATGTTGTTAAACCTCATCCAAGTAAAAAACAATGGTTTGTTGAAGCAATTACAGTGTGGGGCGATAAATCCTCCATAAAATCAGAACCTAAGTTACTTCCAGCTGTTGAGTAGCTTTCCTGGATTCCAGAACTATGGCAAAACCTAACGAAGTCTATGATCTAATGCTTGATGTTGTGGCATCTGATGATGCCATTATCGATGAGTTGATTATCGGATTAACCTGGACCTATTGTCGATCTAAATCCACTGGTTTATGCATGACAGCAAATACTCACAGTCGAACATATGAATGGTCGGGTAGTCTCAAAGGTAAGACCGTTAGTTCAGTTGCTGGGTGGGTAAAAGGGTGGGATGCAATGCAATCAACGATTGCAATGTCTGCAATCAATTCAGTGATCAATAAAAACCCAACTAATTCAAATATTCTAATACCACATTCGAACCAGGGTAGAGAAAACCTGGCTGTATTTGATTATTTCCTGCCACATATCAAAGGTAAAAAATCTGTTGTTATAGGACGCTATCCGGGTTTGGAAAAATTGCAGCAGGAACATGATTTAAAAATTATCGAACTCGATCCCGGTGTGAATGATTATCCGGCACCTGCAAGTGAGTTTTTATTGCCAGAAGCGGAGTGGGTTTTTCTAACTGGTACATCTATCGCCAACAAAACTTTTCCTCGTTTAATGGAGCTGTCGCAAAATGCCAACGTTGTGTTAATGGGGCCTAGTGTACCTTGGTTGGATGAATTGTCATTGTTTGGTGTGGATTTTCTGGTGGGTGTTAATGTGATGAGTGAGAGCAGTTTAAAACAAAATGTTTCGGAAGGAGCTGGCACTAATATTTTCAATGGATCTGTTCAGTATTTTGTCCATGACTTAGGTAAGAAGAAATTAAAGGAAATCCGCAATAAAATTAGTCATACTGTAAAGCAGAGGGAGCGCTTAAAAGATGAAATGGAAACCTGGTATAAGGACGTTCGAAAGGGGACATTCCCACGAGTATTTGAACTGGTTGCGCTGGATGAAGAATTGAGTTTACTAGATTCACAGTACAAAAAAATGTGGGATATACGGCAAGACCTGCCAGAATAAAATTATCGCAAGCACTAAGCAACTATCATCCAATCATATTGTACGAAAAACAACAATCAAGTTTGTTAATCCATCCCAAATATTGTCCTATACCCAACAAAATAATGCCTTTTAATATTGAAACAATGCAGTGAAACAATGTTTTACTTATAAAATTGGATTGGCGCAAATCCTGCTCATAGTAAAAATAACGAATAAATAATATAAAGTAGTTACTCATGGGTCTATCCATCCGCAAGAGAAAAATTATTATACTTTCAGCATATCTGCTGTTTTGTTTGTTATTCAAGGTATCAAATAGCAAAGCTGAAAGCGTAAGCGTGGCTGTCGCGAGTAACTTTTTACAGCCAATGCAAACACTCGCTGTGTTGTATGAAAACCAGACTGGAATAAAAGTCCAAGTGAGTAGTGGTTCTACGGGAAAACTGTACGCGCAAATTGTTCATGGTGCGCCATATGATCTGTTTTTTGCCGCAAATTCCAGTGAACCGGAAAAGCTGGAAAGAATGGGGAATGCTATCAAAGGCAGTCGATTTACTTATGCGATTGGTGAGATTGTACTATGGAGTAATCTGGCAGATGAAAAATCGAAAACAGATATTATAGAAATATTGACCGACTCTTCGTTAGAAACATTAGCCATCGCAAATCCAAGAATAGCACCTTATGGTGCTGCAGCGATGGATGTGATTCGTAATTTAAATATATCAATAAAGGGTTTGCGCATTGTTAGGGGCGAGAATATTAATCAAACCTGGCAGTTTTTACGGACAGGTAATGCAGATGTTGGATTTATTGCCACATCACAACTGAGCGATGCAGAAAATATGACAAACGGATATTATATTCATGTCCCCAAGAACCTATACGCACCCATTGAACAACAAGCTGTATTACTGTCATCAAGTAAAAACAAAGGACTCGCAAACCAATTTTTAAATTTCATTCAAAGAGATGACATTAAACAGAACATTTCCAACTTTGGATATCGTTTATTGGAATCTTAAATGCCTTTGTCGGGTTTTAGCTTATGTGGGGGGGTTTGTTGATGCTAAACTTTGAACCAATAATTCTCACCTTAAAGCTGGCATTTGTCACCGTAATTATACTACTTGTTTTTTCATTGCCATTTGCCTGGTGGTTGTCGAGAACCTCTTCACGATTCAAGCCTCTACTTGAATCATTAACAGCATTACCATTGGTGTTGCCACCTACGGTGCTGGGTTTTTATCTCCTGATGTTAATGGGCAACAATGGTATTATTGGGGAATATTGGTTCGAGCTAACTGGCTCACCCTTGGTCTTCAGTTTTACCGGATTGGTCGTCGCATCCTGTTTTTATTCGTTACCGTTTGTTGTTCAACCATTGCAAGCGGCATTTGAAAAACTGGATTTTAAAATTATAGAAGCAGCCTACACATTAGGTGCTTCACAAGTTCGCACATTTATTTTTGTTGTCGCACCGATGATTCGTCGAGGTTTTATCACCGCATTGGTTCTAGGATTTGCACATACTGTCGGGGAATTTGGTGTTGTGTTAATGGTTGGTGGAAATATACCAGGTGAAACACAGGTAATCTCAATTGCCATTTATGAAGCGGTAGAGACTATGGACTATTCCAGTGCTCACTGGATGTCATTTGGTTTGTTGGTATTTTCTACACTTGTGTTATTACTAGTTTATTCCTTTAATCGAAAATGGAGTGTCAATTAGTGTCTGATTTAAAAGTTGATATTAAGTTTTCACGAAAAGGATTCAAGCTAGATGTACAGTTTGAGTTGAGAAATTCTCATGTAACGGTGATTTTGGGTAAATCGGGTTCTGGTAAAAGTACCTTGTTGAGGTTGTTAGCCGGATTGGAAATACCCAGCGCCGGTACGATAAAATGCAATGGAGAAACTTGGACAAATATTTCTCAAAGTATAAATTTCTCGCCGCAAAAACGGATAACGGGATTTGTGTTTCAGGATTATGCACTGTTTGAGAACATGAACGTTGCTGATAATATTGGTTTTGGCGTAAAAAAAGGAGCTCGTAACAAGGCGATTAAAGGATTATTGGAAAAATTAGAACTAGAATCAGTTAAAGATAGCTATCCCGCTCAGTTATCCGGCGGGCAAAAACAACGGGTAGCGTTAGGCCGTGCTCTGGCAATTAAACCCAATCTGTTGCTACTAGACGAGCCGTTATCGTCTATCGATTTTAATATGCGGAAGAAATTGCAACGTGAGTTAAAAAATATTATTAGGACAATTGATTGCCCAGTAATACTGGTAACACACGATCTTAATGAAGCTCGTTTGATGGCAGATAATTTGATTGTTATGGATGAGGGAAAACATATTCGCAGTGGAGTTGCGCATGAAGTTTTTACTAATCCTGTCAACAAACGCACGGCCCATATTCTAGGTTGGCAGAATTTTCTGCCGATAAAATCCTTACACAACGGCTATGCTGATACAAAATGGGGTCGGATTTTTATTGATACGACCATTGTTCCTGATGCTGAATGGTTGACAATTAAACCCGAAAGAATTCGTTTTGGTAAAGCTACCAAAAACTCACTCAGTGTCACGATAACAGAAATTGAAGATTATGGCGCATATAAGGAATTTCGCTGCCAGGTGGATGATTCATTGTCAATAATTGTACACCGTCCATCGGATGAGCCTACGCCATCGGTTAATAGCGTAGTTAACTTGCATTTATCGTCAAGTTGTTTAATGCTGGTTCGAGCAAACACGTCTACTATAGAAGATGTTAAATTACCATTCAAACAGGGATGTTATGCGCAAAAAGTTTCATAGTATTATATCGTTAGTGAAGTATCTCTGATTGTAGGGTGCCTCCGAAAATTGATTTAGAGTGATGATGGCAAGGCAAAATCAAACGAAAAGGTAACTACTCATACCTCATTGGCTTCGATACGCGCCGAGTGCTATACAGGTTTACGAAAAACGCAGTAAATCCATCCGTGGATGCTCGACGCCCACGTCCATGTGGGCGTCGTTTTCTCCAACCTGTATAGCACCCGCTGCTCAGTGAGTTGTAACCCTATAGATTTATAGTCAGATGAGTATAAGCTGGCAAAGTACTTATTCGTGAGTCATTTAATGCGGCGCCCACCGTGAAGTTGTATAGCACTTGATATTCCTTGTTATCAATCCCTAGCATATCATGAATAACATCATCAAAAAAACAACCGATACCCGTTCCCTGGAAACCAAGACTTTCTGCTTCTAGATATAGCAACTGTCCTGTTAGACCTGCCTGCCAATGCAGTTTACGATAGTTCATAGTGTGATGAGTAATTATCTGTTCAAATTGAAATAACATCGATAACGAAAACACACCATCAGACGCGATGGCTTGATGACAAGACACTTGCCTGCTAAATTTTTCTGCATTGCTGGCAGATAATTGATAAAAAGGGAGGTGTATTGGGCAGTTATCTGGCTTGTCCCAGCTAAATTCTTTTCCAAAAGGTTTTTTGATGCTGTCGATACCATCAAACCCATTTGCAAGTAGGTAAATACCAGGAGTTAGAGAATTTACACGATGCAGGTAAAAAATATAATACATGGGGAAAATATCTGCACCTGTGTTCCAGGGTAAGGTGTCACGACGATAAAGGCATTTATCTAATACACGATAGAAGTCCATACAATTCATTGTCGATTGCTTGTCAAATCGCTGTGCGCTACGACGTTTATAAATAACATGTTTGGCAAGTAATCTGCTATTAAGCAATGTCAGGTTTGGAAGACTTTGTTGAAACTGATTTTTCTGATTGGTAGCTGAAAGTAGACTTGCTTTTTCAACCTGGTCGATTACAGGCCAGTTATACATAGGATGTTTATCCAGTCTGTTTGCCTTTCCTTGCCAGTGACCGTCATTAGTCCATGTTAATATTTCATTTGCTGAGACATTGGTTTTTTTCTGTTGAGGCAGTCTGATTTCTAATAGTAGATCTGAATATTCTGGTTCTGCGTTGATAAAATCTTCATGACGATCAATTCCGCACAGTGCAGCGATATCTTTACCTGACCAGTGGTTTTGTATTTCTACTTGCCAGCCTAAACATGCTGCTGCGTAGTTTATCGCTGCGAGTGCATGGCCAACATCCAATTGACAATAGCGGAAAGATCTCTCTCCATATTTCCAGGCTTCTCGCCAATTAATAGTGGTTAAGGCGAGCAGTGCAATAGGTGAGTCTAAAGTCAAAGATGCCTTGGTTGCAATCACTCTCTGTTGCAGAGAATGATCTGCACTGAGATAGTGATAAATGCCATCGTCTAAATTGGGGATTTGTGATGTGATTAGATATGCTTCTGTGGGATGAAGATTTCCGCTGGAAGGATTGCAGCGTACTGACCAGCAGTCGCCCATGTATTCCTTCCGCGCAGACAGGCCCATAGACAGACCTAACAGGATGACGAGAGTTTCCTTATTAATGTCAAAAACCTTATCTTGTTGTCTTTTATTTGCATACAAAGAATGATAGCTAGCCTGGATAGCCGATAAATCTAATGCTAATGAAATCTTTTTTGTGTCTGCAAAAAATCGATAAGGATCAGGCTGTAAATCCCAATCGAGAAACTCAGGTCCCTCGGCATATTTACTTAACCTATGCTTGGTTTTTTCGTGATATTCAACTATTTGTTCCTTAGCCGTTTTTGATTTAAGTGTATCGCCTGTTTTAATCCTCATCATGGACAACTAATTCATCTTCAAGACAGGTAACAGCATGACCAAGATCTTTGGAGTCATTTTCGAATCTCACAAGATATAATGTCGCATCGGGAAATTCTTCATAATGACCTGTATTTACCAACACACCACGATCGCCTTTTTTTGCGAGTACCTGGTTAAGTTCCGCTCCCGGCATACTGCCATCGTTAATAATATCTTTATCTGCATAAATAATGTCGCCGGGTTGTACTTGACTAATGTGCATGTTGTTTTCCTTTCATTACTGGTTATTTATATTTGTTATAAAACTTACAAACATATTCGTAAGTCGCGTTTGTAACAAACAATATTACTCAGATGTTTGTCATTGTTTAAATCAAAACAATAGCTTAGGGCGTTAAAATCGTGTGGCATATGGGTTGCAAAATATCTTATAAAGAAATTTGCAAGCTATCTGCCAAGGGGAAAATGCAATGATTAGTTTAACAGAAAGTGCAACAGATGCCGTGAGACGCTTCATCGACAGTTCGGAAAAAGTTGTGGAAGGATTAAGGATTTCAGTACAAGGTGGTGGTTGTTCAGGTTTCCAGTATGGGCTGACATTGGAAGAAAATGTCAATGCTAACGATGTTGTGCTTGATAATGCTGGTTTAAAAGTTGTGATCGATCCTGAAAGTGCAGCCTTGCTTGAAGGTGTAACAGTTGATTTTATTGATAGTATCAATGGTGCCGGATTTAAATTTGAAAATCCAAATGCTAAAGCATCTTGTGGTTGTGGAAATTCGTTTTCCTGCTAATTGGTGCTAATTTTAATTTTATATTCGGGGGTGTCCTATGTGGGATTATTCAGAAAAAGTCAAAGAACATTTTTTTGATCCAAAAAATGCAGGTGCAGTAGAAAATGCAAATGCCATTGGCGAAGTTGGTTCTATCAGTTGCGGAGATGCGCTGCGTCTTACATTACGTGTTAATGAAAGTGATGATGTTATTGAAGATGCAGGTTTTCAGACATTTGGTTGTGGTTCTGCCATCGCATCTTCTTCAGCATTAACAGAAATTATCAAAGGCATGACAGTTGATGATTGCCTAAAAGTATCAAACCAGGATATCGCAGATTTTCTTGATGGTCTACCACCTGAAAAAATGCATTGTTCTGTCATGGGAAGAGAAGCATTGCAGGCAGCAGTTGCTAACTATCGTGGAGAGGAGTGGGAAGACGATCACGAAGAAGGTGCATTGATCTGTAAATGTTTTGCGATTGACGCAGTGATGATTGAAGACACTATCCGTGCAAACAATCTAAGCACGGTAGAAGAAGTAACAAACTACACCAAAGCTGGCGGCGGTTGTTCTTCCTGTCACGAAGGTATTGAAGAAATTTTGGAATCGGTTATGGCGGAACGTGGTGAAGCATTTAATGCCAATGTTAAAGCACCTGTTGCAGCGCCAGTGCCGACGCCAGCGGCAGGCGGAATGACAAATTTACAACGAATTCGTCGTATTGAAGTCGTTCTTGAATCTATGCGTCCCACATTAAAAGCTGATGGCGGTGATGTGGAGCTGGTTGAAGTTGCTGGAAATACAATCTATGTGAATATGATTGGCGCTTGTAGCGGTTGCCAGTTAGCGTCAGCCACATTAGGTGGAATCCAACAAAGGTTAATGGAGGAGTTGGGTGAGTTTATAAAAGTCGTACCTGCTACTCAAATGCCACAATCGCTGAAAGCTGGAGGTTAAGTTATGTCAAAAGGTATCTATCTTGATAACAACGCAACAACAATGGTTGATCCAAAAGTAGTAGATGCCATGCTACCTTTTTTCAGTGAACAGTTTGGCAACCCTTCATCTATGCACAGTTTTGGTAACAAAGTCGGTCGTGCAATCAAACAGGCCAGAAAAAATATTCAAACGCTGATTGGCGCAGAACACGACTCGGAAATAATTTTTACTTCCTGTGGTACTGAATCCGATTCGACGGCAATTTTGTCGGCCTTAAAAGCACAGCCAGAGAGGAAAGAAATCATCACGACGGTAGTTGAGCACCCCGCTATTCTAACCTTGTGTGATTTTTTAGAAAAAGACGGGTATACCGTGCACAAACTCGAGGTGGATGCGATAGGTAGACTTGATTTGGCCAAGTATCAATCACTTCTGTCTGATCAAGTCGCCATTGTGTCTATCATGTGGGCAAATAACGAAACTGGCACATTATTTCCTGTTCTGGAAATGGCTGACATGGCTTATAAAGCCGGTGTTATGTTTCATACCGATGCTGTGCAAGCGGTGGGGAAAATACCAGTCGACTTACAATCTTCAAAAATTGATATGCTTTCTATTTCTGGGCATAAACTACACGCACCCAAAGGGATTGGTGTTTTGTATCTGCGTCGTGGAACACGTTTCAGACCGTTATTGCGTGGTGGTCATCAAGAACGTGGACGACGTGCCGGAACAGAAAACGCAGCTGCGATAGTTGCATTGGGTGAAGCTGCGAAAATGGCAATGCAGTTTATGGAACACGAAAATACTTATGTGAAAGGACTCAGAGACAAACTGGAAGAGGGAATTCTTGCTGCAGTACCCAATTCTTTTGTCACTGGTGATCCTGATAACCGATTGCCAAATACCAGCAATATTGCTTTTGAATATATCGAAGGCGAAGCAATATTGATGCTATTAAACAAAGAAGGAATTGCTGCCTCAAGTGGTTCAGCTTGTACCTCCGGTTCGTTGGAACCTTCACATGTAATGCGTGCCATGGGGATTCCTTATACTGCGGCTCATGGTAGTGTGCGTTTCTCATTTTCTCGTTACAACACAGAAATTGAAGTAGATGCAGTCATTGCTGCTGTACCAAAGATTATGGCAAAACTGAGAAAATTATCGCCTTACTGGGGTGACAATGGCCCGGTAGAAGAGCCGGAAAAAGCTTTCCAACCTACTTACGCTTAATATATTTATAGTTGCAAAAGTAATCGTATACTACAGATGGCGATTAGTTTTAGGGCGATCAATAATTAAACATTTAAAGCCCCGGCATTGTCGGGGTTGCTTTTTATTCGTTTAAATCAAAACCTGGATTGATACTTCATATTTCTGCCTGAGAAATCACCTGGCTAATTTACGTCCCTATTAGACTTTCTATTAAACAGATATTCCTACATCTTTATTCTGAACCATTTATTTTCAGCTCAATTTGCTGAACATTTCCTCAGTGAACCCTAACGTTTCGAAATAATCCGACAAAAAGTCATTTTGTTGCTTTACTTGCTTTATTTACCGTATATAAGGGCTGAACAGTACATGCGATCAAAATCACATCAATCCGTTATAATTATCTTTCTCACTGGCAATAGAAAGATAAATTATGTACTTTAATTCTCGGCGATTAAAATCAGGGAACGTGAGATAATTACTGAACATATGGATCAGTATAATTTTAGGTTTTATATTTAGAACATATTTTGACAGTGAAAATTTAGAGAAGAAACTACACAACAACACTGTATTAACAATATAATAAAAATGGACCTACCCGATGGCTGAAAAGCTGATTTACGAAAGCAATAATTCACAAATTTATCTGGTTGATGATGAGATGTGGAAAGCGCCAGTTATCCGTAAAACACTCAATAGTGAATATCCGCCTCCCGCTGAAATAGCTCGGTTTTATAATGAATTTGATATCATTTCTGGCTTAAAACTTAACGGTGTTCGGCGGGTATTGAAACGCGGTCGTTTTAAACGAAAACCCGCAATTTTTCTTGAGTATGTTAATGGGCAAACATTGAGTGAAGCGTTTCGAGGTAAAGAAAATGATATTGAAGATTTTCTCTATATTGCGATTGCCATTGCTCGTGCAATTGACGAAATACACCAACAAAATATCATTCATAAAGATATTAGTGCAGCTAACATTCTTGTTGACCTCCAGAACAGATCGGTCAAGATAATCGATTTCGGTATTTCATCCAAAATCAATCTTAAAAAACCGCATTTAGGCAATCCAGAGAGATTAGAAGGCAATCTGTCTTATATATCGCCTGAGCAAACAGGTCGCATGAATCGGGTGGTTGATTACCGTACAGACCTTTATTCTATGGGCGTACTGTTTTACGAAATGCTGACGGGGCGTCTACCATTTATTGCAAGGGATGCCATGGAACTGGTGCATGCCCACATTGCGCAACAGCCCGAGCCTTTGCATCACAGAAACAAACGCGTCCCCGAAATAATTTCGCGAATTATCTCCAAACTTTTAGAAAAGAGTGCTGATGATCGTTACCAATCAGCGTTTGGTGTCGCCTACGATCTGGAGTGTAGCCTCAAACAGTTTATCAAATCAGGCAAAATCGATTTGTTTGAACTTGCCAGTAATGATTATTCTGGGAAATTTCAGATTCCGCAAAAGTTGTATGGCCGTCAACAGGAAATGGCGTTGTTAATGCAATCATTTGAGCAGGCAACTGAAGGGCAGCTGAAAATGATGCTGATTGCCGGTTACTCAGGTACTGGAAAATCAGCACTGGTGCATGAAATTCATAAACCCATCACGCAAAAGCGCGGTTATTTCATTGAAGGTAAATTCGATCAGTTTCAGCGCGGTGTACCTTATTTTGCCATTCTTCAGGCGTTTGAAAATTACGTCAATCTACGCCTGACCGAAAGCAAACAGCGGTTAGACAGATTACGCAAACTTATCCACGACGCCGTGGGTACCGAGGGCAAGGTACTGACGGATGTTATCCCAAACCTGGTGCATATCATAGGCGAACAAGCAGAGCTTGCTGAAGTCGGCGGCAGCGAGACGCAAAACCGCTTCAACTATATTTTTTCCAAGTTTGTCAGAGCCATTTCGACAGAAGACCAACCCATCACTCTGTTCATTGACGACCTGCAGTGGGCAGATGCGGCTTCACTGAATTTACTTAAAGTACTGATGAGTGACAGCGACAATGGTTACCTTTTATGTATCGGCGCGTACCGCGATAATGAAGTCAGTGATGCTCACCCATCCATGATTGCATTGAATGAAATGTCTGAAGCAGGTGCGGATATTAGCCGCATTGAGATCGGTAATTTATCAGAGACGGATGTTAATCATCTGATCACGGATGCTGTTGCCATCCAGCCAGAAAATATAAACGATCTTACAAAACTTGTTTATAGCAAAACCAGTGGTAATGCTTTTTTCGTAACCCAGTTTTTAAATTCGTTATATCAGGAAGGTTTGCTGACGTTTAATTATGCTAACAAATCCTGGCAGTGGGATTTAAACAAAATCACCGGCATGAACATCACAGATAATGTGGTGGAGTTGATGGCCGAAAAAATCAGAAAGCTGCCTGAGCAAACGCAACAAGCAATGAAACTTGCGGCCTGTATTGGTAACAGTTTTGATATTGAAGCATTAGCTGTTATCAGAAAAAAATCCGCTGATGAAGTACGTGCCGAACTTCAGGCAAGTCTGGCAGAAGGGTTACTGATTCCTGCCGATCAGTATTTTAAATTCGCACACGACCGAATCCAACAGGCGGTGTACTCGCTAATTCCTGAGCAAGAAAGAAAAAATGTTCATTTAGCAATTGGCCAATTATTACTTGAAAGCCTCCCACAAGCAGAGCAGGAAGCTCACCTGTTTGATATCGTCAACCAATGGAATCTGGGCAGAGAAATTATTGCCGATCCGACTGAAAGGTTAAGCCTGGCCACGCTTAACCTCAACGCGGGCAGTAAGGCCAAACAAGCATCGGCATTTAAACCAGCCTATGAATATCTGCAAACAGGAATCTCTTTGTTAGCGGATAATCATTGGCAAACTCATTATCAATTGAGTCGGGATCTCTACACGCAAGCCGCTGAAACTGCGTATTTGAATGGCGATTTCGCGCAGATGGAACAGAAAATAACTGCCGTGCTGGAAAATGCGACAGATTTGCTGGACAAGGTAGTCCCTTATGAAATTCGAATTCTGGCATACAAAGCAGAAAATCGTCTGCTTGATGCGATTAATACCGGCATTGATGTGCTCGGTCAGTTAGGTGAGGATTTTCCGAAAAAAGCCACGATGACACATGTGATGCTTGATTTGCTGAAAACCAAAAGCAAATTGCGTGGTAAAGACCTTACTTATTTATCCAATCTTCCTGAGATGACCGACCAGCGCAAGATAGCAGCAATGCGCATTATCGCAGGCATTGCATCGAGTTCATACTGGGCAACGCCGGCTTTGTTTCCATTGTTGATTTTCCGAATGTGTCAGCTTTCATTGAGATATGGCAACACCTCACTCTCGGCCTTTGGCTTCGCCACTTACGGCGTCATCATGTGTGGTGTTCTCGGGGCCATGAAGTCCGGCTATGAATATGGAAAACTCGGGTTAATACTGCTGGATAAATTTAATGCGCGCGCTTGGCATACACAGATTTACACGCCGATTTATGCACTAATTAATAACTGGAACGAACATGTAGAAAATACCTTGCAGCCGCTACAGGAGTCATACCATATCGGGCTTGAAACCGGGGCAATAGAGTTTGCCTGCATCAATGCCAATATCTATTGCATACATGCGTTTATGACCGGGCGGCAATTAGAAAAAATCGAGGCAGAAACCAAAGCCTATAGTGAAAGCTTCAGACATTATAAACAGGAAACGAATTATAACTATAACCAGGTCTACCATCAGGCAATGCTCAACTTTATGGGCCGTTCTAAGAATCCGCTGATCCTCACTGGCAGCGCTTATGACGAAACAAAAATGATGGCACAGAATCTGGAAAGAAATGACCAGACAGGTAAGTTTTTTATTCATTTCAATAAACTAATTCTTTGTTATTACTTTCAGGATTTTGAACAAGCAAAAGAACATGCAATCGAGTCACGAAAACTGCTTGAAGCTGTTTTGGCGAAGTTTGAAATTCCAAATCATCATTTTTACGAATCACTAACCTTGTTGGCACTCTATGCAAAAGCTGATCGTAAAGAAAAACTAAAAACATTGATCAGAGTGCATAGTAATATACGGAAGCTCAAGAAATGGGCAAAACATGCTCCCGAAAATTATGCCCACAAATATCACTTGATTGAAGCGGAAAGGCTACGGGTGTTGGGCAAAGAAAATCTGGCACGTGGTGTTTACGACAAAGCCATAGAGGCAGCTTCCCACAATCGTTACATTCATGAAGAAGCGCTGGCCTACGAAGTAACAGGACGTTTTTATGCGCAACAGAAAGCAGATAATCTTGCAGAGTTTCATTTTAAAGCGGCCTATAATAGTTATCGGGAATGGGGTGCCAATGCAAAGTTAACAGATCTTGGCCAGCGATATCCGCAAATTATTTCCAGCGCACTTGGACAAAGCGCTGGTCTCAACAGAACTACCTCCGTTTCGGAAACTTCTTCAACTGCGGATAAAGGCATGCTGGATCTGATTACGCTACATAAAGCGTCTACCGCTATATCCGGTGAAATTGTGTTAAGAAATCTTTTGCAAGTCTTGATGAAAATCGTCATTGAAAATGCCGGCGCACAACATGGTTATCTGCTGTTGGAAAGTGATGGAAAATTACTGGTACAAGCAGAATATGATGTCGACCAAAAAAAGGTGCTTGTATTGGAAGCAACACCAGCAGAAGAGACTCAAAAGATGGCCCGGCGAATTGTGCAATATGTTTATCGCACCAGAGAAAGTGTTGTCTTGAGCGATGCCACAAACGATGAACGTTACGCACAAGACGTTTACATTATTGCGCACAAACCAAAATCGATTCTGGCGATGCCGATTATCAACCAGGGCAAGTTCATCGGTATTCTATATCTTGAAAACAATCTGAGCGTTGGTGCCTTTACCCAAAACAGAATAGATACCTTAAGTATATTATCAGGGCAAATCGCGGTATCGATTGATAATGCCATGCTTTACGAAAATCTTGAGCAGAAAGTACATGAACGTACTGAAGAGTTGGGACTGGAAAAACAAAAATCTGAACAACTGTTACGTAATATACTACCTGCAGAAACCGCAGATGAACTTAAACAGTATGGTAAAGCGGCACCAAAAAGTTATGACAACGTAACGGTTATGTTTACTGATTTTAAAGGCTTTACCCAGTTTTCCGGACAGTTATCAGCCAACGAACTGGTTGATGAAATCGATACCTGTTTTTCTGCGTTTGATCAAATCATGGAAGCTCACGGTGTTGAAAAAA
>Ga0316204_10003143_pt1 | contig 34272 bp, 31 predicted proteins | sample 6monrhotite_MG_2_FD_205661 | JGI IMG/M metagenome (GOLD analysis project Ga0316204, IMG submission 205661) | Microbial mat bacterial communities from mineral coupon in-situ incubated in ocean water Damariscotta River, Maine, United States -... | ecosystem: Environmental > Aquatic > Marine >... | reverse complement strand
TGTGACGCTGATGCAAATGGTATTGAATATCGGGCTTTTTATAACGATAGCAGATGCGGAATGCAGGACCTCAACATGCTTTTAGTTAACGAAAAAAGCAGCGATGAATTGATTTTCACCGATGCATATAACATATCTTCAGGAACGTTCCCTTCGTATATGATTGCTAAAGGCATCAACCCGATAACATCCGAAGAAAATACTTATGTGCTCAAGCCTGAAGATGTTTATGTAGACCTTGAAGTCACCATTCAAGCTGACAGAAACTCACTCACTGTCGGCGACAAGCACAAATATACCGTAACAATAAAAAATAACGGTAAACCTGACGAAGACACACCAGAGAATTATGCAACATGCGTTAAAGTTTTTGTACAAGCTACAGTTTACGAAGGTGAACCAGGACCAGGAGAAGAAATTGATGAATTGGCCGCAGGTCTAACGTTCTTAGACTTTACCTCTGAAGAAGATGTGGTTTGTGAAAAAACGGTTATCAATATTACTTGTTTAATTATAAGACTAGACCCCGGCAAAGCCAGCACGATCATTATAGACACCCAAGCAAGACCTTTACTTGCCGACCGCACCATTCGCACGACCGCAGAAATTTCATCAACTGAAAAAGAAAGCGCCGATAACGAAAAAAACAATGAGGATTTTGTATTAGCTAAGGTAGACAGAGAAGGGTGTTTTATTGCAACCGCTGCTTATGGCTCTTACATGGCTGATGAAGTCGTACATTTAAGAAAATTTAGAGATCAGACTTTGATGAAGAGTGTCGTTGGGAGGCAATTCGTTTCACTCTATTATGATTTATCTCCCAGGTTTGCAGAAGTTATACATGAGAACGAAACAATAAGAATAGCAACCCGTTGGGCTTTGACACCAATTGTCTACACAATAAGCTCACCATTAACCGTGTTGTTCTTATGTTTCGTTCTTACGTGTTCAGTTATTTTTGTCCGCCGGAGGATATAATTAAACCAATTGGTGACCTATTTCAAATTATTCATCACTCGTTCAAGCTTGGCGCGAACTTCCATCGCCAAACCGTCAACACCGTCAACTTGCACCAAACCTAGAACAGCCTTGGGATCCATGAAATTTACGGAAACAGAATTATCCTCTTCTTCACGAACTAATACATTACACGGAAGCAATAGACCAATATCCGGGTCAGCATTAATTGCCTGGTTAGCCAGCATAGGATTACACGCACCAAGAATTGTATAGGGGCGCCGATCAACATCTATTTTTTTCTTTAATGTCGCCTTCACATCTATTTCAGTTAATACACCAAAACCTTCTTCTTTTAACGCTTCGGTGACCTTTTCAATTGCTTCTTGAAAACCACACGATACTGTTGTTCCAAAACCGTACATGACATCTCCTTGTTACCCGCTATTGCCGCACAACCTTTATCTCAAATATAATTAATTGACCAAAATCATCCAAACCCAAAATAAATCGCACTTTTTGCCCTGATTTCACTTTATTCAACAAAGCTACATCATCTACCAAAAAATCCATTGTCATTGCCGACATTCCCATCGACTCAATAGGATCATGATGAATACTTATGCTCTTAGTCTCAATATCAACGCTATTTATTACACCCGTAACAGAATGTTTTTTTTCCGCCATCAGAACGTTTATTGAAAAAAGCGTTAATGCGGCAAGTGCCAAGAACTGTGTGGCTCGCCTTTTAAATTTCACCATCATTCCTCATATGCAATAATATTTATCACTAAATCGGGAATAATCAATTATATTTCGACGACGGGGTATGCCCCCCGCCGTCGACCAAAGGGGAGAACTTCGTTTCTCCCCTTTGGAAACCCCAATGGTTTTGTGCCCGTAGCAAGCTACGGGGAATTTAGATTAAATTATTAAATCCGACTTCGAATACCTAATAATAGGCTTTTCATCAGTACTATTCAATGAAGCTGAGCTTTGAGAATATGCTTTGTTAATCCTAGATTAATTACAATGCGAATTTGAAATGAAAAATTAGTATAAATTCCTGGGGCTAAAAAAGCTCACCATGAAAAGTGGAGGTTGTGATATTCTGATAAACAACTGCGCTTGATTTACAAACGCAGTTATTTTCTGATTCGGCGTGTCGGTTAAGCGATTGCAGTTCCCACTTGCAACTCTTCTAACCAATCCAGAAAACGGGCTACATTCTCACCTTTAAACAATCGGCCATGTTGAGGAGCAATAATTTCGACATCCAAATCGCGCACACGTCTCACCCAATCGTTTTTTGCGCGGTTAGAAGGCATCCAACGCTGGTGAAACATTTTCATTTTATCGATATGTTCGTCAAAGTCATCTACGTACATGTCAGCACCTGGCGGCTCTAACGCTGCCCCCACATCACCGCTCATCAGTATTTTTGCCTCTGGGTCATAAACATGGAAATTACCGGAGGAGTGAAGATAGTGAGCAGGTATGGTGACTAATTTGAGAGAACCCAAATTGATTTCACTACCTTGATCGGGTATTGGAATATACTTAATATTATTAAGTCCAAAATGTCGTATAAAACCTTCCCATAACCAAGGCGCATGTAGTTGTCCGTTAGGCAGAGCCTGATCCCATAATCCCAACGATGAAATAATGTCTGGATCTTGATGCGATGCAAAAAGATCGGTAATCTGGTCAACTGATACATGATGCAATACAGCGCTTAACATGCTGGAAAAAATTTCGATACCACCTGGATCAAGCAATAACGCTCTATCATCTGTGCGTACGAGATATTGATTTGTATCAATAATTCCGTCTGGCTTTTCTGGATCACGTCCGAAAACAACCCACTTGTGCCTCTGATCATAAATATTAGTTGCTTTCATCTGCGCCATTTCCTTTCCATTGTTGCAATGCACTTTCCAGTCTTTGTTGCGACGAATTTACGCGTTCGCGAATTGTTGCACATGCAGTTTCAATATCATTAGCAATTGATTCAAGATTAGAACGATATTCTTCCGCATTGACCGCCTCAATTCTAGAGTTGCTAACAATCACATTAGCCACAGACATCTTTTGTGATATCTCATCCATTAGATCTTTTAGCTTTCGCGCGTAACCAAAAAGTTTCACCCTCTCCTCTTCCTGAAGTTGCTTTAATCTCTTTATAGAATCAGCCAAAGAAGAAACATATTTTGCATCAGTTGCAGTATCACTCACCACTCGAAATTTGCTAACAGCATCTCTAATACGCAGTTCATTTATCGCAATACGTGAGAGTTCTATAGAATCGTGATTAATTAGATTAACAAGCTTCATTGTCTCAATGGACATTTCATCAATAAAATCGGTAATCGGAGAAAAACCCCTGGCTTTCGCACCTGCTCTATTGGCGATGGCCTTTGCATTTTTGACACTAATTGACATGTCACGTGCAACTTCTGCAACAACAAAAAGCTCTGCGGCAACACTTGTGGTGGATACAAAAGCGGCTTCTTTCGTTAACATAACTTTCTGCAACATTTCCTTGAATAGTTCGCTTCAGCCTAAATTAGCAATTTATCTCTACAAATCTTTCAATGCTTAATCAATACCATCCATTAATCGACAACTCCCTTTAAAAAGTTAAGACCATTAATGATAGGTCATCAAACAGCTCTGCATCGGCAACAAAAGCTTTTAACTCTTTTTTAATTTCCAGAAATAAGCTGCTATCACTCGGAGTATTCTCAATAAAGGTGTAAAATCGAGCTTCTGAATACATCTCTTTCTGATTATTCTCCGCCTCTGTCACCCCATCACTGTAAACGACTAGTGAACACCCTTCTTCCTGAGAAATAATGTGCGCATTTTGGGTGTCTGTCGTTGCAACAACTCCCAGAGGTAAACCTGATGATGCTAATTCTTTAATAATTTTTCGATCTTTATTAACTAAATAAACAGTCGGTAAACCATAATTCCAAACTTTCACTTGCTTGCCAGCTTGGTTAAACGCAACCATCACCGAAGCGCAGTATCTCCCTACAGGCAAAATATGGTGCATTTTTTTATTAATTTCATCAATAATGATTTCTGCCGGCATTGATTTCCTAGTCATCGTTTGAAAAAGATCCGCAACAAACATTGTGCCTAACGCAGCAGGTAAACCATGCCCAGTGAAATCGCACAACAAAACGTAAGTATCACCATTTTCCAATTGCGCACTAAGCTGCACATCTCCACTAAAGTGACCAGGAAATATTGCCCAGCAATCAAGGTTCTTGACTCTTTCATGATTACTGTCGATTAAGGATTTAAAAAGTAATTCAGACGTTTCTAATTCTTCTTCGGTTTTCTTCTGATATTCATCCAGTTTTTTGTATGCCTCTTTTATACGCTGCATCGCTTTGATTTTGGCGGCAAGAATAACAGGATGGACTGGCTTATTGAGAAAGTCATCACCACCAGCGGAAATACAATCAGCCAATGATTCACTATCAGTAATCGCAGTAAGAAAAATAACGGGGATAAAACGCCCTTTGGAGCGTCTTTTTATGATTTCTGCCGCAGTATAGCCGTTCATTATCGGCATAATAACATCGAGTAGGATAAGATCGGGATCGTATTGTTCAAAGTACTCAACAGCCTGCTCACCGTTGCGAACCTCATAAACTTCATGTCCACTTGCTTCTAAAATGGCTGCAATTTTTGCACGACTATCGTCGTCATCGTCAGCTAAAAGAATTCGTATACTCGCTACTTCGTCAAGTTCCGCGCCATGAATACAGCGAATATTTGAACTAGCAGCAAGCGAGGTAGTTGCCTCGTCATCAGTATTTGAACTCTCTTCTACATTAACAACACCCTTTAGTTCAGTGAGTAAACCGCTAATGTGATTAATCGTCTTGTTTTCAGAAATATTTTCCTCATTGTCTTTGAGGTACAGCTCCAATACCTTTGCTTTTTTACTAAGCTCAACCTGATCAAAAGTTGCACCACTTCCCGCAAGGCTATGCGCAAGACGATACATCTCTTTCAGTGACTCGCGCTCACCGAATCTATAAACTTTTATCCAAAGATTCTGAATATCGTCAAACTTGCTCGGCAAAGAACGAATATAGTTCTCTTTTAATTCAGCAAGTTTTTCGGCTATGTCTACCATATGAACAGTGCTTCCTTGGCTGTTAATTTGATCAATGTCCGTTGTTGATAGGTGTTAACTCGTTCAAAATCGCAAATAGAGAAAATACCTTGATGAAATATTTACGCTAAAATAATTAGTTGAACAATATACTTTACGTATCAACTGAACACTATGCGCTAAATCATTAATAAACTTATCGACCCCTTTAACTTAATGTCAGAAGCCTATTCCGACCTTGCCTTCCTGATTTTATCGACAAACAGATACCAAGCTTTATCCCGCTTCTCATTGTACTTAAATACCTTTAAAACTCTAACGAAAATATGCTCGCTATTAATTCATCTTTTGTTTTAGTGCTCAGGCAGGCATAACATATTCTCAACTACTGGCTTTTTCTCCCGAGATAGAGCTATAAGCAAACGTCTATTTATTAATATGTAGTGGATAAAACTGAAATTTATTTTGGCAATAAAAAAAGGCGCTTTGAAAGCGCCTTTTCTTCACACTAAGTAAATCTTACTTATAGAACGTAATCATTGTTTCCAAAGATTTTGCAGTAATCTTAGAAGCGTGACCAGCCGCACCGAAAGCTTCGTAACGATCTTTACAGATCTGAGACATTGCTTCAGTAGATGCTTTGATGAATTTACGTGGATCAAAGTTAGACTTGTTTTCAACCAAGTGCTTGCGAATCGCACCAGTAGAAGCCATACGCAAATCAGTATCGATGTTTACTTTACGTACACCTGATTTGATACCTTCAACGATCTCTTCAACAGGTACACCGTATGTTTGCCCCATGTCACCGCCGTACTCATTGATGATTTCTAACCACTCTTGTGGCACAGAAGAAGAACCGTGCATTACAAGGTGAGTGTTAGGGATGACTTCGTGTATTTCTTTAATTCGATCGATACGCAATACGTCACCAGTTGGTTTGCTAGTGAACTTATATGCACCGTGAGAAGTACCGATAGCAATAGCCAATGCATCGCAATTAGTTAACTCAACGAATTGTTTCGCTTCTTGAGGATCAGTTAACAACATGTCTAGGTCTAGTTTACCTTCAGCGCCATGTCCGTCTTCTTCACCCATTTCTCCAGTTTCAAGTGAACCCAAACAACCTAACTCACCTTCAACAGAAACACCACAAGCATGAGCTAACTCAGCAACTTGTTTAGTCACTTCAACGTTATATTCGAAAGAAGATGGTGTTTTACCATCAGCCATCAATGAACCATCCATCATGACAGATGTGAAACCTGATTGAATTGAACGGAAACAGACGTCTGGAGATGCACCGTGATCTTGGTGCATACAAACTGGAATGTGTGGATACATTTCAGTTGCTGCTGTGATTAGGTGACGAAGGAAAGGCTCGCCCGCGTAAGAACGCGCACCAGCAGAACCTTGCATGATAACAGGTGCATCAACAGCATCAGCAGCTTGCATGATAGCGTGCACTTGTTCCATGTTGTTTACGTTAAATGCAGGTAGACCGAAATCATTTTCCGCTGCATAGTCTAACAATTGACGCATGGATATAAGGGCCATGGTTTTCTCCTATTTATTCTAATTAACAAGTTTAAAAAATAATTATTTTCGACAATATTTTTCTACCGGTTTTCTGCAAGCTTGCTTATGCATACCTGAGAAACGCCCTCTCCTGTTTGCCACATATCGCGCAAGAGAGGGACTGCAAATCTATTCAACATCGACCAACTCTCCGACACGAACAACTTTCATGGCGTTAGCGCCACCGCCAACTCCCATTAAGTCACCCTTTGTAATAATCACTAAATCCCCATCTCTAACTGCACCACGACGAACTAATTCATCAATAGCGTCTTTATTTACTTGAGGATGATTATTGCTTTCAGGTTTGAAGCTTATCGGATGAACGCCTCTAAAAAGCGTTACTTTTCGACGAGTCTCTACGTGACTAGTCAACGCATAAATCGGGCGATCAGAACTGATTCGAGACATCCAAAGTGGTGTTGCGCCAGATTCAGTTAACGCAGCAATTGCTTTAACATCCAAGTGATTGGCTGTGTACATTGCAGCCATCGCAATGCCTTCATCGATTCGCTCAAATTCAGTATTAATTCGATGATCAGATACGCGCGCACTAAGCTGCTTTTCTGCCTCTCGACATACACGATCCATTGCTGAAATCGCCTTTTCTGGATATTTACCCGTTGCAGTTTCAGCAGAAAGCATGACTGCATCAGTACCATCAAGAACAGCGTTCGCACAATCAAAAACTTCAGCGCGTGTAGGAATCGGGTTTTCGATCATCGACTCCATCATCTGAGTTGCGGTAATAACAACACGATTCATTGCGCGTGATGTTTTAATAATTTGTTTTTGGACCGCTGGCAATTCAGCGTCACCGATCTCAACACCTAAATCACCACGAGCAACCATAACTGCATCAGAAGCTTCGATAATATCTTCCAATACTTCTAAAGCTTCGGCTCGCTCAATTTTAGATACGATTCCCGCATGACCACCCGCTTCTTGAAGTAAATAACGCGCTTCTTTAATGTCATCAGCTGTTCTTGGGAATGACACAGCCATGTAGTCTGCATTGAATTCCGCTGCGAGTTTAATATCTTGTTTGTCTTTCTCTGTCAACGCTGGAGCCGACAAGCCACCACCTTGAAGATTGATACCTTTGCGGTCTGACAATGCACCACCGACAACAACCTTACATTCGATGCGAGGGCCATCAACATTTTCAACCCAAAAGACAACTCGACCATCATCTAACAACAATGTATCACCACGTTCCACATCATTTGGAAGTGTTTTATAGGCAAGACCAACTCGGTTTTGATCACCATCATTGGTGCCACACTCTGCATCAAGTGTGAATTTATCACCTTCAGCTAGTGTGATTTTCCCATCTTTGAATTTTTCAATTCGAATTTTTGGTCCTTGCAGATCAACAAGAACGCCAATTTGACGGCCATGTGCATGCGCTCTATCACGCACCATCTCAACGCGCCTACGATGCTCATCTGCTACACCGTGTGAAAAATTAATACGTACCACATCCAAACCCGCTTCGATTAATTTATCCAGCACTTGAGGATCGTCAGTTGCTGGGCCTAATGTTGCGAGTATTTTGGTTCTTCTGAGCATATCTTTCCTTTTCCTACCTACAAAATACGGGGCGCCATCGCCCCGTACCGAATTATTTTATTTTGCGCGCTCTTCCAAAATCTCAACCGCAGGCAATTTTTTACCTTCCAAGAACTCAAGGAATGCACCGCCGCCAGTTGAAATATAAGAAACCTTATCTGAGATATTGTACTTAGATACTGCGGCAAGCGTGTCGCCACCACCAGCAATTGAAAATGCATCAGAGTCAGCAATAGCCATCGAGATCGCTTTAGTACCTTCACCAAATTGATCAAACTCAAATACACCAACCGGACCATTCCATACAATTGTTCCAGCATTTTTCAATACGTCAGCAAGTGCTGCAGCGCTATCCGGACCAATATCAAAAATCATATCGTCATCTTCAACATCAGCAACATTTTTTAATGTTGCTTCAGCAGTTTCAGAGAACTCTTTACCACAAACCACATCAGTAGGAACAGGAATGTCACCATCACGTGATTTTGCATCTGCAGTTAAACTGTTTGCAGTTTCAATCAAGTCTGCTTCGTAAAGTGATTTACCCACATTGTTACCAGATGCCGCAATGAAAGTATTTGCGATACCGCCGCCAACGATTAACTGATCAACCACTTTTGACAACGACTCAAGCACAGTCAATTTAGTTGAAACTTTGGAACCACCAACAATTGCAACCATGGGGCGCGCAGGATTATCAAGCGCTTTACCAAGTGCGTCTAACTCTGCGGCTAACAAAGGACCAGCACATGCAGTATCAGCATACTTGGCAACACCATGCGTAGATGCTTGTGCGCGATGCGCTGTTCCAAATGCATCCATAACATATACATCACAAATCGCTGCCATTTTTTTCGACAACTCATCGTCGTTTTTCTTTTCGCCAGTGTTAAAACGAACATTCTCACAAAGAACTACGTCACCGTCACTCAACTCAACACCATCAAGCCACTCTTTAACTAACTTAACTTCTTTACCAAGCAAACCAGAAAGATGTGCGGCAACTGGAGCTAGTGAATACTTCTCTTCGTAAACACCTTCTTCTGGGCGACCAAGGTGAGACATCAACATTACTTTTGCCCCAGCTTCTGACGCAGCTTTAATTGTTGGTAGAGATGCGCGGATTCGAGTGTCATCGCCAACTTTGCCGTCTTTCAGTGGTACATTTAAATCTTCTCGGATAAGAACTCTTTTTCCAGCCAAGTCCAGATCAGCCATTTTAATTACAGACATTTTCTACTCCTAACACTTAAGTTTAAAAATTATTTGCGAAAGGCCTAAGCATTTTGCGAATAATTCTTTCTCAATTTACTTTTCAAAAGCACCTTGCTAAAACCAACAAGGCGGGTTCGATAAAAATCAAACCCACCTCATTGATTTAATTCAAAGAAGTGAGAGATTTTCGTTCAGGGCCGCAGCTCTTGAGCATCCATGCTCTCGCTGCATAAGACAAAAGGCGCGGAACGCATATGCAATTCGTGAGCACTCAATCAATTTTCGCAACGCCGCCATGGACGAAAAGATCCGCTTCTTTTAGTTGGTTGCAACGTGGCGAACAAAACGCATCATATTACAAGTGTAACCATACTCGTTGTCATACCAAGAAACCAACTTAACGAAAGTACCGTCAAGAGCAATACCAGCGCCTGCATCAAAGATTGAAGAATAACCGTTGCCACGGAAGTCAGTAGAAACAACTTTCTCGTCAGTGTAACCCAAAGTATCACCGATACCTGGAGCTTCAGAAGCTTCTTTAACTGCAGCACAAATGTCATCGTATGATGCATCGCTATTCAGCTCAACAGTCAAATCAACAACAGAAACATCAGAAGTAGGAACACGGAAAGCCATACCAGTCAATTTGCCATTTAACTCAGGCAAAACAACACCTACAGCTTTAGCTGCACCAGTAGATGAAGGAATGATGTTTTCCAAAATCCCACGACCACCGCGCCAGTCTTTCATTGAAGGACCATCAACCGTTTTTTGAGTCGCCGTTGCTGCATGAACAGTTGTCATCAAACCACGCTTGATGCCGAATTTATCATTGATAACTTTGGCCAGTGGAGCCAAGCAGTTAGTTGTGCAAGAAGCTGCCGAAGAGATCGCTTGTCCCGCATACTCTTCATGATTAACACCGTATACAAACATTGGCGTTGCATCTTTAGAAGGTGCTGATTGAACAACTTTCTTAGCACCTGCATCAATGTGAGCTTGACATGTTTCTTCAGTTAGGAAGAAACCAGTACACTCAAGAACAACATCAACATCAACGTCACCCCAAGCCAAATCAGCCGGGTTACGCTCTGCGGTTAAACGGATTTTATTACCGTTTACAATCAAGCTACCGTTATCAACTGCTACGTCACCATCGAAAAGACCGTGAACAGAATCGTGCTTCAACATGTAAGCAAGATAATCAGCGTCTAGCAAATCGTTGATAGCAACAACTTGCATGTCAGTGAAATCTTTAGCGATCGCACGAAAAGCCATACGGCCGATACGACCAAAACCATTAATACCTACTTTAATAGTCATTATGAGTAATCTCCATAAATGTAAATAAAACTTTGGCCGGCTTTATCGTTAAAGCCGGCGAATAATTCTTCTAGTACCTTAGAAAATATATTCAGGATTTTATAAGTATATTTTCGTAAAGGTACTTATCCTAGCTTTCAAGGGCTTAGAGTAAGCCTTCTACCGTAGCAACAACATTCTCTACAGTGAAACCAAATTCTTTAAATAGCTCGCCTGCAGGCGCAGATTCACCGAAGCGATCAATACCAACAACAGCATCTGCATATTTATACCAAGCATCAGTACATGCAGCTTCAACAGCAACCGTTGGAGTACCTTTTGCTAATACAGACGAGCGATAAGCTTCATCTTGCTCGGCAAATACAGTTGTTGAAGGCATAGAAACAATTCGAATTTTCTTACCTGACATAGCTTCTGCTGCACCGACTGCCAACGCGATTTCAGAACCTGTTGCAATAATGACAGCATCTGGAGCGCCATCACAATCTTTAAGAATGTAACCACCCTTAGCAATATCAGCGATTTGTGCCTCTGTACGTTCTTGATGCGGAAGACCTTGACGTGAGAAGATCAATGTCGTCGGACCATCTTTACGCTCAACAGCTTGCTGCCAGCTCACTGCAGATTCAACTGCGTCACATGGGCGCCACACAGCCATATTAGGAATCATGCGAAGTGTGGGGATTTGCTCAACAGGTTGGTGAGTAGGGCCATCTTCACCCAGACCAATAGAGTCATGAGTAAATACAAACACACTTCGAATTTTCATCAATGCTGCCATACGCAATGCGTTACGTGCATATTCAGAGAACATCAAGAAAGTTGAACCGAAAGGAATCAAACCACCATGCAGTGCAATACCATTCATGATGGCAGACATACCAAACTCACGAACGCCGTAGCGAATATAGTTAGGCACTTCATTATTATCCATTGGTTTGAAACCTGACCATTCTGTCAAGTTAGAACAACCCAAGTCAGCAGAGCCACCAAACAATTCTGGCAACATTGGTGAGTATGCTTCAATAGATGCTAATGATGCTTGACGAGTTGCAGGGCTTTTCGCTTCTGCATTTATATTAGCGATGAACTCGCCTGACTTAGCAGCCCAGTCAGCAGGTAGATCGCCAGCTACACGGCGCTCATATTCCGCAGCTAACGCTGGAAATTCAGCTTTATATGCTGCAAATTTCTCATTCCAAGCAGCTTCGGCCGCAGCACCTTTTTCTTTCGCATCCCAACCAGCATATACTTCAGAAGGAACCTCAAAAGGACCGTGATCCCAACCCAAAGCGGCTTTTGTTAGGTTGATTTCCTCATCACCTAAAGGTGCGCCGTGACATTCATGAGTCCCAGCTTTATTTGGCGACCCAAAACCTATCGTTGTTTTACAACAAATCATTGTAGGCTTGTCAGTCATTGCCTTAGCCATCTCAATAGCTTTAGACAATGCTTCAGAGTCGTGACCATCGACATCAGCAATCACGTGCCAACCATAAGATTCGAAACGCTTAGGTGTATCGTCAGTGAACCACCCTTCCAAATGACCATCGATAGAAATACCGTTGTCATCCCAAAAAGCGATCAACTTACCAAGCCCTAAAGTACCAGCAAGCGAACAAGCTTCGTGAGAAATACCTTCCATCAAACAACCATCGCCTAAAAAGACATATGTGTTGTGATCGACAATAGTATGGCCTTTTTGGTTAAATTGAGCTGCCAACGCTTTTTCAGCGATCGCCATACCAACACCATTAGTAATACCTTGCCCTAATGGACCGGTTGTTGTTTCAACACCAGGGGCATAACCATACTCAGGATGACCGGGAGTTCTAGAGTGCAATTGACGGAACTGCTTCAAATCTTCAATGGACAGATCGTAACCCGTCAAATGAAGCAAAGAGTAAATAAGCATCGAACCATGACCATTAGATAAGATAAAACGATCTCGGTTGCTCCAATCCGGGTTTGCAGGATTGTGGTTCATGTTATCGTTCCACAAAACCTCAGCAATATCAGCCATTCCCATCGGCGCACCAGGATGACCTGATTTTGCCTTTTGGACTGCATCCATACTCAATGCACGGACCGCATTGGCTAGTTCTCTACGAGATGCCATGTATCTCTCCTTCAATAGTTACTAAAAATTAAATTGTAAATCTGGCCAAGAAACACAACTCATGTGCCTCAAATAAATTCGTTTGTTTTGCAATATAATCCCTGCATTTTAATTTGGTCAGTTGCAGAGAATTTAAGTCGGACATCAGACTTTGCTATAAAAAAGGTGCGTATTTTCTCTCAGATAAGGAAGAACAGCAACAATTAATTGGAATGTCCCACATACATCTATCGCTAACTATTTGAAACATAGGCAATGTTCTATTATTTAATCTTGTCGTTCAGCAAACATTTCACCTAGATGATGTAAGCAAATAGGATTATTCTTCATCTCTCCACTTTATAGAACATCCCATACTTGGGATCTGGTCTTCAGGCCCTTTTCCAGTTTCTGCCACTTCTTTCATTGCCTCAAACAGGTCACGCCTAACATTTTCAGCCGCCGCTTGTTTTTTGCTCTCATCCAATCGACCCCGGTATTGCAATTCCAGATTTGCGTTGTAACCAAAGAAATCAGGTGTACAAACTGCGCCATAAGCTTTTGCGACTTCTTGCGATTCATCAATCACATAAGGAAAACTAAAAGCAAATTCATCTGACACCTTTTTCATGTTCTCAAACGAATCTTCTTCATAAAGCGATGGATCATTCGCCATAATTGCGATGGTATTAATACCATACTTGGATTTCAATTCGCTGGTATCGCGAACAATTCGCTCACGGATTGACTTTACGTAGGGGCAGTGGTTACAAATAAACATAACCAATAAACCGTTTTCACCTTTTGCAGAAGTCAGATTCCACGCCTTACCATCAACCCCAAGCAAAGAAAAATCTACTGCAGGCAAACCAAAATCACATACAGGTGTTTGCAAACTAACCATTTAAGCTCCAATAAGTGTTTAGCCCTATACAGGGCACGAAATTCCAGTAAAATACGTTCGCCTTAATCATATTCATAATAATAAAGTAAACTCAAGGCTACATTTAAAAAGGATAATAGAGGGACGCAATGTTAAAAAATTTCGTATTTACATCTGAATCAGTTTCAGAAGGACACCCGGATAAAGTTGCAGATCAAATTTCTGACGCTGTTTTAGACGCTATTCTAGAGCAAGATCCTAAAGCTCGCGTGGCTTGCGAAACCCTAGTGAACACCGGAATGGTCATTCTTTCCGGTGAAATTACTACCAGCGCGTGGGTAGACATGCAAGACATCGTTCGCAATACGGTCAAACGCATTGGTTACAACCATTCAGACATGGGATTTGATTGGGAGTCTTGCGCAGTTATTTCATCCATCGACAAGCAATCCGCAGATATTGCACAAGGCGTTGATGAATTTGAAGATCATGAACAGGGCGCTGGCGACCAAGGCCTTATGTTCGGTTATGCTAGCAATGAAACAAATGTTCTAATGCCTGCACCAATTACTTATGCTCACCGGTTGGTTAAGCGCCAAGCTGAAGTGCGTAAAAATGGCGTGTTACCTTGGTTACGCCCTGACGCAAAAAGCCAGGTAACATTTCGTTACGAAAACAATAAGCCAGTTGCTATTGAAGCAGTTGTTTTATCAACTCAACATGCACCAGAAATCAAACAAGATGATTTGGTTGAAGCGGTACGTGAAGAGATCATCAAACCCGTTCTCCCCGCAGAATGGTTAAGCGCTGATACGAAATATTTCATTAATCCAACTGGGCGTTTTGTTATCGGTGGTCCAGTCGGCGATTGTGGATTAACTGGCCGTAAAATTATCGTTGATACCTACGGTGGCATGGCTCGCCATGGTGGTGGCGCATTCTCAGGTAAAGACCCTTCAAAAGTTGACCGTTCGGCAGCATATGCTGGTCGATACGTTGCAAAAAATGTTGTTGCAGCAGGCCTTGCTGATAAGTGTGAAATTCAGATTTCCTATGCGATCGGCGTTTCTGAACCAACATCTATTTCTATTGAAACTTTCGGCACAGAAAAAATCGATAACTTAAGAATTGTTGAATTGGTCCGAGAACACTTCGACCTTCGCGCAAAAGGATTGGTTAACATGCTTGATTTACTCAAACCAATCTATGGAAACACTGCCGCTTATGGACACTTTGGCCGTGAAGAACCTGAATTTTCATGGGAAAAAACAGATAAAGCTGAAGCACTAAAATCTGCCGCAGGCTTATAACTTTAAATAAACCAGAGTGCGCTAAACACGGATTTTTGCGCACTCGGATCTGCCTCATTTGAGGCCCCAATCTTCGAGGAGCGTTGCAACCCCAATTTATATGGGGCCAGGCTCGTTGAGCGGGTGATTCTAACAACGGCGCTCCATAGCATATGGAGAAAACTATGAACGCTAGTTTTACAGACTATAAAGTCGCCGATATCTCTCTGGCCGACTGGGGCCGCAAAGAAATGAATATCGCCGAGACCGAAATGCCCGGCTTAATGGCTTTGCGTGAGAAATACGGTACAGACAAACCATTAAAAGGCGCTCGCATTATGGGTAGCCTACACATGACTATCCAAACCGCTGTGCTTATCGAAACACTTGTTGTGCTAGGAGCAGAAGTACGCTGGGTATCTTGTAACATATTCTCAACTCAAGACCATGCTGCCGCCGCAATCGCTGCTGCGAACATTCCAGTATTCGCATGGAAAGGCGAAACATTGGAAGAGTACTGGTGGTGTACTGAGCAAGCATTCCGCTGGCCGAATGGCGAAACAGCCAACATGATTCTTGACGATGGCGGCGATGCTACATTGTTAGTTCATAAAGGTGTCGAGTGCGAAAAAACGGGGACCGTACCAAGCCCAGATTCGACAGACAATGAAGAGCTGAAATGTGTCTACGGCGTACTCGCACGTATGATGGAAGAAGACAAGCAGTTCTGGACTAAACATGCTAACAACATCAAAGGTGTTACCGAAGAAACTACGACAGGTGTACATCGTTTATATGAAATGGTCGAGAAAGGCGAACTATTGTTCCCAGGCATGAATGTTAACGATTCAGTCACTAAATCTAAATTTGATAACTTATACGGCTGCCGTGAATCGTTGGTTGACGGTATCAAACGCGCAACAGACGTAATGATCGCAGGTAAAATTGCGGTTGTTTGCGGTTACGGTGATGTAGGAAAAGGTTCGGCTCAATCATTAAAAGGTTTGGGTGCAACAGTCTGGATTACTGAAATCGATCCTATTTGTGCACTGCAAGCGGCAATGGAAGGTTTCCGTGTTGTAAGAATGGAAGACGTGGCCTCTCAAGCTGATATTTTTGTTACCACTACTGGCAACTATGACATCATTACTCATGACCACATGGTACAAATGAAGAACCAAGCTATCGTTTGTAACATCGGTCATTTCGATAATGAAATCGATATTGCTGGCATGCGCAAATACGAGTGGGAGAACATCAAGCCACAGGTTGATCACATTATCTTACCGAACGGCAATCGCATCATCATGCTTGCTGAAGGCCGATTAGTGAATTTGGGTTGCGCGACTGGCCACCCAAGCTTTGTTATGTCTAACTCCTTTACTAACCAAGTATTAGCTCAAATCGAATTCTTCACTAAACGAGAGCAATACGATATTGGTGTATTCATCTTACCTAAACACTTGGATGAAGAAGTTGCACGCCTACATTTGGATAAGATTGGTGTCAAGCTAACCACCTTAACTAAGGAACAAGCTGATTACATCGGTGTTCCCGTTGAAGGCCCATACAAGCCTGAGCACTACCGTTATTAATCCGTAATAATGGAAAAGCCCGCGACTGATTTTATCTCTCGCGGGCTTTTTTATGAATTAACAAAAGTCATTCACTAAACCAAATTACAAATGATGGTATATCAATATGAACTCTCAAAAAGATTTTAAAAAAGTCTATAGCATCGAGTTCTTTCCTCCAAAAACACCCAAAGGAACTGAAAACCTGCGCAAAACCCGTCAAGAATTAACAGAACTTGATCCTGCGTACATTTCAGTTACTTTTGGTGCAGGAGGTTCAACTCAAGACGGCACAATAGAAACAGTAACAGAAATTCAAGAAGCTGGTATTTCAGCTGCACCACACATCTCTTGCATTGCTTCAACAAAACATGAGTTATCCGCAATTCTTGATTTATACAAATCCAAAAATATAAAACGAATTGTAGCTTTGCGTGGCGACATGCCCTCCGATATGCAGCCACCCAGTGAGCTACGACATGCAAACGAACTTGTAGAGTTTATTCGAAAAGAAACTGGAAACCACTTCAAAATCGAAGTTGCTGCGTACCCAGAATTTCATCCTCAAGCACAATCTGCGAGGGATGACTTGTTAAACTTTAAACGTAAAGTAGATGCAGGTGCCGATGGCGCAATCACTCAATACTTTTTTAACCCAGACGCTTACTTCAGCTATATCGATAATTGCGAAAAAATGGGGATATCTATTCCGATTACCCCTGGAATAATGCCAATCACCAACCATATCCAATTAGCTCGATTTTCGGATATGTGTGGAGCAGAGATTCCTCGCTGGATTAAAAAGCGGCTTGAAGATTTCGGTGATGACATTGAGTCAATTCAAAAATTCGGCGTAGATACTACTATCGCTCTTTGCGACAAGCTACTTAACGCAGGTGCACCGGGTATACATTTCTATTCAATGAATAAATCCGAGCCGACCAAACAGATTTGGAACGCTCTCGATTTAAAAAACTAATAAAAAAGGCGCTACAAGTAGCGCCTTTTTTATTCAACATTTCCGTCCGATCAAATCAAGGTGGAGAAACATCCCTTACAAGCCTTAAGTAGTGCTTTGTCGTATAGTCTTTAGATACCATCTGCCCAGTCCCAAAATTAATTAAACGAACGCTTCTACCTCCTCCACCAAAAACAGGAGTGTTTGTCCAAAAGTTTGCTTTAGCCGCTAAACCGTTTAATGGAAATAGCGCTGAATTTATAGATGGGATATGACACTTTCGCTCAGCAATAGACGCCAACTCCTTTACATTCGGAACTCTCCAGTCAGCAAAACCTAAATATGCTTCATCATTTGCAGTAACTGCAGCGCTAAGCGCGCTCTTCCAATTTATTTCAACTTCGCCATTCACTTCACATTTATTTGTACCAATATTCCAACTTGAACCCATGAAGCAACGCGCCCACATCAACCCAGTTTTATAATCCTCAATAACTTGAGTATTTTGATCAACGCTCAAATCTGTAAAATGCTTTAACGGCGTTGTTTCAGCAGATGAGACAAGACATGCTGCACTCAAAGAAGATATCGACAACAAGAGACTCGAAACAAATAAATATGCAATAAACTTTCTCATCTTGTTCACTCTTTACGGTAGGGGCAAATCAACTTTATTTACTTGGCTATCATTTACCAAACGAATCTTCTGATTTACAAATAAATTTTTACTCGTCTGCCCATCAGTTAAATCGTAAAAATTCAACGTCCAAACCTGGCTTGGATCCGGTGCAAAAGTAGTTGATGACCAATAAGTAGACGCCCCTGTTCTGTCTCCCGCAAAATATGCATCATCAAAAACGGTAGAAGAACTACTGTAGTCTACTAACGAACGCAGCTCATCGATTGTAGGCACCCGCCAACCTTTTAAGCCACAAAGCTCTGCTTCATTTATATCGGCAGCATAAAACGACGTATTACAACTAGATAGTTCTGTTGCTGCACATTGATAATCGCCAATGACTCCCGGCACTCCGCCATTAGTTGAATAGTCTGGATCATGCCAATGGATATCTCGACCTGATGCGCGCAAACCAATGTTACCATCCGTTTTGACTTCCCAAATCAAGCCTGTCACATTGTCTTTTACGCAGTCCCATGGAATAGAGCGAGTTCCATCGCCTTTAATCTCAGGGAGTACATTATCAGCTATAACGTCAAGCGTCTCAGTCAACTCGTTAAACTTAAGCTTGGAAAAATTGAACCCAGGTAAATTTGTACCGCTCTCATTTTGATTTACTGTATCTAGGCCAAAACTATGATCCATTTGCGCTTCAAATTCTGCCCGTCTAATTTCTATTTCTTTGGCTCGCTCCTCTTCTGTCATCGCTGCGTAGCCATCAACATCATTTTCGGGATCATCAACAATATTTCCAGCAAACTTCCCTCTAACCCCTGTGTCATTTAAAGGAATTCTCGCAATTTTATCTGCGGGCAAAGCATCATCATCTAAGATCGAAAAATCTAACGAATTCCCACCAACTGTTTTAACATCTAACACCGCTACTAATTCAAAAGCAACTGACTCTTCATTCTCTTTTAAACCATCGTCTACGGCTTGAAACTCAAAAACCTTTTCACTTTCACCAGCGGGAATAGTCACGTTTGCACTAGCAGTTTGCATCACTACATTTTCATCTAAGAGAATATAGTCTATACGATAAGCAGCTGTAACTCCGGTTTCTTCGGAAGTAGAATTTTCAACACTTCGTGAAATACCAACAACAACGTCTACTTCACTAGCCTTGTCAAGAGATATTTTTATTGGAACTTTAATTTCGCTTTCTTCTGAGAGCTGTTTCGAATCTGTGGGATTAACAAGTCCGATAGAAGCAGTTGGTGCAGGATCGTCATTTACAATGCTCACTATCCCTGTAGCATTCTGAATATTCGCACCTTTTGATTGAGTTAAAGTAACAAGAAACTGCTCCTCAGCCTCATAAACTGCATCATTAACAATTGTTACAGAGATATATTGTGTATCATCAGAATTCGCATCAAAAGTGAGAGTCCCATCAACGCCGATAAAATCAGCAGGAGAAGAAACATCATCAGCTTCGCCCTTGGTTGCCAAAACAGGAGATAGCGTTGGATTTGAATTTGTAACTGAGTAATTGACGGAGACCACGCCGTCACCATCACGCTCGATTTTCACAGGGACCTTGATTTCCATTAAACCATCATTTTCTTCAGTCACCGAAAAGTCTTGCGCATAAACTCCTGGCAACAATTCGCGTGCTTCTTCCGGCGCCTGCGAACATCCCATCATGATCAACGAAAGGAAAGTAACTGAGACAATAAAATTATTTTTTTGCACACCGAACCTCTCTGCCAATAAAGCGTATCTCAAATTTACGTGTACAGTCTGTTATAAATTGTTATTACATCAACGATATAGCTCGGAAACTATACCATACTTAAAACCGACTGTGTATGCGTCCTTTTTCTATCACAACGTGAAGAAATTTGAATTTTTTTTTATATTGTTAGAGTATGTTTATGAGTAGAGTCAAGTACCTATGAAATACATTGAATATTTCGATTACAATGATGTCAGCTAAACCAGACTCCACGTAGATATTGAACATAAATCGTCCACACGCGAACAATTATTAGGCTATAAACTGTGAATAATAGATCCCTTCTCGAACGTGACCTTGCGAGCCTCTGGCACCCATGCACTCAAATGAAAGACCATGAAACACTTCCGTTAATTCCTATCCGCCGAGGAAAAGGAGCATGGCTAGAGGACTATGAAGGAAACCGTTATTTAGATGTAATAAGTTCCTGGTGGGTAAACATATTTGGGCACTCAAACCCGCTCATCAATCAAGCGGTAAAAGACCAAATAGATACATTGGAGCATGTGCTCTTAGCCGGCTTTTCACACGAACCGGCCATCAGCTTGGCTGAGAAACTCATCGCTCTCACTCCTCCTGCACTTAGCCGCTGCTTCTACGCAGACAATGGCTCTTCTGCCGTCGAGGCTGCACTAAAAATGAGCTACCACTACTGGCTCAATAAAGGGAATTCAGATAAAACGAAATTCATCACCCTGGGAAATAGTTATCACGGCGAAACATTAGGGGCATTAGCGGTTGGGGATGTTGCGCTTTATAAGGAGACATACAAACCATTAATCATGGAGTGCATTGTTGCCCCATCGCCCGATTGTTATGAACGAGAAGAAGGGGTGAGTTGGCAAGAACATGGTGAGTTAATGTTTGAAAAGATGGAGGCAATATTATCGCAACATGCTCACGAAACAGCCGCGGTGATCATCGAGCCTCTCATACAGTGCGCAGGAAATATGCGAATGTATCATCCAATTTACATCAAACTGCTTCGTGAAGCCTGTGATAAATATAATGTACATTTGATTGCTGATGAAATCGCTGTCGGCTTTGGTCGAACAGGAACTATGTTCGCCTGTGAACAAGCCGGCATTTCTCCAGATTACATGTGCTTATCCAAAGGACTAACCGGTGGGTATCTCCCCCTCTCTGTCGTGTTAACAACAGACCAAATTTACCAAGCCTTTTACGATGACTACACCAATCTCACTGCTTTTCTCCATTCCCACAGCTACACTGGGAATCCATTAGCATGTGCAGCAGCACTCGCAACACTCGATATTTTTGAGAAAGACAATGTTATTGAAAAAAATAGAGTGCTGGCGAAAAAGCTGGGAGACTCTGTTGCCGATCTACATGATCATCCAAATATCGGAGAGGTGAGACAAACTGGAATGGTTGTCGCCATGGAAATGTGTAAAAACAGAAAAACAAAAGAACCATTTCCGTGGCAAGAACGACGAGGGCTCAAAGTTTATTTACATGGGTTGAAAAAAGGCGTGTTATTGCGACCGCTAGGCAATGTCATTTACTTCATGCCGCCTTATGTCATTACCGAAGAGGAAATTGACTTGATGGCGAGAGTTGCAAAATCAGGAATTGAAATCGCGATAAAATAGCGTTCCCGCTTTTAAACAGGAACGCTAAAAGATTTAGTGAGCAACTCGTGTTTTCGCATCACCAACACCACGAGGGTCTGATGCAGCGGAAACAATATTCGTCTGCTTATCCCAAAGAATGGCTTGCATGTTGCCGTACTTCCAGCGTGTCTGCTCTAATTCGTGCCCCATGGATTGAAGCTTTTTCTTTTCTTTTGCAGACAAGGCGCCTTCTTCGTATTGAATTTTATCGGGCAAATACTGGTGATGATATCTCGGTAAGCTCACCCAAGAGTCAGGTGTATTTCCTTCCATAAAATCCATCGCACCAAGAAAAACCATAGTGATTATTCGACTTCCACCGGGTGTACCAAGTATAGCTAAACCATCTTTTGTTTCCAAAAATGTTGGGGTCATACTTGAGAGTGGGCGTTTATTTGGCTCTATTGCATTTGCTTCCGCACCGACTAAGCCATATGCGTTAGGTACGCCTGGTTTTGTGGAGAAGTCATCCATTTCATCATTTAATAGAACACCTGTTCCTTGCGCCGTAAACCCCGAACCAAATGGATAATTAACAGTTACCGTTGCTGAGACACGATTTCCTTCTTTATCTAGAATAGAAAAGTGTGTTGTATGGAACCCTTCTTTGCTCGCTTCGATGCCCGGAAGATTTTTACTTTTTGTTGCTTTATCAGCACGAATACTTGCTCGCAATCCATCAGCATAAAGTTGATTCGTTAATTTTTCCATGGGCACTTTTACAAAATCAGGGTCGCCCAAATAGATTGCCCGATCTCGATATGCGCGACGCATGGCTTCGACAATGAGATGTTTTCTTGTGGTTCGATCATATGATGGCAAATCATAAGCTGAAAGAATATTGAACATTTCAGCCAGCGCCACGCCACCTGAAGATGGCGGTGGTGCAGAAGTAATTTTCACCCCTTTGTATTCGGTGACAATGGGTTCACGTTCGACAACTTTATAGTTTGCCATATCTTCCATTGACCAGATGCCGCCATTCGATTTCACATCACGAACTAATTGACGAGCAACTCCACCTTTATAAAAACCGTCATGTCCTTTTTTTGCAAGTGTTGCGATAGTCACTGCAAGATCAGGTTGTTTGATTACGAAACCAACGGGAGGTACTTCGCCGTTGCGAAGAAAAATCTTTTTACTATCCATTGATGCCTGTAGTACTTTCTTTCGGAAACCCGCCATGCGTTGATAGTGCTCGTCAACTTCAAAACCTTCTTTTGCGTAACGAATTGCAGGAGCCAAGGTCTTCGTCAATGGCATCGTTCCATATTTTTCAGCCATATGCGCAATCGCAGCAGGCACGCCAGGGATACCTGCTGATAATGGACCATCCATGGACAGACCTGGAATCACATTCCCTTTTTTATCGAGATACATATCACGATGACCAGCGGAAGGCATCGTCTCTCGACCATCGATCATAGTTTGATATCCATCTTTTGCACGATGAATTAACCAGAAACCACCACCGCCGATACCTGAACTATAGGGTTCAACGACAGCTAGTGCTGCAGTTACCGCCACAGCCGCATCAAAAGCATTTCCACCTTTTTCCAGAATATCCATTCCCGCTTGAGTCGCTAACGGATGGGCTGAAGCTACGGCAGAGGATTGAGGCGCACGTGTATCAACAGCCTGTTTAGGTGTTGATGCGCAACCGAAAAGAAAAAGTACGGTGACTGATAAAACGCAAAGACGCTTCACGACATGTTCCCTCATATTGAATTATTTTCTTCGTTAATATTCGCAGGTAGAAAAACCCGCGGCTCGTCAATTTTAAGTTTTTTCTGAGCACACACAAAAAAAGGCCCGTTTCCGAGCCTTTTTTACCATATTCCTTCGATCTTAACCTGCATTACCTGTTAATTTTTCATACTTGGCTTGCAGTTGTTCTTGAGTTTCCTCTTTATTCGGATCTTTTGGAATACAGTCGACTGGGCAAACTTCCACACATTGTGGCTCATCGTAATGCCCAACACACTCAGTGCATAAATTAGGATCGATTTCATAGATCTCATCCCCTTGTGATATCGCAGAGTTCGGACATTCCGGCTCACACACATCACAGTTTATGCACTCATCAGTTATTAATAATGCCATTTGGTTGGCTCCAACACACAAATTTAACAATAAAAATAGGCACTTCCCACAGAATTGCCTACCGCTTAGTCCTTTGGGCGGGCATTTTACCGCAATCGTCGCTGCAGTTCAGCAACAACTTTCTCATGAACGAAACTGCTCACATCTCCACCAAGCGAAGCAACTTCACGCACAAGACTTGAGGATATGTACGAATATTTTTCCGCCGGCGTCAAAAACATGGTTTCAATTTGACTATCCAGCTTGCGATTCATACCTGCTAGCTGAAATTCATAATCAAAATCCGATACGGCCCGCAAACCACGAAGAATAACTTGTGCATTATTCTCTTTGGTAAAATGAACCAGCAACGAATCGAACCCGACAATGGACACATTACCCAGATCAGACGTTACCATTTTCGCCAGTTCAACACGTTCATCTAACGTGAAGATGGGTTGCTTACTGGTATTTGCAGCAACTGCGACAATCACGTGGTCAAACAACTTACTGGCTCGATGAACCAGGTCTGTATGGCCGTGAGTGATTGGGTCAAAAGTTCCGGGATAAACAGCGGTGACCGCCATAATAAAGTCCTGACAATTTTAAAATGGGTATTTTAACGATCTCATTCAATATTAAAAAGCATATAACGTACTTGTCCGGCGGTTTTTTCCCGACTTAATAACCAATGATCCGGCAATTCATCTAAAACCAAGTTTTTTTCCATCTCAAGGTAGATTAATGCCCCTGATTTAAGCAACTTCCCACTCGCCAGCAGTTGCACCACTTTTGGTAGAAACTCCATTTGAAAGGGAGGGTCAAGAAAGATGATATCGAATGGATCTTGCTGCCGCTCCAAAAATTTAATCGCATCAGCTTCAATACAACGGGCCTTATCTGTTTTCAACGCTTGCAGATTCAATTTGAGTTGCGCGATAGACTCTCGTTGCGCGTCCACAAAAGTCACTAAAGCAGCACCTCTCGATAACGCTTCTAAACCCAACGCACCACTGCCGGCAAAAAGATCTAAACATTTCGCCCCCATTACATCGAACTGTAACCAGTTAAACAGGGTTTCGCGAACACGATCAGACGTGGGCCGCAGACCAGGGAGATCAGGGAACGCTAATTTTCGCCCCCGCCACTCCCCGCCAATTATTCGAAGTTGATTACTCTGTTTTTGCTTGGGCTTGGCTCGTGTCACCCACTACCACCGTCACTAATTTATCGGGTTGAATTCGACGCTGAAATGCATCCTTCACTTGATCTAACGTTACAGATTCCACTTTAGAAATAAACGTTTCAAGATAGTCTAAAGGCTGATCATAAAAACCGATGGAAGCAAGATTTTCCACCATGCTCTTATTGCTTGCGATTCTTAACGCAAAACCACCGACCAAGTTTTTCTTCGCAGCAGTCAACTCTTTTTCACTTGGGCCATTTTCAACAAAGTTTTTCAACGCGTCATTAAGAACTGTTAATGCCTCTTCTGCACTCTCATTTTTTGTTTGTAATCCTAAGATGAAAGGACCGTTTTGACGCATGGGAATAAAATAACTGTAAGAACTATACGCTAAGCCACGCTTTTCTCGAATCTCATCCGAGAGTTTTGAAACCAACCCACTGCCGCCAAAAATATGATTACCAACGTATAGAGGAAAGTAGTCAGGATCACCACGTTTAATGCCTGGCTGCCCAACGGAGATATGACTCTGCGATGATGGGAATGCAATGTTAATTTTGTCTCCCTTTGTAAGTGGGTTCACTTCAGGAATCGCTCCGACAACAGAGCCAGAAGTTAAATCACCAGTTACACTATTCACTAATTTTTCGGCTTGATCACGATCAAGCGCACCAACTAAGGCAACTACCGCATTTTTAGCGACAAAATATTGTTCATAAAATGCTTTTAAATCAGCAACAGTCATCACTTCTACTGTTTCAATTTCTCCAGCCGCTTCACTCGCATATGGGTGATCACCATAAAGCGCTTGATAAAATGCTTTATCACCTACCGCATCGGGTGATTGTTTCTGCCGCTCCAAACCAATCAACAAACGCTTTCTTTCACGATCAAATGCATCAGTCGGAAAAGTCGGCTGTGTTAAAACAACTTTGAAAGTTTCCACTGCGGTGTTTAACAATTTTTCATCCGTTAAACTACGAAGGCTTAACACAGACATATCGCGATGTGAGCTATTACTGAAAGCTGCACCTACACCATCAAAACGCGCTGCGATTTGACCAGAGTCCCACTCACCTGCACCTTCAGCCAACATACCGTTAGTCATCAACGCGACACCTTTCTTCTCACCATCGCGAGCAGCGCCAGCATCAAACACAATGCGCATATCCATCATCGGGAGTTCTGGTGCAGGATAGAAATAGACACGAACGCCATTGTCCGTCACCCAGTGTTGAATCTTTTCACCTGCGTTTACGGTAAAAGATAAAAACGTAATTAAAACAAATAGAATCCTAGCCACCGTGACGTCCTCCTGCACTTCTTGCTCTTGATTTTGCAGCATCAATCGGTTGAGGATCAAGCACTGCCACAGTCAGATAATCATCAATTAAATATTTTTTTGCCACCGCTTGTATCTGCTCTTTAGTCACATTATTGATATTATTAATGTACTGTTCAGCCAGCATCCAATCCATATTAGTTGTTTCCAAACGACCTATAATCATGGCTTGATAGAAAATCGAATCTTTCTCATAAACTTTTCCGGCAACAACCTGCGCTTTCACTCTCTCTAGTTCATCGTCAGTCACTTGTTCAGTTTGCACGATTTCGATCTGTTCTCTCACTGCATTTTCAAGATCTTCAACCGAATGACTTTGAGAAGGTGTTCCACTAAACATGAAAAGTTCTCGGCCAGGCGTAAACGCATCATAACCAGAGCCTATGCTGGCAGCGACTTGCTGATCTCTCACCAACGCTGTTTCAAGCCGCGCGCTAATTCCACCATCTAATACACCAACCAACACTTCAAGCGCATAAGGCTCCCAATCGTGTTCCGCATCACCCAGCGATGCGGCTTGATAGCCCATCAATAAATAAGGCACTTGAGCGGGAGCTTTTACGGTTAATCGTTTTATTCCTTTCTGGGTAATCTCTTTACGGGGTTTGATTTCAGGAATGGGTGCTGCGGGAATAGGTCCGAAATGTTTCTCGGCCAGCGCAAAAACTTCGTCTGCTTTTACATCTCCGACAATAACAATCGTTGCGTTATTCGGCTGATAAAATGCGTCGTACCATTTTTTTAAATCGTTAACATTCATGTTTTCCAGATCATCCATCCAACCAATGACTGGTGCATGATATGGGCTGTTAACATAAGCTGCAGCGCTGAACTGTTCGTAAGTTAAAGACTGTGGATTATCTTCTGTGCGCATACGGCGCTCTTCCATCACCACTTTAATCTCTTTTTTAAACTCTTCTTCAGAGATGATAATGTTGCGCATACGGTCCGCTTCCAGTTCAAAACTCACCGGTAAACGACGTTTCTCCATGGTTTGGAAATACGCAGTGTAATCACGGCCAGTGAAAGCATTTTCTCTTCCACCATTTTCCGCAATAATTTTTGAAAACTCATTGGGGGCTAGTTTTTGAGTACCTTTGAACATCATGTGCTCTAACACATGGGATACCCCGGTAATTCCGCTATATTCAGAACTACTCCCTACTTTGTACCAAACTTGGGAGACCATAACCGGCGCTCGGTGATCTTCTTTTACAATCACTTTGAGGCCGTTACTTAACGTCTTTTCATAAAGATTGAAATCAGCATAACGTTTAACCGGTTTCGACATATCCGACATTTTTGGAGTTGTCGCACACCCCGATAAGACAAATAACCCCAGCCCAGCCAGGAGAAAAAGTTTTTTCATTGACACACCTAATTCCAATAAGCTTTTGATAAATAGATTGCAAACAGCACGATACACTAACAAACTCTATAGCTAAGTGACAGTTTTCTCTCGAAATGATTCCAAGTCCAAGCATTCACTATTCTAGATTGTTCCTTGTGATCAATGTTACGATTCAGCATTCGTTCCATATTTATAAGAGAAAGCAATTTTTCTCATTTCAATCATTAGGAAATAGTATCAATATGTTCGGTTTTGGAAAAAACAAGAATAAAGAAGCAGATGAAGGTAAAAAGAAAGTAGGCTTCTTTTCACGCTTAAAAAATGGTCTATCACGTACCCGTTCAAATTTCACAAAAAGCTTAACCAGCCTATTACTTGGTCGGAAAACGATCGATGACGAACTGCTCGAAGAGATCGAGACACTCTTACTCACCTCAGATGTCGGTATGGAAGCAACACAACAGATTATTTCTGATCTCACTGATCGCTTAGAACGTAAAGAACTAAACGACGAAGATACCCTATTCGAAGCGCTCAAGCAGGACATGCAGCAAATTCTCGAGCCGAGTAACCAACCGCTGGTCATTAACGAAGAGAAGAAGCCTTTTGTCATTTTAATGGTAGGCATAAACGGTGTAGGAAAAACAACCACCATTGGTAAGCTAGCTCAAAAATTCAAGAATGATGGAAAATCGGTGATGCTAGCCGCGGGGGACACTTTTCGCGCTGCCGCTGTCGAACAGTTACAAAGCTGGGGCAAACGCAACAACGTGCCTGTTATTGCCCAACATAGTGGAGCCGATTCTGCCGCCGTCATCTTCGATGCATTAGAAGCGGCAAAAGCACGAAATGTGGATGTGTTAATCGCAGATACGGCCGGCCGCCTGCACACTCAAAACAACTTGATGGAAGAGTTGAAGAAAATTGGTCGAGTCATGGGCAAAATCGATCCAGAAGCCCCACATGAAGTGATGTTAGTACTCGACGCAGGAACCGGTCAAAACGCATTATCGCAAGCCGCGCAATTTAACGAAGCAGTAGAAATCACGGGCATCACTTTAACTAAACTCGATGGTACGGCAAAAGGTGGAATTATGTTCGCCATTGCCAAGAAACTCGGTATTCCTATCCGTTATATCGGGATTGGCGAAGGTATTGATGATTTACGTCAGTTTGATGCGGATGAATTCGTTACCGCCCTACTTGCTCGCGAATCGGAAGAATAGTCTTAATTCATTAATGATCAAACTGCAAAAAGTTAGAAAACGCTATTTCGACAACTATGCTGCATTGCGCGGTATCGATTTGAAAATTGGCGAAGGTGAAATGGTGTTTCTAACTGGCCACTCAGGGGCTGGTAAAAGTACGTTATTAAAGCTTATCGCCCTGCTGGAGCGGCCAAGTGCTGGGAAAATCATTTTTGATGGTGTTGATCTCAGTACTTTGACTCCCAAACAAATCCCGCAACATCGACGCCGAGTCGGTTTTATTTTTCAGAACCCGACACTACTTTACGATCGGTCAGTCTTCGAGAATATTGCACTTCCGTTGTATGTAAATGGCTACTCACCTGAAGAGATTAATAGCCGAGTACATGCTTCACTAGAGCTTGTCGGCTTATTAAAAAAGACCGACAAAAACCCGGTCATTCTTTCCGGGGGGGAACAACAACGGGTGGGCATCGCTCGTGCAATTGTAACTAGACCAGATGTTATCCTCGCTGATGAACCAACAGGTAATCTCGACCCCGCCCTTTCCAGAGATATTATAAATCTCTTCAGTCGCTTAAATCAGGTGGGCATTACTTTACTTATCGCAACTCACGACCTTGAGCTGATAAAAACGCTCGATTATCGGCAAATTGAATTAAAAAATGGCCTTGTTGCATCGGCTGAAGGCAGTGATTTTGTTGAGGCTACACCATGAAAACGAATAATCGCGGTGCGACACCGACTGAACGCAAAGCGCCAACAAAAGATTCAACAACTAATAAAAATAATAAAAAGAAACCAACACCAGTTTCAATACCTGCTGAACGGTCTAATCTGCAAGTATGGATCGCACACCACAAGTTGGCGCTCACAAACTCCCTAGACCGTATAAAACAATCACCTATTCCAACCATTCTAACCATTTTAGTCGTAGGCGTTGCACTTGCGCTCCCAGCAGCCCTACAAGTTGTGATCAAAAACCTAGAAGCAACCCAGGAGTCGTTAACTGAGCAGTCTCAAATTACGCTGTTCATTAAATCAACTACCCACTCTCTAACAATCAACACACTCGTCGAAGAGTTACAGGCAAAGGCTGAAATTACAGAAGTAGAGTTTATTCCTGCAGCAAAAGCGTGGTCTGATTTTAAACAGAGCACAGGGTTAGAAAACGCAGATTCGGTACTTGATCATAACCCTCTGCCTCCGACCATCATTGTAAAACCCTCGCTTAATGCCTCTGCGGAGAATATTGAAAAGCTCAGTCAGGAACTTCAAGAGATACCTTCGGTTGAAATGGCCAAAGTAGACATGTTGTGGATACAACGACTCTATAGCGTTGTCGACTTCATCAAATACACTTCAATTGCCATCTCTATCTTTTTGATTTTTACGGTATTAATCGTTATTGGCAATACAATCAAAATGCTCGGCCAAAATTTTCACGACGAGATTATTGTTAGCAAGTTGGTCGGTGCTAGTGATGGATACGTCCGTCGACCATTCTTATATAGTGGGATAATCTACGGATTTTCAGGTGCAATTTGCGCTATTTTCTTCGTCTTCATAGGTATATTACTGCTGCTACCTAAGTTGACTGAAATCGCAATGCTCTATCAAACCGAACTAAATTTGGCAGTTTTGGGTATAAATGATATTTTTTCACTACTGTTAATCGGTATCATTCTCGGCCTCGGTGGTGCTTGGATATCGGCTAACCGTTTGATCAACAGCATGCCTCTATAATCCTTTCCTTATAATTTTCAACGACTTGCTTTTTACGGTTTTTTTAAAGATCCGTGAAACAAATCCGAATATTAGCACTCTAATCTTTTGAGTGCTAAATATTGGCAGACTGGTGTAGAGAGTGCTAATATTGAAGCAACAACTATATATGTTACAAATATGGAGACAAACTAAAAGTGACATCAAATATGAACGCATTGGATTTAGCAGTACCTCAAGGGAATCTTGAGAGCTACATTCATCATGTGAAACAGATTCCTATCTTAACTGCTGAAGAAGAGAAAGCACTTGCTCATCGCCTTTACCATGAAAACGATCTGGAAGCTGCACGACAACTCGTGATCTCACATCTGCGCTTTGTGGTACATGTCGCACGTGGCTATTCTGGCTACGGGTTACCTCAATCTGACCTAATTCAGGAAGGTAATATCGGCTTGATGAAAGCGGTAAAACGTTTTGACCCAAGTAAAGAGGTTCGTTTAGTCTCTTTCGCGGTTCACTGGATCAAAGCTGAAATTCACGAATTTATTTTGAAAAACTGGAAAGTTGTGAAAATCGCAACAACCAAATCTCAACGAAAACTGTTCTTCAACCTTCGTAAGTCTAAAAAACGTTTAGGCTGGTTCACGAGCGAAGAGGTTCAAGCGGTTGCGAATGATCTTGGCGTCACAGAAAGTGCTGTGCGCGAAATGGAGTCACGCCTAAGCAACACGGATACTTCGTTTGATGGCTATGGTGAACAAGATGATGAATCATCCGACTATCTTGCTCCATCATCGTACATCGAAGCGACAAACTCAGATCCAGCGGCGCTTATTGAGTCTTCTGATTGGAGAGAGCAAAGCAATAACAATCTGAGCACAGCATTAGCCGACTTGGATGACAGAAGCAGAGATATTTTAAACAAACGTTGGTTGTCGGAAAACAAATCGACTCTTCAAGAATTGGCTGAGCAATATAATGTTTCTGCCGAACGTGTTCGTCAGCTTGAGAAGAACGCAATGAAGAAGCTTAAAGCAACGCTTGCTGCTTAAATTTTGATACTAAACAAATGAAAAGCCCCGATGCGACAGCTCGGGGCTTTTTTTTGCCGCAATTGCTAGACTCTTTATCGAATCTCACCTGCGAGATGATATTGCGCAGGCTAGGAGGCTACCCTTTTCACGTATCGCGTTTTTTCCAAACACAATGTTTACACTTGGTCAGAATATTTTAAATAGGCAAACAATAAAACACGCCAGAAAACAATCCTTCAGTAAACTCCCTTGGATCTACAGCAATCACCTGTAATTACAACTAAGTGATTATAGGATCAAGCACTCCCAATCTATTTAACCGCCCGGATAAACCACTCTGCTTGTTTATTACTATAATAACTTTTGCCATGCAGGAAAAACATGATAGCCGCATGCTGTTTAGACTTATGATCACCAGTACTGGACCAATAACCTGTAGGTAAAGTGTAAGGAAAGATTTCAGCATTGATTGCTGGAGAATAACAATTTTGTTCTGTGATTGATTGGAGTTCACCTAACGTTGGTAAGCGCCATTGGGAATTAGAGGTTGAGTTAATACTAGCAATTGCGAACTTGGCTTTTTCCCAACTCATCCGTTGAGACTGACCAACGCATTGCGCATTTTCCAATTTCATCCCGATAGGACACTTCAACCACGTAAGACCCGTTTTCGTATCTGTTATGTTGCCATCACTATTCGATTTGAATTGATTGTTGCTTACACTGCATTCTGCAAATACATTGAAGCTAAACAATAGCGCGAAAAGTGTTTTTATTCTTATTATCATCTGATTTCCCCATGTAACAAAGCGATGCACCACAAGAGTTCACGTAGTTTTTTATGTAGTATTTATCTTTCACGAAAGAGGAGTATAGCGGGAAATGACAACCACGCCAAATTGTTTACTCTACCGACGAATGCATTAGAGAAGAATTGATCAGTGTTCATAGGTTGATTCAAGCCGTATAAGGCTATGGTTACATCTTTTTGGTTGCGCGAAGTGTGATTGCAGTATCTAAAGATAATCGAGTAAAGGCTGTGTCGATTCAACTGACTTCTGCAGTTTAAAAAAGCAAAAGCTTAAAGTAAATTAACCGATACAATGTAGCTCCTTGTGTATGAAACGCCGGGGCATAAAAATTCGTTTTTTTATTTTTGGGAATGAAAAGGCAAGTCCAACGATTTGGTAAGAAACTCCATCAACGGAGCTGCAGCTTTGTAGGTTTTATTCACTTCTGTAACAAATTCTGACGTTAATACCATATCCGGATCAACCGTTCGCGATATAAAAAAACTTTTCCGCTTTAGATCTTCGATAAAACGATGCTCCGGGTCAAAACTACGGGGTGGGCGTTTTAAGCCATCACCTTCAACGCCTGAAAAATATTTTTTTAATGTTTTACTTTTCGTGATTTTCTCCCATTGTTTATCTTTTTCAACAATAGCAGTTCGAATTTTGAAAAGAACATCGTTGGGAGGCATCCAAACACCGGCACCAATTAATGCCTCCGTCGGTTCTATATGCATATAGAACCCTGGTGCGTGAGCATCTTTACCTGCTGAGTGGCGAAAATGGCAAGCTATATGTTCTTTGTACGGTCGTTTGTCTTTGGAAAAACGTGTATCCCGATAGATGCGAAACATAGAGCCACCATGACGGCGGGGGTCAGCCACAAAACAATCTGCATATTTATCTAATCGATCTCCCATCGCCATGATGAAATCAGACATTGGATCTGCAACACTGGAGATATAACGCGGTTTATTCTCATGAAACCATTCGCGATTATTGTTCTTCGCGAGTTCTTTGAGAAACTTAATTAGATCTGGCGGAAATCCATTAAACTTGTTAGTCACACATCACTCCAACTATCCATAAATCATCAACAAAAAAGGGAGTCAAACACTCCCTTTAAATTAAAACTGTTAAAAAAAGCTATCTCAATGCAATAATGTAATCAACCAATTTTTCAATAGCTTCTGCAGATACTCGTTTCTCCATTGGCGGCATACCGTCCTTGCCTTTCATGGTCAACCACTGGCCTTTACTCCCTTTCGCTACTCTCTCAATCAAAAGTACACGAAGATCCTCGGGCGGTACATCCTTATAACGTTCGACAATATCCATCCAAGAAGGACCGATAACTGTTCCATTTGTACGATGGCAATCGATACACCCATTCATTCTCGCGAGCTTAAACAATTCTGCCTTCGTATTAGCCATCACAGGTGAACTAGATTGCTGTTCACAACCAATAAATAGCGAACTTAATAATACAAGAACAAATATTGAACAGCATTTTTTAATCATCTTAAAACCTTTTTCCGCCTAACAATTAAACAACAATTCAAAATACTTAGACCCCCAATAAGAACACCATAAGCGCACAAAGAAATTCTCGTACAATCTAATACCGCTGACAAACAAACTAGATATTGCTACAACTAATTTGAAGTTTTCGGTATTTACAATCTCTAAAGCTGTACAAACTAGCATTCGACTTTCAGCACAATACATAAAAATGCATTAAATAACAAAGCTGCATATAGCTAAAGTTTAACTATAAAAAATTTATACGCCAGCACCTCCCGCTAGAAAATAGAGTCCAGCAAACATAGGCGTCTTAGAGTAGTGCCAAAAAAAGTTTTCGTAAACTTTTCTCAAAATATTCAGTATGATAAGTGGTAAACACAGACAGAGGATGAA
>Ga0316204_10003142_pt1 | contig 34273 bp, 22 predicted proteins | sample 6monrhotite_MG_2_FD_205661 | JGI IMG/M metagenome (GOLD analysis project Ga0316204, IMG submission 205661) | Microbial mat bacterial communities from mineral coupon in-situ incubated in ocean water Damariscotta River, Maine, United States -... | ecosystem: Environmental > Aquatic > Marine >... | reverse complement strand
GTCTCTCTTGGCCTCATGAAGGCTTTACTAAGGCATGTTCGGCAATGGGCGGAACCAGAACTGCTTAAGCGCCAGGAACGACTTGCTCCACTGCCAAAAGTTGCTTGCCTGCAACCTATTCGGGGAGCTTGTCGAAACCTGAGGTTCGCAATGCTCCCCTATCCAGCAATGATCGTAGTGAGATGCTTTCAAAACGCCAGGTCAGGGAATTGGTCGTGTACTCATCGCAACACACCGCGCGTCTGATGGCACCGTCCGAAAAACTTGATCGGATAGTAATTCTGTGTAAACTTTACGCGCGTTAGTCAAAGCGGCTGAACGATGCATTTGTGCCGCTTTGTTTGTTTGATCGGTGTGAGTTATGGAACACGATATCGCGCTTAGTACCAGGATTGCGGATCATATGGCGGGGACGATCAGCGCGACACCCGTTGACGATGCGCCTTGTAAGCACGCGATGCTATCGGGGTTGTTTCCAGAAGATATTTATCAGCACATTTTGCAGAACATACCTGCCAAAGATGCGTTCCGGCCCATGAGCCTTGATCAGTTTTATGATGAAAATGGTGTCTCAACGCGCGATCTCATCGAGCTTCCCGACATAGGTGTGGAACGTATGGCGCCGGACCTGCAGGGCCTGTGGTGGGCGGTTGGCACGGCAATCATGTCCGAGAAGGTGAAAACGGTTGTTTTTGATGGCCTTGCAGAGGATCTTGCCCCGGTATTCGGATGTGACGTCTCGGAAGTGAATGAGCAGGATGTCTTTGTCAGCACGGCCCTTCGAATTGAAACTGAATCCTATTACATGCCTCCGCATTTTGATAACGAACCCCGCGTGGCGACGATGCTGATCTATTTGCCACAAGATGACAGCCTAGATGGGCTCGGAACCTCGCTTTACGATTATGCTCCGAAGTGGCAGCGCCCGTTTCGCGCCGCACACCGCGAACGCAAGCGGGCGCCGTTTGTGCCAAATAGCGGAGTGTATTTTTCGGGCAATGACCGCAAAATCAGGCCCGGCTGGCACGGATTTGAACGGGTGAATGCGGCACGACTGGGCGGCGCACCGCGCATCAGTCTGCTGACAACATGGTATCTCGGGACGCCCGAAATGCATGCCGATACGCCGGAAATCATCCCGGTCGCGAAACCATCCAGAGCCTGAGAGTGCGGTATTTTACATGCCGTGCACGCGGTGAACATCCAACAAGGAACACGTGATGCTACCCGTTCTTGATCATGGCATCGCGCCAAATGCGCTTCTCGGGGCGCAGTTTCACCCCGTTGATATGCAACAGGCACTGGCCTTGGCCAAGCAAGCCATGTTTGAGCGCAAGAGGTTGCAGCACAGCGATGTCAATGTGGCCAAGATCGTGCAAATGGCGGATGATCCGCAACTGCGAGAGGACGTGCTGCAAAGCGATTTCATCTGTGTCGACGGCATGGGGGTCAGGTGGGCGTGCAAGCTGTTGGGTCTTGGCCTGCCTGACCGGGTGACGGGCGTTGACCTGATGATGCAAAGTTTCACGCTATGTGCGACCGAGGGTTTTCGCCCGTTTCTGTTTGGCGCGCGGCAGGAGGTTCTGAACAAGATGGTAGAGGTTCTGGGCAAAAGCCATCCTGATCTGAACATCGCTGGCACGCGCAACGGGTATTTCAAACCGGATGACGAGGCCGACATCGTCGCGCAAATCAAAGCGTCGGGTGCGGATTGCCTGTTTGTCGGAATCACCAGCCCGATCAAGGAACGGTTTTTGCGGAAATACCGTGACGAGTTTGATGTGCCCTTTCTTGTAGGCGTTGGCGGGTCTTTTGATGTGGCCGCGGGCAAGGTCAAACGCGCACCAATCTGGATGCAGAAAATCGGGATGGAGTGGCTGTTTCGCGTTCTGCAGGAGCCGCGCCGCTTGTTCTGGCGTTATCTAAAGACGAATTTGCAATTTGCTGTCATGGTTGTGCGTGCGGCAGTCCGGCGGGACCGGGGGCACACAACCAATGACACGGCAAAAAAGGCACCATGACCATGAAGGTACTCGTTGCGTTTGGCACCCGACCCGAGGCCATCAAATGCTTTCCGGTCATCGCGGCGTTGCGAGCCGAGCCGGGTGTCTCGGTTGTGGCCTGCACGACGGCGCAGCATCGTCACATTCTGGATCAGGTTCTGGACAGCGTCGGGTTGCAGCCTGACATCGACCTGAACCTGATGCGCGACAAGCCAAGCCTGACGGATATCACCGTCGACGTTATGAACCGCATGAATTCCGTGTTGGCTGATGAACGCCCCGACAGGGTCATCGTGCAAGGTGACACGACCACCGCGATGACAACGGCTTTGTCAGCGTTTTACCATGGCATCAAGGTAGGCCATGTCGAAGCGGGATTGCGCACCAACAATATCCTGTCGCCCTGGCCGGAAGAGGCGAACCGCAAGATCATCAGCACATTGGCGGACCTGCATTTTGCGCCGACAGATCTGGCACGCGACAACCTGCTGCGCGAGAATGTCGACCCGGCAGCGATTTATGTCACCGGCAACACAGTCATTGATGCCTTGCACAGCGTCAGGCGCCGACTGCGCGCAGCAGGCACCCGTGCCAATCTCGCGGACCCGAAATTACTAGCGCTGCTTGATGGCGACAAGCGGTTGATCCTTATGACCGCGCACAGGCGCGAAAACTGGGGTGACGGGATTGCCGCAATTTGCGCCGCAGCGCTGGAAATCGCTGGGCGAGGCGACAATTTCATTGTCTTTCCGGTCCATCCCAATCCCAAAGTTGCCGATATGGTCCATGACATGTTGGGCGATCATCCTGATATCTTTTTGCTTGCGCCGCTTGCTTATGCCGACTTCGTTTTGATGCTGGACCGTGCAGCGCTTGTACTGACCGATTCCGGCGGAGTGCAGGAAGAAGCGCCCGCGCTTGGCAAACCGGTGCTGATCATGCGCGATACGACCGAACGGCCCGAGGGGGTTTCTGCGGGATGTGCCAAGCTTGTCGGGTTGGCCACGCATGACATCGTCACGCAGACAAATCTATTGCTGGATGACCCGACCACCTATGCCGCCATGAGCCACGTCAGCAATCCTTATGGTGACGGAACAGCCTCCCAGCAGATTGTCGCGGCGATCATGGGCAAGCATCGGGCTGCCACCGTGCAGTACAAGACCTGATGGCCCCAAGCCTGCCGAATGAAACCGTGCCAACGGTCTATGCCGCACCTTCGTTTGGCGCCAGCATGGTCGCCACATGGCACTTTGGCCAACGCGCTTTGGTTGAGACGCTGAAAGGGCGTGCGCCGCTGATCAATGCCCGCCCCGAGACGACGCGACATGATCGCCATCTGGACGCCGCCGCTGCGTGGCTGAAAGCGTCGATCAAGGTCTGCGCCGGGCGCGCTTCGTCCAAGGCGTACCGGTTCCCGCGCGGGTGGATGCCGCCTTATCCGGAAACAACAGGATATATCATTCCGACCTTGCTGAACCTTGCTGATGAAACCGGTGATCCGGACTATCACGCGATGGCCGTCCGGTTGAGCCATTGGCTGACCACGATCCAGCGCGAGGACGGCGGTTACTCAGCCTATGCGCTTGGGTCGGGCAAGGATGCAGATGTTTTTGACACCGGCATGATCCTGCTGGGCTTTAACGCGATGCAGCACCATGCGCCTGATCCCACAATTGCACGTGCTGCAACAAAGGCCGCGGCTTTTCTGCGAGAGGCCATGGATGATGACGGTGCTTTCCGGCGCCATGTCAGTCACGACATGCTGCATTCCTACAACGTGCGGTCGGCTTGGGCCTTGGTTGCGCATGGCAAAATACAAGATGACCAACATGCCATCGACGCTGGGCTGAAAAACGTAGACTGGACACTAAGCCAGCAACGGACCAACGGGTTTTTTGACAACAACGGATTCAAGCCGGGAGGGGACGCAAACACGCATGGCACGGCTTATGTCTTGCGGGGGCTCTTGCAGGTCCATCTTCTGACCGGGCGCCCGGATATTCTTGATGCGGTCTTGCTGTCGGCTGCTGCACTGCGTGACAAGCTCGCGACTGAAGGCTGGCTTGCGGCAAACTTCGGGCCGGATTGGGCGTTTCGATCCCGCCATGTTTGCCTGACAGGTTGCGCACAACTGGCGATTGTGTTCATCCGGCTGGCAGCCCTGACCCAAGACCTGACATTCATCGCACCGGCAGAGCGGTTGATCGCCCAAGTGGCCGCGACACAGAACATCAAAGCCCCGCGCGTGGTCGATTTCGGGGGTATCGCGGGGTCATATCCGATCTACGGGGCCTATGCGCCGCTGCAATATCCAAACTGGGCCACTAAATTCATGATTGACGCGCTCTTGGTGCGCAAACAGTGGCATGACGGCAGAAAAACGGTTCTGGACAGGGACTTGTGGTCCGGCTGAGGAAGCGTGGCACCTGCAGACTGCGATGACCTCGGCAAGCCATGCGCACCGAACCGTGGCCATGGGGCGTGCTTCTTTAGTGGCGTTGTGGGGTCGCCTGCTTTGCAGTGCGTCCTGATGTGGGCAGGTTGGCCCAAATCAAACCAGCCAACATGCCTGCAAGACCTGCAAGAGCATAAGCAACAACGACCTTCAAAAGGCCGCCCCCCGAGATCAAAACGACGATCGCAGCGATGACACCTGAAACGATGCCCAAGGCGATATACAGAATAAACATCTCAGGCTCCTTTCTCTTGGCCGCAACATCGCGTTGCCTTATTGTCTGTTAATGAAGAAGTCTACGTAAACTTCTTGGCAAAACTGTGTCGACACATATCCCAGGTTGTGACCAAAACTATGCAACCGTTAAAGTTGCAAAGCCACAACACTCAGGGTGCAAACGCCTCGCACATACCTGAAGCCTGAAACGCATATTTCCAAGGGAGGCTTACAAAGTCGTCAAATTACCGGCGGGTTTTGGCTGAATGACCGGCTTAAAGCCGCCAAGTGAATGGCCGCTCGACCGTCAGGAACACCGCATTGTTGCGCGTTTGGCTGCCGTCATCATCGCGTATCGTTGTCGATACCCCGATATTCAGTTGCCATTCTTCCCCAAGACTGATCCCGTAACTTGCCGACAGCCTGCCGGTTGCCAGCGTATCGCTGCTGTCGGTCTCTCCAACACTGGCAAAGTCGAAGCCGATCCGCATGCTGCTGATCGCGCTCAACTCCTGCACATAGCTGGCGCGCAAAGTCGTTGTAGCAGTGCTTGCGCCCGCACTCAGACTATGGATCGCAGCAAAGTCGATTTGCCCTGAAGGACGCGGCACGCGCAAGGCAATACGCCCGGTTAGCTGCGCATCGCCCTCTGCATCTTGGACCACACCAAGCGCGCCGCTGAGCTCACGGTCAGACAACACAAGTTCCCGCTCAATCGCCGCAGACCAGAAAAGATCGCCCATCTCATCACGCGATGCTCCTACCCGCGCGGTCAGATCGCCCAAGGGCCGTGCAAATGTCAGCGCCCCGCCCAACGTCGTGCTGTCGGTGACAGGCAGGCCTTCTTCGTCGGTTTGCGCGTAGCCGAGTGTGATCTCGCTTGTGGTGACTGCGTTAATGTCCAGCCGCAGCCCAATGCTTACACCTGCGGTATCGATATCAGCAGGGGGCGCACTTGCATCTTCATAGCGCAACCCTGTGTAGCTGGCGCTAACCCTATACCCGACGGGCGCTGTATCGCCCCAGGTCAAGCTCACGTTGGCAGCGGTAACCGCGCGCACACCGGTACCGGTCAATTCATCAAAGTCATCCGGCAAGACAATTTCGCCATCGTCAGTCACAAAGGCCGACGCATCGCGCAGAAAAGCAATGTCAGCGCGGCGCTGCGACACCGAAGCGTCCAGTTGCGCGTCAGCACTATTGCGGCTGTAGGCCAATCCCACCGACAGCCCATCATCCGAGAATTCGCCGTCCGTAACCCGCAAGGCCGTCCCCAGATCAAACGACAACCGCTGTGTCCGCGTTTCCGTCACTGCGCCGAAATCCAGGGTGGTTACACTGCCAATCCCGCTTTCTTCGTCCGTCGTTGCAAGATCACGGTCCGAATTGGCCGTCAGACCTTGGCCCAGATCAAACGTGAAAAAGACACCGCCCGGCTCTGCCTCTTGTGCCAATACCATTGCAGGGCCAAGACCAGCAATTAACGTCAGGCTGAGTATACGTTTCATAGGTGTCCACCCCCCAAAAGGCAAATTAAGGCGTGTTGACTTATTCAAACAGCTTGCGTTGTGGAATGATGATCACATCCCCTTCGTGCAGGCGCAAAGCACCATTCTGACTGCTGCCATCAAGGATCTCGGCATAGTTAATGCTGTAAACATCCGTGCCGCGACGCAATTGGACACGCTTGACCGCGGCAAAATTGGTGAACCCGCCGAATTGCGCAATCGCCTGCAACAAGGTCGTCCCCGGCTTCATTTCGATCCGGCCGACTGAGGTACCTTCGCCGACAACAAAGATGGCGATAACCGGATCATCCCCTTCGGGGGCAAGCCCATCGAGGCCCACATAGACGTTCGGCGGGCTGACAAAACTTGATGCCAGGCGGCTGCGCAAATTGGCTTGAATCTGTGTGATCGTTAGTCCGCTGACGCGCAAATTGCCGGCACTGGGCAATGACACGTGCCCATCAGGGGCGACAAGAACAACGCGGTTCAGGTTGGCATCCTCAGCCACTTCAATGCGCAGCGTATCGCCGGGCTGAACCCGGTAATCTTGCGCAAATGTGACAGTTGAAAGTAGGATCAGGGTCACAACAGACCCCCAGAACGTGATAAAACGGGACATAACGCGGCCTCTCTTACAAAACAATGCGGCGCGGAAACGACGCGCGCGCCTTCTCTAACTCACTATATTCGCCGCACGCATAATGCCAAAACAAAACGCACCAATTTCGCGTTTGATTGGGCAAGTGATGCCCTAATAGCCCATTTCGCGCAATTTTTCGCGGGCCATGTCAAATTGCGGCAGTCGGCTGTCGGCTGCCAGTTCAAGTGCGCGCATCAAAAGTGTGGCGGCTTTTTCTTGATCCCCAAGGTCCAAATAGGTCATGCCCAGATGGTATTGGACAAGCGGATCATCAGGCAATCCCGCCGCGGCGGACTGCAAGTAACCGCGGGCTTCTTCCAAATTGCCCTGTCGATATGCGATCCATCCGTAGGTGTCCTGAAACTGCGGCACATCCAGTTCGCGCAACCGCTTTGCGATCGTTGCGGCGCGCGTGATACTTTCGGGATCGTCTTTGTGCGTGGCAATCAAGGATGCAAGATTGTTGGCAATAGCTACTGAATTGGTATCGGCAACATACAGGTCTTCGTAAATGGCAATGGCTCCATCGATGTCACCCTGCTCTTCGAGCTGACTGGCGCGGATGCCGCGCAACGCAAAAGACGCAGGCTGTGCGGCCAATGCCGCGTCAATCAACGCTGCGGCCGGCGCTTTTTTGCCCTGCGATACCAAAAGGTTATGAAGCCGCAAGACTGGCTCCTCAGCGCTTGGAAAAGCGGCGATGAGATCACGGAGCACGGCCTCTGAGGCATCAAGTTCACCTGCAATCGCTAGAAGGCTCGCGTGGAGCATTAGCAAACTGTTGTTCGTGGGGTTATCGGCCAAAGCCTGATCAAGATAGCTGCGCGCGGCCTCGAGATTGCCTGACTGCAAATGGATTTGGACAACCTGCGAAATTGCGCTGACGTCGGCACTACCTGTGACGATGTCGGCCTCAAGAACGGCAAGGCTGGCTTCGACACGGTTTTGACCCAGCAACAACGCGGCCTGTAATGACCGTGCCGCTTGCTGCGCCGCAGGCGATTGCAATGTGCGCAAATGCGTCGCGATGCTTTGTGCCTCGATCCAGGCCCCCTCGCTCAGCAAAACGCGGGCAAGCAGGGCCAACACTTCAAGGTCATCGCGATTGGCCGCACGCGCATCCGTCAGCACGGTGCGGGCCGCAGCGTTGCGGCCATCCGCAAGCAGATAATTTGCGTAGCGTATCGCTTCTGCCGGGGCACTACCTGAAATTTCGGCGGCCGAAGCCAGCCTTTCCCCCGCCAGAGCACGATTGCCTTCGCGCTGGTGGGCTTGGGCCATCAAGGTAAGAACTTCGGTATCACGCGGTGACTGTGCAATCGCCTGCCGCAAATCAAGAATGGCCTGATCTGCCCGATCTTGCGCGATCAACCACCCTGCACGCAGTTTCAGCGCGTCCACATTCGCGGCGTCTTCGGTCAAGATCAGTTCCACTTGGGCCTGTGCAGCGGCCTCATCACCTGTGGCGATCAAAAGCCGCGCGTAGGTATTGCGAATTTGGCGCGTCTGGTCACTGGGCTGCGACGACAACAGCACATCCTGAAATGTCGCAATCGCAGCCTCTTGTTCACCTGCTTGGAAGCGGATCGCAGCGGCGAGTGTTTGATAGAATGCCCCATTGGGCTCTCCGGCATTTACCGCGGCAAGGCGATCAAGCTCTTGTCTGGCGGCAACCGGCCCCTGGGTGCGGTTGAGGAACTGAACAACGACGATCTGCCCTTCAACGGGGCCAGCGACATCACCCGCCAGCCTGCGCAAATATGCCTCGGCGCCATCAAGATCATCTTGGGCCAGATACCAGCCAATCAAAGACTGTGTCAGATCAGGATCATTCGGGAAAAGGACCACCATCCGCTCAAGTTGGGTGCCGATACGCAGCAAATCCTCGGCCTGCACCAGAACCTGCAACCGAGCGGTATGATAGGCAAAGCTTTCAGGTTGGGTTTGCAGCGCACGGTCTATTTCGGGCAGGGCGTCCAAAGGTGCATCGCTGCGCATGAGATCGTCGATAACCACCCGCCGGGCCACGGCGTCATCGGGATTGGCGTCAAGCAAGGCGCGTGCATCGCTGGCAGCCGCATCAGACGCCGCGGCATCACCGCTTTCGGTGGCATCCCGGTAGGCCAAAGCCGCAGCGAGTGACCGTGCTCTGAGGTCATCGGGGACAACCGCTATCGCGGCTTGTCCATGCCGGCGCACCTCGGTCCAGTTGCCAGCATCAAGGGCAATCGCGGCAAGTGTAAAACGAACTTCGTATAATTCAGGGTATTGCTCGATCAGGCGCAGATACTGGCTGTAGGCTGCGGCCCTGTCACCTTGGGCAAGCCGCAGCTCAGCAAGTTTTTGGCGCGCATCCTTGTGAAAGCCATCATGCTGAAAGACATTCAGAAATTCGATCGCAGCCCGATCCAGATCACCCGCCTCAAGCAAGGTCAGCCCGGACTGATAAAACGCTTCGGCCTTTTCTTCACTTGTTTTGCACGCAGAGAGAAAAGCAAGGCTGAATAAGATGAGGGAAACGCGCAGAATGTTTCGCACGGTGCTACCTTCTATACCCGAGCAAGAGCCGTCCGGGCGTCAATAACCGGTCCCTTTGACCACAACACGCACCGTATCCAACAACAGTTTCATGTCATTCGCAAAAGACATATTGGCAACGTAGTCTGTGTCAAACCGGGCGCGGTCAGCAAAGGTAGACTCGTTGCGATCCGCCACCTGCCAGCTACCGGTGATGCCGGGGCGTTGTCCAAAATAGGCAAACCCGGGATATTTTTCTTTTTGCTCTGGCAGCATCGGGCGCGGGCCGACAAGGCTCATATTACCGACCAGAACATTCCAAAGCTGCGGCAGTTCATCGATAGAGGTTTTGCGCAATGCCCGTCCGATCGGCGTGATCCGCGGATCACGCTTGAGCTTTTGGGTCAGCTCCCATTCAGCAGCCGCTTCGGGGTTTTCTGCCAAATAATCTTGCAATATCGCATCTGCATTCTCAACCATCGTCCGCAGCTTCCACATACGAAATACATGGCCATTGCGGCCTACCCGATCCTGGCAATAAAACCCTGAGCCCCCGCTCCCACTGACAAGCAAGGCAAGAAGGGCAATCAAAGGCAGAACAAACGGCAGGCTTGCCAAAACGCAAACCACATCAAATGCACGCTTGAGCCCCATCTCGTATGGCCCCTTCAAAGGAAGGGCTGAGTCGATCTGGACTGAACTACGACGTTTCGAAATATTTGAAAAGTCTGTAGACATCTTACTACTCACTCCACCCATTACACACGCATACCCTTAAATACCGGTACTCTGCTGACACTTTGCGACAACAGGTCGCGGCCAATTTAACGATTCTTTAACTTGTTCAAATTACCCTATAAATTCCGTCGCGTAACCCTAACTATGGCGATGTGGTCAAAGAATTACACTGTTTTCGCCACATTTCATGGTGTTCATTTCAAAACCGATGACTGATTGCGGGCTTTGGCCCTCATTGTATCGCGCTTGGAACCAATGGAGTTGACGAAGGTTTACCTGCGGTCAGCCATTCCTTACCTTTGGCCTGCGGCTGGCAGCAAATGCGGTTTTCAGCTAGTGATTTAGGAAAGTTGAATCGCATTTGATTCGATTGTTGCAAGTGTGACTGTGACTTTGCTCTGGGACCCAGATGAACCACGCAGTGAGTATCTATCTTGACCATTTCGGTCTGCGCGAACGCCCGTTCAGTTTGGTGCCTGATCCCGACTTCATTTATTGGTCGTCCGCGCATAAACGCGCCTATGCGATGTTCGAATTCGGGCTCTTGTCGCGCGCGCCCATCACGCTGATCACAGGCGAAGTCGGGGCCGGCAAGACCACGCTCTTACACCACCTTTTGCGATCGATCGAAGATGACCTGACGGTCGGTCTGATCTCGAACGCGCATGGCGAACGCAACGAATTGTTGCGCTGGATATTGCAAACGCTCGATCAGCCGGTAACGCCGGATGCAGACTACGTCGCCCTTTTCGGTCAGTTCGAAGAATTCCTCATTGATACGTACAGCAAAGGGCGCAGTGTCGTTTTGATATTTGATGAGGCCCAGAACCTCAGCCGTGAAACGCTAGAAGAATTACGGATGTTTACCAACATCAATGCCAACAAGGACGAACTTTTGCAGTTGGTCCTGATCGGCCAGCCAGAGCTGCGTGACAATGTGCGCCACGCCAGCCTGACGCAATTTGCACAGCGCGTCGCCGCAGGCTTTCACTTACCCGCCCTTAGCAGCGAAGCAGTTGTCAACTATATCGATCACCGCTTGAAAGTCGCCGGCGCTGTAGACGATATATTTACCCCTGCCGCCTGCCGCAGAATTTTCGACGAAACCCGCGGCGTACCACGATTGATCAACCAGCTTTGTGACTTTTCATTGCTTTACGCCTATACAGACGAAGCGCTGAAAGTGACCGAAGCCACAGTGCAACAAGTGCTCAATGACGGTGTTTATTTTGGTGGCGGAATAACGGCACAAACTTAGCGCAGACACTTTTCTCCGCTCAGATCTAGGACGATTGGGACACGATGGATATCAAGTTTTATCTCGCGATATTTTGGAGGCGTTTCCCGTATTTCCTCGTTCTGTTGTCCTTGGGCACGGCCGCGGGCGTGACTGTCGCTCTGACGCTGCAACCCATCTATGTTGCCGAGGCCCGCCTTGTGGTGGAATCGCAGCAAATTCCAGATGAGCTGGCAGCGTCAACTGTACAGACAGAGTCATCCGAACAGCTTCAAATCATCCAGCAACGCATTTTTACGCGCGACAACCTGCTTGAGATCGCGAACCGCTTTGATGTCTACGAAGACACCGATAGCACCAGCGATCGTCTCCGCCCCGATGAAAAAATCGAGGATCTGAGTCAACGGGTCAGAGTGGACGTCGGTATTGGTGCCGCCGCCGTTGTCACAATCAGCTTTGATGATCCATCTCCCCTGCGGGCAGCAGCCGTCACCAACGAAATCGTCACGCTGATTTTGCAAGAAAACATTAAGATGCGGACGACGGTTTCACGTCAGACACTGGAATTCTTCACGCAGGAAACCGAACAACTTGAGCAAGAATTGTCCCAGATGCGTGGTCAAATTCTGACGTTTCAAGAAGCCAATCTAGAGGCGCTTCCAGACAGCCTGAATTTTCGCCGCACACAGCAAGCCGCCGCACAAGAACGTATTTTGGAATTGGACCGGGAGCGTATCCAGTTGCGCGAAAGACGCGACCGTTTGGTCCAACTGTTCGAGCGGACCGGCGAGGTTGGTTTGCTGGGCAGTTTGGCTCGCACCCCAGAAGAGGCCGAACTGCAAGACCTTCTCGATGAGTATGCGCGGACATCTGCGCTATTGTCTGATGACAACCCGCGCGTCTTAATTTTGCGTGCCCAAATCGCTGCACTCGAGGGAATCGTCGCTTCACAACAAGCTGTGGCAAGTGCCGGTGCAATCGATGCACTCGGCACGCCGCTGACACCGTTTGAAGTACAACTTGCCGATCTTGAAGGGCAGATCAACTTTATCGACGAGCAAAAAGCACTAATTGTTGAAGCACTCGAAGAACTATCAAGCTCGATTGCGGCCACCCCGGGCAATGCCTTAACCCTTGCGACACTTGAACGTAATTTTGCGAACCTGCGTGCGCAGTATGATCGTGCCGTGCAAAATCGCGCGGTCGCAGAGGTGGGTGATACGATCGAGGCCTTGTCAAAAGGCCAGCGCATCACTGTCATCGAGCAAGCGATCCCGCCAGCAAGCCCCACGCGCCCGAACCGCCGCCTGATCGCGGCGATGGGTATCGGAGCTGGACTTGGTTTGGGTCTTGGGTTGATCGTATTGCTTGAATTCTTGAACACCGCCATACGCCGCCCAGTCGACATCATCGAAGGGCTCAAGATCACGCCGATTATGACATTGCCCTACATGCGCACGCGCGGGCAAATCTGGCGGCGTCGGCTTATTATTCTTTTCACACTGGTGGCGATATTGGTCGGGGTTCCGGGCGCGCTTTGGTATATTGATACAAATATCCAACCCTTGCAGCCGATCTTTGATGAAATACTGCGCCGTGTTGGTATCGGCTAGAGAAAGCGATAACTGATGGACAAGATACAAGCCGCTATCGCAAAAGCACGCGACGCACGCGAAGACAAAGCCCTGCTGTCAAAGACGTTTTCACACGATAGCCAGTACAAGATTGACGGGCGGTCACGCATTCACAATATGGATGCACAAACCATAGATCGCGCAGCTATCTGGCAACCCCTGGCCACCTTTGCACCTTCTGCAAAGCTGATGTCGCGCAATAGAATTGTCAGCTTTGAAACCCAGCCTCGTAATGCAACAAACGCGGCGGCCTTTGACATCCTGCGGACCAAAGTTGTGCAGCAGATGCGCGCACATGGCTGGAAGCGGCTTGCGATCACATCACCGGGCGGACATTGCGGCAAAACAACTGTCGCGATGAACCTCGCGTTTTCATTGGCAAAACAGCCGGAATTCAACACGATCGTCGCTGAAATGGATATGCGCCACCCGACTATGGCAAAGACCTTTGGTCTACCCGGGAGAACCGGCTTCGCCGCTGTTTTGAACGGTCAGGCGGATTTTGCCGATGTTGCGCGGCGGCCGCGCGACAACCTCGCGTTTGGCATGAATTATGAAAGCACCCCGAATTCGTCAGAATTGCTGCAAAGCTCGCCGGTGGGTCATATTCTCGGGAATATCGAGGAAAAATTCATGCCTGATCTGACTATTTTCGATATGCCCCCGATGATGCACAGCGATGATACGATGGCTTTCATGGGGCAGGTGGACTGCGTGTTGCTGGTCGCCGCGGCAGAAACCACATCGCTGAGCGAAATTGATATCTGCGAAAGTGATTTGGCTTCGCAGACCAATGTGATGGGCGTGTTGCTGAACAAGTGCCGCTACATCGACAAGAATTCAAGCAGCGCCGGCGCTGATTTCTGAGGCGTCACCGCGTCCCCGACAAACGAAAAGGGCCAGCGCGATGCCAGCCCTTTGAAATTTCCGCATGATTTCTGGTGATTAAGTCAGCACTTTGCGCCGCCGCAAAAGCAAAGCGCCACCAAGACCCGACAGCAGCAACAGGCCACCTGCCGGGATTGGTACTGCGGCGACGTCGATCTGGATCGCCATATCATCAAAGTCACGGTCACCTGCTGCGATGTCATCAAAGAGCACGTAGAATGCCGTCGCGCTCAACTGGACGAAACCCATCGCAAAATTGTAAGGGTCGATGCTGTCTGACCGCGTCCAAGCAAGACCGTTATTCTGGAAGATGCCCCGCGCCCAGCTTGGCGCGGTTGTGCCAAATGCGAAATCCAGCAAACCACTCACGCTTTGGGTCACTGAAACTTGTGCGCCAGCCGCGGTTTCACGGCGTCCATTGTTAAAAAACGCGCGGTTGCCATTGACCGCAGCAAAGTTCCGGTGACCGGCTTCCCCGCCAAGGAACGTGTAGGTCACTTCTGCCCCGCCGGTTGTATCCAGAAACAGACCGTTCGCAACTGTCTTGGCCGCGCCGTCAATGAAGTTGATCGTTTGACCGTTCAGCGATGGGACAATGTCGTTGCCCGCGACCAATTGCGTCTGGCCTGTGCCAATCAAGCTGAGCGTCGCGGCAGAAGCGGCGGTTGCGGTCAGCAAAATCGATGCGATTGCGCCTGCCAAAAGTTGCTTTATCATCACTCTCACCAATTACTATTTTCCAGCGCTACGGAATTTTTGTTAACACTATATTGTTACTATAGCCCATTGCGTTCCCCCTATGGCAAGTAAAACCGCTAAAAACGGGGTGAAACAGTCTTTTTCTTGAGAAATCATCGCCGCGTTGGCCAATCGCATGAACGGTGATCCGGTAATTTGACTTTGCTTCATTCTTTGAAGCACATTTGGATGACGCGCCCGAGAATCGTCAATTCGGCGAAATGCCCGCCTCGTCTCGACTATTTTATCCGTCCAAGCCCGGAACGAAACGCGGCAACACATCAGTTGTTTCCAAGAACATTGCCTGCAAGCGAACTTCGGCCTCTGCCTCTGTCTCATTGGGCAGGATCGGTGTAATCAAACGCACAAGCGCGCCGTCTGTCCGACCAACCGTGAGACTGTCCCAAAGCAGATACATTTTGGCCGCGAAATCCCAAGCCGTATGCCGCCCGTGCTGTTCGAACCAATAGTACGCCAACATCCGATCCTGCCCTTTTTGGATCACGGCACGGTTTAGATTATAGGGGGCAGCAAAACCCACTTGCGGGGCGATATCCATACGCTCTATTTCGGCGATTTCCCAACCAGCGCCGGGCAAACAGACCTCGGGCGAATGCGTGCCGCCTTTGGTTTGGTCATCGTACCAAGCGACAAAAAGCTCGACCGGAGCCCTCGTCTCGGGCTTGGTAAATTGCACCGACAAATAGTCATCCGCATTCAGTAACAAGGCAACATCGGGTGACAAGGCCTCTGGTATGCCCCCCTTCCAGTCACCCAAGCGCGACGGGAACACAACAAAAGGCTCGCGCGCGATTACTGTGGTTTCGGCCTGTGGACGAATTTCCCACGCAGTCGCAGCAGCGCCCAGCAAGACGGCTGAAAAAATCAGGCCGCGGGTCGGCGCGACCAAGCGGACACGCTGGACCTGTGGGGCCCAGCCAGTGATGTCCAGATCCAAGGCATCGACAAGTCCCATCTTTGCACCCGAAAACCGCAACATGGCCCAGGCCAGCAAGAACAGCAAAACAACGCAAATCATAAAGATGATCCAGCCCTCAAAGAAATGCGTGAACCCTTGTAGGTATTCCAGCCCCTTGTAATTCACCAACCACCCCGCAAAGGCGATCCTGGCCGAATTCATGACAATGGTAATCGGTACGGCCGCCAACAATAGCACAGCCTTGTGCCAGATCGTCCCTTTGAAAAGCACCGCAAAGACGTATGAAAATGACATGATGGGGAATAGATACCGCAGGCCAGAACACGCCTCGGCGACGTGCAGCTTATACACCCCAAAATCAATGATATTGCCCTCTAGGAAAACAGGCACATTGATCAACTGCAGCATCCAGACGCCCAGCTCGGATGACACCACCTGCAAGAATGTCGACAACTTATAATAAACCAGACCGGGCAACGGCAGCATATAGACAAGATGGACGACTGGCGGCCAGAAATGTTTGCCCTGCTGCCAACCCCAACAGATCAGCAGGATCGCACCCACCCAAAGGATAATGGCGTAGGCCACGACTTCATCAATCTGGCTGAACTTGCCAATCATGCCGAACAGCACCGCAAAGATCAAAAGTGCAATACCCGGCCCTTGGTCCGTGACAGCGGTGGTCTTGATCGGCATTGATTTGAGTTGCCGCAAAAACAGCAAAAGCGAGAGCACAGGGATCAGCGGTCCGTGGCTGTATTCCGGCAGCTGCCATGCTGTAAAAAGCGCATTAAACCCTTCTTGAAAGAAAAGCAGCGCCGCAATGGCCGCAGCAAGAAGCCAAAACATCCCTGCAGTCAGATAGCCCGCGAAGGCAGAAGGTGGAGTTTGATCGCTTGCAACGGACATCTCGAATCACTCGTAAAACTGAATACAGCCCTACGTTAGCATAATCTTTTTCAAACCCTGCGCGCTTGACCGTTTCGTTCTTGCTTTCTAGGCTGATGCGTGGCCCGATCGTTGTTCGATGGGGCAACCCGGCAAAGGAAGAGCGCGTGAGCCCCACTGCCCTTTATCAATGCATTTTTGCAAATTGGTCGCCCACCTTGGGTGATCCAACGGTGATGGGGTGGGTTACGGTCGTCTTTTATGTCGCATCGGTTGTCTTGGCGGTACTGGTTTACGTCCGGCAGTCAGGTCGGTCGCGGAAGTTCTGGCTTGGACTGTCGGTGATGCTGTTTTTTCTGGCCATCAACAAGCAGCTTGATTTGCAATCGGCATTCACCGCCGCCGGGCGATGTATGGCCCAGGCGCAAGGCTGGTACGAGAACCGGCAGATCGTGCAGGTTGCCTTTATCCTGGGCATCATATTGCTGTGTTTGGGCATCACCGTCGTGACGGTCTGGTTCTTGCGAAAGGACGTCGCAAATATTTGGCTGGCCCTTACTGGTCTGGGCTTTCTACTTGCTTTCGTCGCCATTCGCGCAGCCGGGATGCACAACTTTGACCGTTTCATTGGGCTTTCATTCGGCAGCATCAGGATGAATTGGATTTTGGAAATCGGTGGCATTTCCGCGATTATCATCAATGCGATGTTCGAATTTCGCCGCCCCGCAGATGGCCGCGGACGAACAGGGCGGCACCGTCAAAGGTTGGGACAATGACCTTGATGACTGACAGCACGAACACACGTCGGCCTGTCACGGCAGAGAACTGTTCTGGCGACGCGCCTGTGCAAATCAACCCCAAAGGAAAAAGCTGAAGTGGCGACGTTTGCGCTGTTGATATGGCCGATTGTGGCACTCATCATTTTCGCGCATGCAACGTTCGTGCCGGCAATCATCGCCACCGCCGTGGTGCCCTACCTGCTTTTGCCCGAAGCCTTTGCCATTCCAATGCCGGGACTGCCGGACCTGGACAAGACGGCAATCATTTCGATTGGTCTAGTCGCAGGGATAGTCATTTACCGTAAACGCGCGCAAGCAAAAGCAGAATTGACAGGACTGAAGACAGCAAGCCGGGCCGCTGCTGTCATGATGTTGTCTTTGTTGGCAATCATCGTGGGCGGCATGGTTTTCACAGTGATGGGCAATCGCGAAGTGCTGGTTTTTGGTCCGACTATTCTGCCTGCCATGCGGTCTTGGGATGCCATTAGTCTTATTGGCGATTTAGCGCTTCTTCTGATCCCGTTTTTTGTGGCGCGTAGGTATCTTGCCACACAGAAAGAGCACCGCGCGCTGCTGGTGGCCTTTGTCATCGCAGGGTTGCTTTATTCACTGCTGATGCTCGTCGAGATCCGCTTGAGCCCACAACTGCATCGTTGGGTCTACGGCTATCACCAGAGTTCATTCCTGCAACACATACGCGATGGCTATCGGCCCAAGGTCTTTCTCCAGCACGGGCTGTGGGTTGGTTTCTTGATGTTCATGACGGTGATTGCCGCCGCCGGTTTGTGGAAAGCCGAGCGGAACGTCAAGTGGCTTTGGGCGGGGGGATGGTTGCTGTTCATCCTCATGATCAGCAGAAACCTTGGGGCAGTTATGATCGCATTTTTGTGCTTGGGCATCTTTTTCGTGCTCTTGCGCAAAATGCAGATTTGGGCCGTTGTTGCGATCGCGCTGACGACACTCGCCTATCCCGCACTCAGGCAGGCCGAAATCATTCCGCTTGGCGAAATTCTGGCGGCCGCATCATCGATCTCGGAAGACCGCGCGCAATCGCTCGAGTTCCGTTTGAACAACGAGGACCAGTTGCTCAGACGCGCCTATGAAAAACCACTGGCCGGTTGGGGTGGTTGGGCCCGTGACCGCATTTATGATGAAAACGGCGACAATATCTCGATATCAGAGGGGACTTGGATATTGGTTCTGGGATCCACAGGATGGATTGGCTACATCGGGTTTTTCGGGTTGCTTACCTTTTCGTTGCTCGCTTTGTCAGTGACGGCGCGCCGCAAGAAAATCCCACTTGAAACCATGGCGCTGGCGCTGATCTGCGCGGGAAATCTTATTTACATGATACCCAACGCAACGCTGACCCCGATTGGACTGATGTGCTTTGGTGCCTTGGCTGGTTTTGTCCAATTTGACGCGGGGCCATCCATCCAACAAGCGCGCCGCATCCCGACCCGCCACACCCGGTTTCCAAAAGACGCACATAAAGCTAAATTCAAAAGATAATTGCGGATACTTGCCACAATACGCGCTAATATCTGCTGATCCGGCAAAAGAATCTTGCCGCCATTGGCAGCACACAGACCATTGATAGTATCTGATGTTCTTATTGAAAGGTAATTTCCATGTTGGAACGACTCTTGCGCGCGGTCACGGTATACGCCGCTGTGGCGCTATTTTTGGCAACACCCGCCGCGATACAAGCCCAAGAAAGACCCCTCGACCAGCGCGTCATCCAGTCAGGACACAGCCTGACCGACGGTGTCCTTGCGCCGCTGCGCCAAATGGTGCGGCAAGCAGGCAACAATGCGGTTGTGGTTGACCAATCGACAATCCCGGGGAGCCCGATGGATTGGCGTTGGAACAATCCGCCAGGCTATGGTCAACCTGATGCGCGCTACGATATTGCGGCCTATGACACGCTTGTCCTGACAGAGCGGGTCCCGCTGGACAACACGATGCCGTTTCACAATTCACTCCAACAAGCCCTGGCTTGGTTTTCAAATGCCTGGACAAATGGCGACGATGGCAACGGTGCTGAAACGATCCTTTTTGCCTCATGGGTCAGCATCGACAGCGGCCCGAACTACGAAAACCCAAATAAGGAACCCGAAGGTGCGATCCCGTTCCGCGACAGGCTGCCCCGCGAGATGGCGCGGTGGAATGAAATCCTTGACTATGTGAACGAGAACCGGCCTGACGGATCAGAACCGATGCGGATGATCCCTGGTCCCGATCTGATGGCTGCGATCTATGACGAGATCGCCGCAGGAGCTGCGCCGGGTCTTACGGATATCGCTGACCTTTTCGCAGACGATATCCATCTGAATGATCTGGGTAATTACTATATCGCTTTGGCGCATTTCTCTGTGATCTATGGTCGCGATCCGCGTGGCATGCAGAATTTCGGCGGGGCCACACCGGAGCAGGCACGCTGGATGCAAGATCTCGTCTGGCGCGTATTGTCTGAATGAGTCCTGCAAAAAGCCGATATGTAACAGGCGGACCGTCCCGGTCTGTGCATCACAAAGAGTGGGCCATTGCTGACTATCATCATCCCAAGCCACAACGAAGAAAACCATGTTCAGGCTTGTCTGGCGGCGATCATCGCCCAGTCTGACTTGCCGCGGGATCACGGTATGCAGGTGATTGTTGCGGCAAACGGGTGCGAGGACCGTACTGTGGAAATCGCGCAAGCGTGCAGCGCTGGTCTGACTGCCGCTGGTTTTGATGTTCTGGTGCAAGAGATCGCGAAAGGGAACAAAATCAACGCCTTAATCGCAGCAGAGGCCGTAGCGACCCACAGAAACCGCGTTTTCATCGACGCCGATGTGATTATTGGCCCCCGGATTTTACGCGAACTGTCCGACATTCTGGCACAAGGCGCGCCGGTTTATGCAAGTGGCACAGTGCGCGTCCCCCGGCCCAAAAGCCTGGTCAGCCGCGCCTATGCAAAAGTATGGACCAACCTGCCCTTTTTCCGTGATGGCGTCCCCGGCATCGGGCTATATGCCGTCAATGCCGAAGGCCGCGCGCGCTGGGATGCCTTTCCTGCGATCATCGCGGACGACCGCTTTGTCAGGTTGCAATTCGGCCCCCAAGAGCGGCACAAAACAGCCGCGACTTATGACTGGCCTCTGCCCGAAGGCTTTCAAAACTTGCTGAACGTGCGGCACAGGTGGAAAGAAGGCAATCTGGAACTTGCCGAAAAATTCCCCGATTTGCTGGCCAATGACAGCGAGATTAACACCACAGGCAGAAACGCCCTGGGGCTTTTGCGCACGCCGTTTTCTACCGTTGTTTTTTTGCTGATCTATGGCATCAGTAATTGGCGCGCCAGACACAGCCAGGGCGCCAAGACGACCCAGTGGCGGCGCGGACGCGATTGACCTGCGGTCCGCTGAATGCCAACCCCCGGAAAACTCTGGATGACTTGACCAGACATCTTGATGCGAAACGGATATAGCAGGTTAAGGTGTCGCGAGATGGAAAATCACTCTGCCCTTGAAATTTGACATAATTCTGCCCTTCCCCGTTACTATTATATCGGCGATCTAATGCTTTGTTGGTTGTTCCAGTGCCCGTGATTATGACAGATACAGATATGACCGAAACCGATATTGCCATTGTCGGCATGGCCGCGCATTTGCCCGGCTCTGACACTGTTGCGGCCTATTGGGAGAACCTTCAAAACGGCATTGAATCGATCCGCCACTATACCAAAGATGCGCTTTTGGCCGCAGGTGAAGCGCCTCACAGGTTCAACCGCCCAGATTACGTGCCCGCCGCCGCGCCGCTGCAAGGCTACCAGAATTTTGACACAGAGTTCTTCGGTCTCTCTGCCAAAGAAGCTGCAATCATGGACCCCCAGCACCGCCGCTTCCTTGAAGTGTCATGGGAGGCGCTTGAGAACGCAGGCCATATGCCTGAACACGCCAAAGGGCCCATCGGGGTCTTTGCAGGCTGCGGCATGGGCAGCTATTTTTATTTCAACATCTGCTCGAACACCAAACTGGTCGACAATGTGGGGATGTTCCTGTTGCGCCATACCGGCAACGACAAGGATTTTCTGTCCACGCGACTAAGCCATATCTTCGACCTCAAAGGGCCAAGCGTAAGCGTACAGACCGCTTGTTCGACCTCGCTGGTGGCCACCCATTACGCCACGCAAGCGCTGCTGTCGGGCGAATGCGATACTGCCCTTGCCGGTGGCGTCACCATCGAATTGCCGCAGGACCGTGGCTATATTTTCAAACAAGGCGAAGTGCTTTCCCCGGACGGCCATTGCCACGCCTTTGACCACCGCGCCGAAGGCACCGTCTTTGGCTCTGGCGCGGGCGTAGTCGTGTTGCGCCGTCTGCAAGACGCGATCGCCGACGGGGACCATATCTGGGCTGTCATCAAAGGCTCTGCGATCAATAATGACGGGGCGGACAAGGCAGGATATCTGGCACCTTCCGTCAATGGTCAGGCCGAAGCGATTGCCCAGGCGCAGATGATTGCTGAAACCCCTGCCGACACCATCGACTATGTCGAATGCCACGGCACCGGCACTTACCTGGGCGACCCGATAGAGGTGGCAGCCCTCACCCAAGCCTTTGAAGAAACGACTGATGAGGTCGGTTTTTGCCGCATCGGGTCGGTAAAAACCAACATCGGCCATCTGGATACGGCGGCAGGTGCGGCCAGCCTGATCAAAACCGCGCTATCGCTGTACCACAATCAGATCCCCCCATCTTTGGGCTATGAGAAACCCAACCCTGCGATTGATTTCGAAACCTCGCCTTTCAAAGTCAACGACACCCTGACCGATTGGGTCAGCCACAAAGGACCACGCCGCGCTGGTGTGAACTCACTGGGTGTGGGTGGCACGAATGCCCATGTGGTGCTGCAAGAGGCACCTGCTCTACCGCCCTCGGATGCCTCTGACTGGCCGTTTCAAATCCTCACTGTTTCGGGGCGCAACAAGGCAGCACTTGATGCCAACTGTGCTGCTTTGGCAGCACATCTGCGCGACAATCCCAACCAGCCGCTTGCCGATATCGCCTGGTCCCTGCACAAAGGCCGCCGCGCGTTTGAACGCCGTCGGGTCATCGTGGCCGAAACAAATGCGGAGGCCGCAGCGCAGCTCACCGCCAACGACCCCCGCCGCGCGTTCAGTCACACGGTCTTGGGCGACGACCCCGACTACGTGTTTATGTTCCCCGGTGGCGGCGCCCAATACGCCGGCATGGCCCGCGATTTATACGAAACAGAGCCTGTCTTTGCTCACTGGATGGATCAGGGCCTTGATATTTTGCAGCCCAATCTGGACTTCGACATGCGCGCCCTGTGGCTGCCAGAGCCGGAAGACGAAGGCGCCGCGGATGCCCGACTGACCCGCCCATCCGTGCAACTGCCGCTCATCATGATCGTGGAATATGCACTGGCGCAACTTTGGATAAGCTGGGGTGTGAAACCTGCCGCGCTGACCGGGCACTCCATGGGCGAAAACACCGCCGCTTGCGTCGCCGGCGTGATGTCGTTTGAAGACTGCATCGGCCTTGTCCATCTGCGCGGCAAGCTTTTTGATACCATCCCTGCGGGGGGCATGTTGTCAGTCGCACTGCCTGCGGATCAGCTGGCGCCAATCCTGGGCGATGATCTTGATCTTGGCGCGGTAAATGCCCCGCAGTTGAGTGTCGCGACAGGACCGCAATCCGCGCTGGATGATCTGGCGGCGCGGCTGCAGGCGAAAGACATTGATTGCCAGCGCATCCCCATCGACATCGCCGCACACTCGCGGATGCTGGACCCGATTTTGCAAGATTTTGGCGATTATCTTCGGGCCATTGACCTGCATGCACCGCAGATCCCATTCACCTCTAACCGCACCGGCGAGATGATCACCGACGCGCAGGCACAAGACCCCGATTATTGGGTCGCCCACCTGCGGGGCACTGTGCATTTTGCCGATTGCCTGACCACTCTGGCCGACAAAGACGCCCGTGTGTTCATCGAAGTGGGTCCGGGCAAGGCAATGTCGTCGCTTGCAGGGCAGCATGACAAAGTAACCGCGAACCAGGTCATTTCCAGCCTGCGCCACCGTGATGATAAAGTCGCCGACGATGCATATTTTCTGACAATGCTGGGGCGCATTTGGGCCGCGGGCGGCAGTTTTGACTGGAACCAAATTTGGGGCGACGCCCGCCGTATCAAGGTGCCGCTGCCCACTTACGCCTTCCAGCACGCCGCCTATTTCATCGCTCCTGGCACAGCCGTTTCGGATGAAGCCAGCGCTTGGTTGACCCGTTCGGACACCCCTGACGACTGGGGCTACCGCCCCGCATGGGTGCCGCGCTATGCCGCCTGCGATGTGGATGTCAGTGGCGATCTGTCAGAATCCGGCGGGCAGACTTGGCTGGTCTTTGCAGATGACGCGGGCCTGACCGCCGCGGCGGCTGCCAGATTGCACGCGGCAGGTCACACCGTTGTTACGGTGCGTCCCGGCGATACCTTTGCGCGTGACGGCGAAGGCGGCTATTTCATCGTCCCCGAACGCGGCCGGGAAAGCTATGACCAGCTGATCGCTGATCTGAATGCGCGTGATCTGATCCCGACCCGTATTCTGCACGGCTGGATGATTACCAGCGATACCAGTTTCCGCCCCGGCTCAAGCTTCTTTCACCGTGTGCAGGAACAAGGCTTTTACAGCCTGTTCTTTCTTGCCCAGGCGATTGGTGGCGAGGACCTGTCGGGTGATATTCACATGACCGTGTTGACCAATGGCGCCGCACAGCACAAAACCGAAAGCTTGCTGCACCCCGAAAAAGCCACCCTCACCGGTCCTGCCCGCGTGATCCCCCGCGAATTTGCGCATATCACCGTGGCCACGCTTGATCTGGTGCTGCCACAGCAGACAGGGCGCAAGAAAACAGTGTTTGCAAAGGCCGACACGGACCGATTGATCGAACACATCCTAGAGGACGCTCTGGCCGAACCGGAGAGTGGCACCGCCCTGGTGCGCAATGGCAAACGGTTTGCGCTGGCGTACAAATCCACCGATTTGGCCACCATGCCAGACGGCGACATTCCGGCGCTCAGGGACAATGGTGTTTACATGATCACCGGTGGGCTTGGCGGGATCGGCCTGACCTTGGCCGAGGCATTGATCAAGGCCTGTAGCGCGCGCGTTGCCCTTGTGTCCCGGAACGGCCTGCCGCCGCAAGAGACATGGGAAGCAACACTTAGAAACACACCGCCGACCGCCCCAATTGCACAGCGCATCACGGCGGTTCAGCGGCTTACCTGCATGGGCGGCAAAGTGTTGAATGTCGCGGCAGACGTCAGCAATGTCGAGGATATGCGCAATGCGCGCGCCCAGATCGAAGCTGCATTCGGTCCGCTGTGCGGGGTAATCCATGCCGCAGGCCACATCGACGATGCGCCGATCATGGCCAAGGATGTCACCAGCATCGAAGACGTCTTTGCACCCAAGATCCACGGCACCCAGGTGCTGCACGACGTCTTTCCCGACGGCGATCTGGACTGGTTGGCGCTGTTTGCCTCAAGCTCTACCGCAACAGCCCCTATTGGACAGGTCGATTACGTTGCGGCCAACGCATACCTGAATGCCTATGCCCAATCGCGTAGCGGCGACAAGACCACGGTGCGGGCGATCAACTGGGGCATCTGGTCCGATGTCGGCATGGCCGCCGACGCAATGGCGGACCGGACCGGTCCCGCTCAACCCGCCGAAGTGGTCGAGGTGGATGCACCAATGCTGGATCTGGCCAGTTTTGACCGCACAGGCGCGCGGGTGTTCACCGCATCTTACCGCGCCCGCGACCGCTGGTTTCTGGATGAACACCGCACCAAGGCAGGCGATGCGTTAGTGCCCGGCACCGGCTATCTGGAAATGGCCGCCGAAGCGCTGCATGAAATGGGCGAAAGCGCCGCGTTTGAAATCCGTAATCTCGACTTTCTGAGGCCCCTCGCAGTTGGCAACACCGGACCCGTCGACCTGCGGCTGCGGTTACCGCGTAGCGACGCGGGATATGGTCTCGAGGTCGAAAGCGGCACAGATGGCAGTTTTGCCCGCAATGCCGAAGCCAGCATCCAAATCCTCCCACTTGCAGCCCCCGCCCGGCTGGACGTCGCAGCCATCGCAGCCCGTTGCAGCGCACCAGTAAAGGCCGGTGATCTGGGCTGGATCGCATCCCCACAAGAGGCGCACCTCAAATTCGGGCCGCGTTGGCGGGTTTTGCGATCAACCGCTTTGGGCGACGGCGAAGGGCTGGCCACACTGAAATTGCCGGAAGCCGCCGCGCAGGATCCCTCCGCAGGCTACCTGCTGCACCCAGGATTGATGGACCTTGCCACAGGCTGGGCGATGAAGCTGATCGCGGGATATGAGGCACAGTATCTTTGGGTGCCGGTGTCTTACCGTTCGGTCAAGGTTTACGCGCCGCTGCCAACGCAAATCGTCAGCTGGGTGCGCAACGCGGGCGTCAACACCGCAGATGCGGACATCGCGAGTTTCGATATCACGCTGGCGACCCCTGATGGCACCGTTTGCGTCGAAATCACAGGTTTCTCCATCCGGCAAATGACGGCGGTTGCAGGCTTTGGTGCGTCGCAGGGCACAGCGTCCACGCAGGCTGACAACGAGACCGCCCGCCCGCTATCGCCCGCCGAAGAGCGTCTGCGCCACAATCTGTCGCAAGGCATCCGCGCCGAAGAAGGCGGTGATCTGTTCCTGCGCGCGCTAATCAGTCCACACAGCCAGATCATAGTGTCATCGCTTGATCTGGACGCGCTGATCGCACAGGCGGGACAAAGCGATGACGACGATGCCGAAGACGGTCAGAAATTCGCGCGCCCGCAACTCGACAGTGATTTCGTGGCCCCCGATGGCCCGATTGAAGAACGTTTGGCAGGGTTCTGGCAGGACCTTCTGGGCGTTGACCAGATCGGGGCTGAGGACAGTTTCTTTGACCTTGGCGGGCACTCACTTATCGCGGTGCGTCTGTTTGCGCAAATTCGCAAGGCGTTTCAGGTCGATTTCCCCATTTCGGTCCTTTTCGAGGCGCCGACAATCCGCAAATGCGCCGCACTCATTGCCTCGCGTGGCGTCACGGTCGCAGGGGCGGAGGCGCCCGCAGATACGCCCAATCCGGCCCCGCGCCGCTTTACCCATCTGGTCCCGATGCATCAGGGTGCAGGCGGGCACAAGCCGCCATTCTTTCTGGTGGCGGGCATGTTCGGCAACGTGCTGAACCTGCGGCATCTGGCGCATTTGATCGGCAGCGACCGTCCTTTCTTTGGTCTGCAGGCGCGCGGGCTTTTGGGTGACGAGGCCCCGCACCGCTCGATTGAAGCCGCCGCCACAGATTACATTGCCGAGATGCGGCAAGTGCAGCCGCATGGGCCATATCACTTAGGTGGTTTCTCTGGCGGCGGCATTACGGCTTACGAGATCGCGCAGCAATTACGCGCGCAGGGCGAAGACATTGCAGCGCTCGTGCTGCTTGATACGCCACTTCCTGTCCGCCCGACGATGACCAAAGGCGACAGGTTGCGCACGAAACTACAGGATATCCAGCGCGGCGGGCCGAAATACCTTGTCGACTGGGTGAAAGCGCGCATCGCATGGGAAATCCAAAGGCGTCGGGGCGATGACGGTGCGGCAGACGAAGGCCAGCAATTTCATAACCGCGCCATCCAGGATGCGTTTTTGGAAAGCGTGGGCCGCTATCAGGTGCAGCGGTGGGGCGGCACGCTCGCGCTCTTCCGTCCGGCTTTGGCTGCAAAATGGACAGTCGGGAACCGCCTGATCAGCGATGAACGCGCGTATCTTTACCCCGACAACGACTGGACCCGGTTCGCACCAGATATCGCGGTATTCGAAGTGCCGGGTGATCACGACAGCATGGTACTGGAACCCAACGTGCGCGTCCTGGCCGCCCGCATCCGGCGCTATCTCGAACTCCCCACACCCCTGATAAAGGCGGCTGAATAGATGGCCAAACCGCGCATTCTAACCATTGTGCTGAACTACAAGACAGCGCAGATGACGCTGAAAGCCGCCGCCGCCGCGCGTGTCGCTATGCAGGGGCTTGCGGGTGAGATCGTGATTGTCGACAACGACAGTCAGGACGGGTCGTTTGATGCAATGACCGCCCAAGTGACGGCCAAAGGCTGGTCCGACACCCGCGTCATCCAATCGGGGCGCAATGGCGGATACGGGGCTGGCAATAACGTTGGCATAGATGCGGGCATGTCAGACGGCAGCAGGCCGGACTATGTCTATATCCTGAACTCTGATGCCTTTCCCGAACCCGATGCGATCAAGGTGCTTTATGACCACCTGAACACGACACCTGAAACCGGCTTTGCCGGCAGCTTTATCGCGGGTGAAGACGGGGGCCGACACACCACGACGTTCCGCTTCCCCACAATCCAAAGCGAATTCGAAGGCGCGATCCGCTTTGGCCCCGTCAGCAAGTTGCTGAAATCCTACCGGGTGCCGCGTGAATTGACCCAAACCGCTACCGTCGATTGGCTGGCAGGCGCCTCAGTCATGATGCGGCAGGATGTGCTGGATGAGATCGGCCTGTTTGATGAACGGTTTTTCCTTTATTTCGAAGAAACCGACCTGTGCAGGCGCGCGCGCAAAGCGGGCTATCAGGTCATGTTTGTGGCCGACAGTGTTGTGACGCATCTTGGGTCTGTGTCGACCGGTATGAAGGAATGGACGCGCGTGCCCGATTACTGGTTCGCCTCACGCTGGTACTATTTTGCCAAGAACCACGGACGCGCCTATGCCGCCGTTGCCACCGGTCTGCATTTGATCGGCGGCGGATTGCACTGGTTGCGCTGCAAGCTCACCAACAGAACCTATGATGGTGCACCGCATTTTTTGCGCACGATGGCCCGCCACGATGCCACCGCATTTTTCAAGCGGCACCCAGAGCCGCCTGCCCAGCCCCGTCCGCAAATCGGAGAATAGTCACATGTCCTCTTTCCGCGCTGTCATTATCGGCAATCAATCCCTCGCCATGCAATGCGGCGACATGCTGCGCGCGGCTGGGCATACGCTGGTCGCTGTCGTCACCCGCAACGTGGACGTGGCCGATTGGGCGCAAGCGGCGGGCATTGCGGTGGTGTCCGCTGATGCTGACCTCACGACCGCGCTGGAGGGCCTCGCATGTGACTGGCTGTTGTCCATCGCCAACCTTGATATCATCCCACAATCCGTTCTGGCCCTGCCTGCGCGCGGCGCTGTCAATTTCCACGATGGCCCTTTGCCGCGGTATGCGGGATTGAACGCGCCGGTCTGGGCCTTGCTTGCCGGTGAGGCCGAATATGGCATCAGTTGGCACATGATCGCGGGCGGCGTTGATGAAGGCGGGCTTTTGGCGCAAAGCTTTTTTGATGTAGCCCCGGATGAAACGGTGCTCTCGCTGAATGCCAAATGCTATGCGGCGGCGATCGACAGCTTTGACACGGTCATCGACAAACTGGCCAGTGACGCACCCGTTGTCACGGCACAAGACCTGTCGCAACGCAGCTATTTTGCCAGAAGCGACCGCCCCGCACATGGAGCCCGGATTGATTTTTCGCAGACCTCACGCAAGATCACGACCCTCGTAAGGGCCTTGGATCACGGTGATTACTGGAACCCTCTTGCCTGTCCGAAAGTCGCGACTGTGGCAGGTGTCTTTCTGGCTGGCAAAGCCCGTGCAGAGCAACTGTCTTCTGACGCACCCCCCGGCACCGTGATTGCAGTTGGCCAAGACGGCCTGACCGTGGCAACCGCGACAGCACCTGTCACGCTCAGCGCGTTGCGCACCGCAACAGGCGGCTCTGTGGAGATCAGTGAAATTGCCAAAACCGGCGATGTGCTGCCCGCATTGGAGCCAAAGCAGGGCCAAGTCCTCGCAGCCGCCTCCAAAGCCACCCTCGAACACGAAGAAAAATGGCGCGAAATGCTCGCGCAGATGGCACCATCGAGCATGCCGCTGGTGGACATGGATGCAGCAGAGGGCCGGGTGATTAGCCTGCCCTTGAGCGGCGGCGCCACTGATCTAGCTCATGCGTTTGGCCAGCTTGCCGAAGCGCTTTGCGATGACCCTGTGACACTCGCACTTGGTGTGTCCCACGACCATCCCGGCTATCTGAACGACTGGGTGCCTTTTCACAATGGCGATGATGCGGGCACCGTGCGTGCGCACGGCCCTTTCGCGGCTGACCTCTTGGCCCGCATTCCCGGCGGCGTGCCGACCCCTGCCTTGGGCGTGTCCCAGGCGGGTCATATCACCGGCACAGCATTGACTGTTGCGGGCACGACATTGCACGCAGACACTGGCAAGATCAGCGCTGATGCGGCGCAACTGATGGCAGACCGCCTGACCCATATGGCAGCACAAATCGCCGAAAGTGCTGCCGTGACCATACTGCCTGAAAAAGAGCGCCAGACCGTCCTGCATGACTGGAACGCCACCGCCACTGAGTTTCCCGCCGACCTGTGCATCCATCAGGCGTTTGAGGCCCAGGTCGCCCGCACCCCCGACGCCGAGGCGCTGGCCTTTGAAGGCGAATGCCTCAGCTATGCTGAGTTGAACACCCGCGCCAATGCGCTGGCCCATGTGCTGCGCGACAAGGGCGTTGGCCCTGACATGATCGTCGGGCTGCATCTGCGACGGTCCACGGCACTTTTGATCGGGGCGCTGGCGATCATGAAAGCAGGTGGTGCCTATTTGCCCATGGACCCGGCCTATCCTGCCGACCGCACTGCACATTACATCGCCGACAGTGGCACCAAGGTGATCGTGACAGACAGCACGCTTGCTGCTGCCCTGCCGCCAACCGATGCCGCCATTGTCTGCGTCGATACCTTGCCCGCTGGCACGCAAACCGCAAACCCTGACAGCGGGGTCAGCGGTGCGCATCTGGCCTATATGATCTACACGTCAGGATCGACCGGCACACCCAAAGGCGTGATGGTCGAACACCGCAATGTGGCAAACTTCTTTGCTGGCATGGACGACCGGATTGCGCATGACCCCCCGGGGGTCTGGATGGCCGTTACATCGCTGTCATTTGACATCTCCGTGCTGGAACTGTTCTGGACCCTCGCGCGGGGGTTCAAGCTGGTCATCTCGGGCGATGACAACCGCGCCTTGGTCGCGGGCGAAAGCCAAAGCGCAATCGGTGACGGTATGGATTTCAGCCTGTTTTACTGGGGCAACGACGACGGGATCGGACGCGACAAATACCGCTCTTTGCTAGAAGGTGCGCAATTCGCAGACAAAAACGGCTTCTGCGCGGTCTGGACACCAGAGCGGCATTTCCACGCCTTCGGTGGGCCCTATCCCAACCCCTCCGTGACAGGTGCGGCGGTCGCAGCGGTCACACAAAACCTTGCCGTGCGCGCGGGGTCCTGCGTGGCCCCGTTGCATCACACCGCGCGGATCGCCGAGGAATGGGCGGTGATCGACAACCTGACAAACGGGCGCACCGGTTTGGCGATTGCCTCTGGCTGGCAACCCGATGACTTTGTGCTGCGGCCCCAAAACACGCCCCCAAAAAACAAACCTGCAATGTTCGAAGCAATCCGCGACCTGCGTGCGCTTTGGGCCGGTGAAACAGTTGCATTCCCCCGCGCGAACGGAGAGATGCACGGCGTCGTCACCCAACCGCGGCCTGTGTCCAAAAAACTCAACGTCTGGGTTACAACCGCTGGCAACCCCGAAACATGGAAAGAGGCAGGCAGCAACGGCTGTAACGTACTGACCCATCTTTTGGGTCAAAGCGTGGACGAGGTCGCCGCAAAGATCGTGATCTACCACGATGCGCTGCGCGCCGCAGGCCACGACCCTGATGATTTCACCGTCACCTTGATGCTGCATAGCTTTTTGTCCGATACCCGCGAAAAGGCCCACGACATCGCGCGTGAACCGATGAAAGACTACCTGCGCGCCGCCGCCGGTCTGATTAAGCAATACGCCTGGGCGTTTCCCGCGTTCAAAAAACCCAAAGGCGTCGACAACCCGATGCAGATCGACCTTGGGACCTTGGACGATGACGAAATGGACGGGATCCTGGAATTCGCCTTCGCGCGGTATTTCAACGACAGCGGCCTGTTCGGCACGATCGATGACGCCATCGCACGCATCAAAGAAGTCAAGGCCATCGGCGTCACCGAAGTCGCCTGCCTGATCGACTATGGCATCGATGTGGATCTGGTGCTTGAGGGGCTAAAACCTCTGGCCAAAGTTGTCGCCGCCTGCAACCAAGAGGCCACTGAGGGCGATTATTCCATCGCGGCCCAAATCACACGGCACAAGGTCACGCACCTGCAATGCACCCCGTCCATGGCGCAAATGCTTACCATGAACGACGAAGCGCGCGCCGCCCTGTCGCGTGTCAAAAACCTGATGATCGGCGGCGAAGCCTTGTCACCTGCGCTGGCGAGTGAATTGCGCAAACTGACAAGCGGGCCTGTAGAAAACATGTATGGACCAACCGAGACGACGATCTGGTCCACCACTCAAACCACCACCCAAGGGCAAGGGGCCGTGGCCATCGGCACACCCATCGCGAACACGCAAGTCTATGTGCTGGATGACGCTCTGCAGCCCGTCCCCATCGGTGCACCGGGCGCGCTTTATATCGGTGGCGCGGGTGTCGCGCGCGGCTATTTCGGGCGCGACGATCTGACCGCTGAACGCTTTGTGCCGAACCCTTTTGCGCAAGGCCGGATGTACAACACTGGCGATCTGGCGCGCTGGCGCACCGACGGGCAGCTTGATTTCCTCGGGCGGACTGATTTTCAGGTCAAATTGCGCGGCTACCGCGTGGAATTGGGCGAAATCGAAAGCGTGATCGACCAGCATGCCAGCGTCCGGCAATCGGTGGTGGTGGCCCGCGACGATACCCCCGGGGGCACGCAACTGGTCGGCTATCTTTTGGCAGACGGCACCGTCGATACGGCCGCCTTGCGCAAGGAAATGCTGGGATCCCTGCCCGATTACATGGTGCCGCACCATTTTGTGACGCTGGACGCCTTTCCGCTGACGCCCAACAAGAAAGTCGACCGCAAGGCACTGCCTGCCCCCGACCTTGGGCAAGGGGACCCAAAACACGCCATCGCGGCTGCGTCAGCGGCCCCTGCCAAAGCGATCAATCTGGGCTCAGTGGCTGATATCAGTGATAAGATCGCGGCGATCTGGTCGGCGACGCTTGGCGTGGCGCAAATCGGGCCAAAAGACAGCTTCTTCGATCTTGGCGGGCATTCCCTGCTGGCCGTGCAGGTGCACCGCGAAATCCGAAACAGCATGGGCGTGCAAAAACTGTCGATCACAGACATCTTCCGCGCGCCGACGCTGGATGCCTTAGCCGCGATTGTCGCAAAGAAGGCAGGCATTGCTGTCCCGCACGACACGCCAAAAGCCCCGGAACCAACCCGAGCCACACCTGCAGAGCCCCAGCCAAAGGGCGATCCACCGCAAGACGCGATGGCCCGCCGCCGCGAAATGCGCGAGCGGCGGCGCAACCGCTGATGGACGGCATCGCGGCGGCACTGCGCGATCTGCTTGACACCACTGCCGGGATCGCCGTCACGGACCCCGCCGCCGCCAGCCCCCTCTGGCCGCAAGAAGCCGCCGCGATCGCTAAGGCGATCCCACGACGCCTGACCGAATTCGCCGCAGGCCGCCGCGCGGCACGCAGCGCATTGGCGCAGCTGGGACTGCCCCCCACTGCCATTCCGCAAGCGCCGGATCGCGCACCGATCTGGCCGTCCGGCGTCACAGGTTCCATTTCACACTGCGCCAGATGCTGCGTCGCCGTGGCAGCACAGCGCACCGACTATGAAACATTGGGTGTCGATGTCACACCTGCAACCCCGCTGGACCCTGACCTGATCGCGCTGGTCTGCACCCCCGTCGAACACAGGTGGGTGACAACCCAACCCCAGCCGCACCTTGCCGCAAAACTGATCTTTTGTGCCAAGGAAGCGGTCTACAAAGCGCAATATCAGCTGACCGGCAAAGTTATCGGATTTCATGCCGTGTCCCTCAAAATAGACAATGGGACATTTGAAACAGGCTGCTCCCCGGCACTTCCAACCATGAAAGGCGGGATCTTGGTCCAAGACGGTCTGATCCTATCTGTTGCGCATGTTTAAACGTATTGCCCTGTTCGTCCTTGCACCGGCCTTCGCCCTGCTGGCAGCACTTGGCCTTTATAACCGCAATCTGGCACCACTGGATATCGCAAGTTTCGAGGCCCTCTATGCCGCCCCTGCGCCAAAACCGAGCGGCGCGCGTCGGGTCTTTCACCTCGGCCACAGCCTTGTAGGGCGTGACATGCCTGCGATGCTCGCGCAACTGGCGGGCGAAGGCCATGACTATGCCAGTCAGTTAGGCTGGGGTGCGACATTGCAGTCGCATTGGGACCCCGACATCCCAATAAACGGGTTTGACGCCGAAAATGCTCATGACAAGTACCGCGACGCGCGTGAGGCCGTGAAATCAGGCGATTACGATGCTTTGATCCTGACCGAAATGGTCGAAATCAAAGACGCGATTGCATATTTTGACAGCGCTGCCATGCTCTACAATTGGGCAAATGCCGCGCAAGAAACAGCAATGCCCGTCTATCTTTACGAAACCTGGCCGCCGCTTGATGATCCCGAAGGATGGCGGATGCGGCTTGACGGTGATCTGGGCACCTATTGGGAAGGCCAAATCATGCGGCCAGCGCTTGCGATGGCAGATCCGCCAACGCCGATTTATCTGATCCCGGGCGGACAAGTTATGGCGGCCTTTGCGGACGCACTGGAGGCGCAAGGGCCTGTTGGGCCGCTGACAACCTATGCGGACCTGTTTAGCGACAACATCCACTTCAACGATTACGGGGCCTATCTTATCGCGCTGACCCATTACGCGGTCTTGTATCAGCAAAGCCCGGTCGGCCTACCCTACAGCTTGCAACGCGCGGACGGCAGCCTTGCCCAAGACCCCGGCCTGGAGGCCGCGCGCCTGATGCAAGAAACCGTGTGGAACGTGGTGACATCGCTGCCGCGCACCGGGGTGCC
>Ga0316204_10003141_pt1 | contig 34277 bp, 34 predicted proteins | sample 6monrhotite_MG_2_FD_205661 | JGI IMG/M metagenome (GOLD analysis project Ga0316204, IMG submission 205661) | Microbial mat bacterial communities from mineral coupon in-situ incubated in ocean water Damariscotta River, Maine, United States -... | ecosystem: Environmental > Aquatic > Marine >... | reverse complement strand
CAGGAGCGGCAGCGGGTGAACTATCTAATCCCAATCTAACGCTCCTTTTTTCCATGCATAGATCAAACCTACGACAAGTTCGAACAAGAAAACCATCATTGTGGCCCAGCCTGCCCATCCGATTTGATCAAGCGAGACCGCCCATGGAAACAGAAATGCTGCCTCCAGATCGAAGACAATGAAAAGGATAGCAACCAGATAAAAGCGAACATCAAACTGACTGCGGCTATCTTCAAATGCCGGAAATCCGCATTCATATTCGGAAAGCTTTTCCGGATTGGGATTATGTGTTCCCGTTAGTCGAGAAACACCCATAGGCAAGAATACAAAGGCAGCAGATAGACCAGCGGCTACAAACAAAAATAGCAGTATTGGCGCATATTCGGAGAGATCGACCACAAAAGACTCGTTTCGCTAAATATTAGCGCCCGCTTTTAGGGAGTGGTCGGTCGTGCTGCAAGGGCGAAATGTCTTTAATTTGACCCATTTGCGAGACGTTATCAGCTACAGTAACGACTTGGCCAAAATCTTGTGCAACTTGCTGTGCAAAGCATCGTTTGATGCCAACAGCTCCCGCTGTCCAATCGGCTGATCACCGCCGGTATAGTCCGTTACGAAACCGCCCGCTTCTCGCACCATTAAAATTCCAGCAGCAACATCCCAAACTTGTAAATCGGCTTCCCAGAAACCATCATATCGACCAGCCGCAAGCCAAGCGAGATCCAACGAGGCCGCACCATTGCGTCTTATGCCCGCAACTTGCGGCGCAATCGCACCAAAAATGCGCGCCCACTCCGACAAGTCTCCATGACCCTTATAGGGTATCCCGGTTGCAATCAGTGCCTCTGACAAATCACGCCTTGCAGAAACCCGCAAACGCTTTTCACCCAGCCATGCACCTTTATCTTGTTCGGCCCACCAGGTTTGGTCCGTCAATGGCTCATAGATCATGCCACTGGTAACCTTACCCCAACTCACTCCATCATAGCCACGCTCTTGTACAGCAATCGAAATGGCAAAATGTGGTATTCCATGAAGGAAGTTGGACGTACCGTCCAATGGATCGATAATCCAGCGCGGCTTACCTTCTTCCGCCTCAATCATACCGCCCTCTTCGAGGACAAAGCCCCAACCGGGACGTACTTTTAGCAGCTCGTCGTACAAAATGCGTTCTGATCGCATGTCCGCCTTTGAAACAAAATCCGCTGGCCCTTTTTTGGATACCTGCAGATGTTCGACTTCACCAAAGTCTCGGCGCAGACGGGAACCCGCCTTGCGCGCGGCGCGCTCCATGACTGTAATTAGGGCGGAATGTGCTGGCATCTATCTAGCCTTACGCCTTACCAACATATTCACGGGCATAGACATCAACGATGATCTTTGTTCCGGCAGAAATAAATGGCGGCACCATTACTTTTACGCCGTTGTCAAGAACGGCTGGTTTATAGCTGGAAGATGCCGTCTGGCCTTTTACAACCGCATCGGCTTCCACAATTTCAGCTTCAATTTGATCGGGAAGCGCAACGGAGATCGGCTTTTCTTCATATAGCTCAAGCTGGACATCCATCCCGTCTTGCAAAAACTCAACCGCCTCACCAAGCAGATCCGCAGGCAAGGTAATTTGTTCGTAATTTTCTTTGTCCATGAAAGTCAGCATATCGCCATCAGCGAAAAGATATTGAAACGTCTTTGTATCCAAACGAACTTTTTCGACTGTATCAGCCGAACGAAAACGCACATTGGTTTTGCGACCATCCACCAGGTTCTTCATCTCAACCTGCATATAGGCTCCGCCTTTGCCGGGCTGCGTATGCTGAATCTTGGCAACCTTCCAAAGACCATTTTCATATTCCAGGATATTGCCAGGACGAATATCGACGCCACTAATTTTCATCTTGATTCTCGCTTGCAGGATTTAGGTGTTGGCGGCGCTCTAATGCGGACTCTGGCAATAGGCAAGCTCTGTGCTTTTGATCACAAGTCTTTTTCATACAATACGGCGAATCGGCAATCCACTATTACCAACACATGGCACAAGCTACGATTCTCGATCCCTTCAATGAAGCCTCATCAATTTCAATGACGCTGGCACCAGCCAGGGGGCTTTTCGGCTATTCCATTCTCCACGGAAAACTGCAGTCGAGTAAACCGATGATCGGCTATATCTGTGACTTAGAACAGATGCCCAACTTTTCGCCACCATCAGCGGAAGTGTTTGCCGCACAATATGCCGCTTCAAATATTGGAAAAACGCAAAGCTCTTCCTGACGCTACTCCGCTGACTGCAGCAGTTCGTTAAACTGCCGCACAGCTTGTGCCGGCCCTCCCGGACAATTCCACACAGAACCGCTGACAGCCAGAAAATCAGCACCCGCCTCCACCAACGGCTTGCAATTATCTGGCGTGATGCCACCGATAGCAACGCACGGAATTTCCATGATTGCGGACCACCATTGCAAGATTTCCAGTTCCGGTCTGTGATGCGTTTCCTTGGTTGTAGTTGGGAAAAAGGCACCAAAGGCAACATAATTGGCACCTCCCTCTCCTGCTTCCATCGCCAAATGCCGACTGTCGTGACAAGTTATGCCAATTTGCACATCCATACCCAGTTCCTGCCGGGCGACAGCCAGTTCTTCATCACTTTGCCCCAGATGCACGCCATCGGCATCCAAGCTTTTCGCCAGTGCCACATCATCATTTACAACAAACGCCACATCATGAGCATCGCAAATTTCTTGAAGCGGCTTTGCCAGCAGTGCGGCTTCATGTTGAGAGACGTCTTTAACGCGAAATTGAAAGGCAGCGACCGGACCGGCTTCAAGTGCCAGCTTTAATTGTTCAGGAAAATCGCCTCCAACATCAGTCGGTGAAATTAAATAGAGCTGACAGGATGTATTGGGCATGGCGCTCATAAAATCCAGTTAGCGGGTAATGGCAAGCAGAAAACCATCCCATTTTTTTGAACCAACGGTTTGAACTGCAGTGGCATCAACTTTGGGGTGATTATGGAGCACTTCATACAATGCCCTTGTACCAGAAACTTTAGGGTCATCGCTATCGCGATTAAGTATCTCCCCTTCCCTGACAACATTATCGAAAAGCAACATAGCTCCGGGACGCGACAATCGGATCGCATGTTCCAAATAGGGTGCATAATTTTGCTTGTCTGCATCAATGAAGACAAAATCGAATGGGTCAGTCCCTTTATGGTCCAATGCGGATAGAGTCACGATTGCCTCTCCGACAATTATCTCAACCTTGTCGTCCAATCCTGCTTTGCTGATATTGGTTCTGGCTATTTGGGCATAGCTTTCCTCAAGCTCCAAAGTAACGACGATACCATTTTCTGGTAGGGCGCGGGCGAGCCAAATGGTCGAATAACCACCCAGCGTTCCAATTTCCAATATCCGCTTTGCCCCCACTCCTTTTGCCAGAAGCTGAAGCATTTTTCCCTGTGCTGCCGACACATCAATAGCTGGCAAGCCAGCCTTTCGATTGGCCTCCAGCGTCTCTTGCTGAATAGCGTCTTCGCCAATCAGATGATCGGAAATATAGTCGTCAACCGCTGACCAGCGCTGGTCACCGTCAGGCATGTTTGAATGCGATCAATTTATCCGGTTTATGCAATCGACGCCCGATAAATCTGATCAATTGCTCCGCCGAGAACAGAATCAAATTCCTCATCGGTCTGTGAAACGCGCAAATCCTGCAATAGACCTCGACTGAAGCTGGCAATCATGCCGTTGTTTTTCGCAAGTTGCTCACAAGCATCGTCGGTCGAGTAACCGCCGGACAGAGCTACCAAGCGAACTACCTTTGGGTGGTCGATCAATGGCTTGTACAAATTCGCTTCAACAGGAATGGATAGTTTCAGCATCACACGCTGATCATCGCCGAGCGCATCCAGATGCTTCGTCAATTCGCCGAGCAATATTTTATCGCAGTCCGCACGCTCGTCACTTTTGATGTTCACTTCCGGCTCTATCATCGGAACAAGGCCGTTTGCCAGAATCTGTTTCCCGAATTCAAATTGCTGTGCGACATTGGCAGCAATACCGTCTGCATTGGCCTTATTTATCACCGAACGCATTTTTGTTCCAAACATACCCTTGGCAACTGCTGCCTTACACTGATCATCCAGATCAGGGATCGGCTTCATCAACTGAACACCGTTTTCTTCGTCGGCCAGTCCTTTGTCGACTTTCAGGAACGGGACAACGCCGCGCTCCCAAAGCAGTGTGGGCACAGGTTTACCATCTGCATTGCCATTCATGGTTTTCTCAAACAGAATAGCGCCGATGACCTTGCCATTGCCAAATGACGGTGCCGTAATAATACGGCTACGCATCTTGTGGATAAGGCCGAACATTTCATCATCGTTTGAAAAAGCATCTTCTCCGATGCCATAGCCAGCAAGCGCCTTGGGCGTGGATCCACCACTTTGGTCAAGCGCAGCGATAAAACCCTGGCCGTTTTCAATCTTGTTCATCATTTCTGAATTTGGCATTTTTTATTTTCCTGTGATCAGTAAATTTCTATTTTCGAAGAGCTTCAACACCCGGCAGTTCCTTGCCTTCCATCCATTCCAGAAAGGCGCCGCCGGCGGTGGATACAAAACTAAAGTCATCTGCCACGCCCGCATGATTGAGCGCAGCAACCGTATCACCACCCCCTGCTACGGAAAGCAATTGACCTTCTTTGGTCAGGGCAGCCGCAGTTCGGGCTAGTGCGACGGTCGCAGCATCAAACGGAGGCGTCTCAAACGCACCCATGGGTCCGTTCCAGACCAATGTCTTGCAGACTTTCAGTACATCATTGAGCGCTTCAACCGCCGCTGGTCCGACATCCAGGATCATTTCATCCTCAGCGACCTCGTGAACATTAACCGTTCGCGTGGGCGGGTTAGGTGCGAATTCTTTGGATACCACCACATCATAAGGCAAATGCACCGTGCAATCTGCCTTATCAGCGGCGTCCAATATTTCATTGGCGGTGTCAGTCAGGTCGTGCTCGCAAAGAGACTTACCAACATCCACCCCGCGTGCGGCAAGGAAAGTGTTCGCCATACCGCCGCCAATGATGAGGTGATCCACTTTTTCGACCATCTGCCGCAAAACGTCTAATTTGCTGGACACCTTTGCACCGCCGACAACCGCGGCGACGGGATGTTCCGGATCGCCGAGCGCTTTGCTCAATGCATTGAGTTCCCGTTCCATGGAACGTCCGGCATATGCGGGTAGATGTTCAGCAATGCCGGCAGTCGTCACATGCGCCCGGTGCGCCGCAGAAAAAGCGTCATTGACATAAAAGTCGCCAAATGACGCAATCATCTTTGCCATGCCCGGATCATTTTTCTCTTCACCTGGCGCAAAACGGCTATTTTCGACTACAGCTATGCTGCCATTTGGCAGTTCTGCGATGGCGTCCGGACTGGGACGCTGCATGAAGCGAACTTCCCGGCCCAGAACATCGGCCAAAGGCGCGACAACGGGTTCCAACGAAAATTCGGGTTTATACTCCCCTTTCGGACGACCGAAATGAGCGAGCAACAGCACTTTTGCGCCTTTCTCGGCCAATTCGGTAACTGTCGGAATAACCGCCTTTAACCGCGTATCGTCAGTAACCTTACCATCAGCCATGGGAACATTGAGGTCGACACGAACAAGCCCTGCCTTACCTTCAACGTTGCCCAAATCATCCAGTGTTTTAAATTTGTTATCTGACATTGTTCAGAACTGCCTTGAAATTAAAGCAAGCCGGCCATTACCTTGCCGGTGTCAATCATACGATTGGAGAAACCCCATTCATTGTCATACCAGCTAACAACACGAACAAGTTTGCCATCCATCACTGTCGTCTCAAGACTGTCAATGGACGAACTCGCTGGCTGATGGTTGAAATCACTAGAAACCAGTGGCTTGTCTTCAAATACAAGAACACCCTTCATCGGACCGTCTGCTGCGGCTTTCAGCGCATTGTTGATTTCCTCGACGCTGGTATCGCGACCCGGTGTGAACACCAGATCGACCAGGCTAACATTCGGTGTCGGTACGCGTACGGAAGAACCATCGAGTTTGCCATTCAGCTCAGGCAGAACCAAGCCAACTGCCCGCGCAGCTCCTGTCGTGGTAGGGATCATATTAACGGCCCCTGCCCGTGCCCGACGCATATCGCTGTGCATCTGATCGAGCATGCGCTGGTCATTAGTATAGCTGTGAATCGTGGTCATAAAACCGCGTTCGATGCCGACGAGGTCATTCAAAACCTTCGCAACCGGTGCAAGGCAGTTTGTGGTACAAGATGCATTAGAAACAATGACATCCGATGACGTCAATACGTCATGGTTCACACCGTAGACGACCGTTTTCAGATCACCTTTGGCTGGCGCCGAGATCAATACGCGTTTTGCGCCTGCATCAATATGCGGTTGCGCTGCTTCAACGGATTGGAAGAAGCCGGTACATTCCAAAACGATGTCGATCCCCATTTCACCGTGCGGCAAATCGCCAGGGTTACGCTCAGACGTAACCGCAATTTTCTTACCATTGACCATGATATGATCACCATGGGCTGACACTTCGCCCGGGAAGCGGCCATGAACGCTGTCATACCCAAAAAGTATCGCGTTGGCATCAGCATCAGCTAAGTCATTGATCGCGACCAGCTCAAAATCATCATCATCGCGCTCAAGGATTGCACGGGCAACAAGACGACCAATGCGGCCAAATCCGTTAATTGCTACTTTTGTCATGGAAATTGCTCCTTAGGATTCAAACAATGCGGCTTTTTCGCCGACTTTTTCTAGAATTTGTGGGGTGATTTTTTCTGCGGTTAATCCAAAATGGTCGTACAGGTCGTTAATCGGGGCCGAGGCACCGAAGCTATCTATGCCAAAGTTCATTCCGTTCAAGCCTGTATAACGCTCCCAGCCAAAAGTTGTTCCCGCTTCTATTGAAACACGCAGGATATCATCGCCGCCTAGCAGGCCATTCTGATAATCGTCGGATTGGGCGTCGAATAGCTCGGTGCAAGGCATGGAAACCACGTCAACACCTGTTCCCTGCGCTTCTAGATTGGCAGCAACCTCCAACGCCAATGATACTTCTGAGCCGGTCGCTATAATCACAACGCGTCTTTCAGCCTCAGCCGACTTCACGGAATAAGCCCCTTTTTCACAGTGGTTTACACTGACGTCATGACGGATTGGTGGCAGCCCCTGACGGGTTAGAGCCAGCGTTGACGGCCCTTCACTATTTTTTAATGCCAGTGCCCAGCACTCAGCAGTCTCAATCGCGTCACATGGTCGGAAGGTGAGCATATTGGGCATCGCTCGAAGACTTTGCAGATGCTCAATCGGTTGATGGGTTGGCCCATCTTCACCCAGGCCGATACTATCATGCGTCATCACATAGATGCTGCGAACATTCTGGATCGCGGAAAGCCGCATGGCGCCGCGGCAATAGTCGGTAAAGACCAGGAATGTCCCGCCATAGGGAATAATCCCGCCATGTAGCGCCATTCCGTTCATTGCGGCGGCCATTCCGAACTCTCTTATACCGTAATAAATATACCGGCCAGAATAATCCTCTTTAGTCAAAGGCTTGGTTGCAGAAGTTTTGGTATTGTTTGAACCTGTCAGGTCAGCGCTACCGCCGATGGTCTCAGGAAGCGCTTCCGTAATCGCACCCAACGCCATTTCCGAAGCTTTTCGGGTTGCAACCTTTGGCGGATCTGCAGCGAGGCTCTCCAGATAGTCCTGCATTGCCGTACTAGCTGGAAGCTCACCGGCCATGCGGCGCTCGAACTCGGCTTTGTTGGAACTGGCTGCCAGACGAGCCTCCCAATCCGCGCGTGCCGCAGCTCCTTTTGCCCCAATTTGCCGCCACGACGTCAGTATATCCTCTTGAATTTCAAAGGGTTTATCATTCCAGCCAAGAGCCTCTCTTGTGCCGTTAATCTCTTCTTCACCAAGCGGCGCCCCGTGGGTTGCGGAGGTACCCTGCTTGGTTGGCGCACCATATCCAATGATGGTTTTACAGGCAACGAGAGAAGGACGGGGGTCATTTTGCGCTTCCGACAGTGCTCGTCGAATATCGGCAAAATCATGACCATCGCAGGATACAACATGCCATCCCGATGCCCGGTAACGTGCCGGAACATCCTCACTGGTCGACAATTCGGTGCCACCGTCGATTGTTATCTGGTTATCATCCCAAAGCACATTCAGGCGGCCCAAGCCTAAATGCCCGGCCAAACCCACGGCTTCGTGGTTGATCGCTTCCATCAAACAACCGTCCCCGGCTATCACCCAGGTTTTGTGATCGACCAACGCATCGCCAAAGTGCGCGTTAAGGTGGCGCTCGGCGATTGCCATGCCTACTCCCATTGCGAACCCCTGCCCCAGTGGACCGGTTGTCGCTTCGACACCTGCAAGCTTGAAGTTTTCAGGGTGTCCCGCACATGGTGACGATAACTGCCTGAAATCTTTGATATCCTGCATAGTCGGACGATCATAGCCGGTTAGATGCAGAAGCGAATAAATCAGCATAGATCCATGACCGGCAGAAAGAACGAAACGATCACGATCTGCCCACTTTGGCGCTTTCGGATCGAATTTCAGAAAATCGCTAAACAATACCGTAGCAACATCCGCCATTCCCATTGGCATTCCTGGATGCCCACTATTTGCCGCCTGTACCGCATCCATGGACAACGCTCTGATGGCGTTTGCCATACTCTTTTCGGAAACGGTCATAGCAGTTCTGATCCTCCAAATTGCGGGATTTTGGCACGAATCCTTGCCAAGATTCGGAATTTTCCCATTCCTTTGATGACCTATTGATGCGACGTCAAGGCTCGGATTGCCATGGTTCAGGGATAGCCTGTGGATAGTCTCGCATCGATCGACTGTTTACGTCGACTGTATTGGTTGGTACGAATGAAATACAGGCACTGACAAGTCGGAACCAAGTCATGGAAAACGAACGAGTGATCTCAGCCATTGGCCGCATAGAACGGGCGCTGAGTCGAATAGAGACGGCAAAATCAAAATCGACGGCATCTGAACAAGATGAGTCACTGAATCGCCGTCACTCTGCGCTAAAACAGGAAATGCAACAGGCCATCGAAACGATCGACGGCTTGATCGCAAAGCAGGAGACCTGAACATGGGACAAATGACCCTCGAAATTGGCGGTAGATCGTTTTCCATTACCTGTAAGGACGGAGAAGAAGCCCATCTTGCCAAATTGGGGAATATGGTCAGTGAAAAAGCCGCAGAAGCGGGAGAATCGGGTGGTTTGACCGAAAGCCGCATGCTGCTTTTTACTTCTCTTTTGCTGGCGGACGAGCTTCATGGACACAGAAGCGCTGCATCTTCGGCAAAAACCGAGCAAATAACAGAAGCCGTCGTCAATGTGCAACAGGAACAAGCCATTTCAGCATTGGAAAAGCTAGCCGATAGAGCAGAAGCTGTTGCCAACAGCCTTGAGTAAATCACTTTATCCACCTAGATAATGTTTGACGGGTTCTGTCTGGCACGAGCTAGAAAGCGAACATCCCTGAGGCGATATAACAACATAGGGAGCTGTCCCTGTACGGATTGCGGGCATTTTGGATGCCGGGTCCGATGCACATGGCCCCCACCTGACGTAATAGGCGTCAGAGGATTTTCCGGAAAACGACCGAGATGGTCCCGTCACCCTCTCCTTAGAAAGATATATTTTTGAGTGATTTAAAAGAGAATAAGAAGATTCTACGTGAAGAGTTTCGGCGACGTAGAACTGCGTTTTACAATCAATTGGACAACGCAACCCGCAACCTAGCCTTTAGGCGCGCACCTTCTCCTCTTAAAAATATCTTGGAGGAGGCCGAAACCATCGGAATCTACGCATCCCGCGATTCCGAAGCGCCTACCCACCGATTGATTGAACATCTATCCGAAATGGGAAAAAGCATTGCTTTTCCAGTTGTTGTAGGCGCAGCTCCATTAGAATTTCGCCATGTTTCCAATATCAAACTGCTTGAAGCCGGGTTTATGGGCATAGCAGAACCAGGAGATGGCTGCCCGCTCGTCATACCGGATTTGATTATTACCCCCATGATTGCGTTTGACCGCTCGATGAACAGGCTCGGCCAAGGTGGCGGCCACTTTGATCGCACGTTCAACAAATACCCCAAAGCAACGCGTATTGGGCTAGCTTGGTCCATTCAAGAGACCGAGAAAATACCTGTTGAAAGTCACGATATAGCGCTAGATGCTATCGTTACAGAAACTGAACTAATTCAAAAGGTTGATAAGACGTCATGACGACCAACAACGGCAATAAAGTCAAACATAAGCCGTCATGGAGAAAGCCCATCGGGATGATTCTTATCCTTTTGGTAATTCTCATTTGGACCGGAATATCGGTCACCTTGGTCGAAGCGCTGGGCGATCTTAATTTTTGGTTGCTGCTGCCTATCTATGCGATTCTCGGAATTGCATGGATATTCCCGATTAAACCACTCCTAACGTGGATGAATACGGGAAAATTTCGCCATTAGTCCTGAAAATCAGGATAATGGCGCGAGTGACGAGACTTGAACTCGCGACCTCCGGCGTGACAGGCCGGCGCTCTAACCAACTGAGCTACACCCGCATATGCACCTGCATGGGCGGTGAAGCAGCGCAAGTATAAGAGCGATGCGCCCCTGTCAACAGCACACTTGCTTCATTTTGCAGAAAGATTGCGTTGTCGACTGTGATCGCTTGATACTCCAGCTAAATTGAGACCTCATTTTAACGTTCTCGACTAAATCCTGATTTCCCAATTTGAATGCGAAAGCCACCCATTCGCAATATCAGGTTTGTTACAATGGTTTACGGAAGTTACATCTTGTTACGGTAAATAGAGAGTTAACCAATCCTGAAAATTCAATGAACAACTTCTTGAAAAAGCCTGTTTTCTGGGGGCTTTTAGCAATGACGTCACTTCCAAATAATCGGTGCCGCGTTTACGAAATATTCGCCTTTTTTCTCCATATATCCGGTCATGAATTTTTCAGAGGTACACATGACCGAACCGAAATCCCTGTCCAAACACTGGGCTGCCATACGCAAGACAGTTGCTTTGGCCGCTTGCGTTTCGACGCTTGCGATAGCCCATACTGGCGCTAACGCAGCAGGAACTTTAGCCGGTACGGACATCGTAAACGTCGCGCAAGCATCATATGATGGACCCGATGGCCCAGTGACTGTGGATTCCAATGAAGTTACGATCAAGGTTGACGAACTGCTTGATGTTACTGTCGTCTCCAGCGACCCCGGAGACATTGCGACGGATCCTGCTGCCACAGCGCAGGTTTTAACCTATCAAGTTACCAATACCGGCAATGGTCAGGAAGCATTCACGCTGACTGCAGATACGGCCAAGGGTGGTGATGATTTCGATACTACCTTTGAACAGATTATCCTCGATACCAACGGCAACGGCGTCTATGATCCCGGAGTTGATACAGTATACACGCCGGGATCCAACGATCCGGTTTTAAATCCTGACCAAAGTATCACAGTATTCGTACTATCTACCATCCCGGCCGATGCTGAGGATGCGGAACGCGCTGAAATCGAACTTTCCGCTGTTGCAACAACAGGTAGCGGAGCGCCCGGCACCACTTTTGCAGGTGCAGGTGATGGAGGCGGAGACGCTGTGGTGGGCTCAACAGGAGCCGACGGCGAAGATAGCGGCTTTTTTGTAATTCAGGCTGCAAAGATCACACTTGTTAAAACCGCAACCATTTCAGATCCATTTGGTGGAACTGAAGCTGTTCCTGGCGCAACCATTACATATCAACTGGTTGCAACAATTACCGGCTCTGGGACGCTCAATAATTTAACCGTCACGGACAATATTCCGACCGACACCACCTACACGACAGAGAGCATAACATTGGAAGGCACAGCCCTGACTGACAGCAGTTCCGATGCAGATGAAGGGTCATATGACGGTTCACAAATTTCCGTTGCGCTCGGAGGCGTTCCTGGCGGCCAAACGCGCTCGATAACCTTCCAGGTCACGATAGATTGAGGATGAATTGATGAAAGTCAAAATACTGAAATATTTCGCAACCTTAGCTGCTTTAGCCGTTCCCGGCATTGCGGTTGCTGCCAATAACGTCGCTCTATCCAGCGATGTGTTTGTTGAGCGCAAAGTTGAGAAGCCCGACGGCAAAACCGCAGTCCTGCTGGAGCAGCCCAAAACCGTTCTTCCAGGCGACAATCTTGTATTCGTCGTTAAATATAAGAATGTAGGCAGCGCACCAGCGACAGATTTCTCTGTCACCAACCCGCTCCCGAAAGCGGTCGCGTTTAACGGAACGTCTGATGGAGCCGAGATTGTCTCCATTGACGGAGGCAAGAATTGGGGATCCCTCTCGACGCTAACATACACTCGCAAAAATGGCGAGGTTCGCCCCGCTCTGATGAGTGATGTTACACATATTAAATGGAAGTTTAATCGTTCTCTTTCTGTGGGTTCAGAAGGAAAGCTAGTATTTCGTGGCACAGTTAAATGACCACAAACCGTATAGGACTGCCGCGGGGTTTAGGCAGTTCAAAATTAAGTGAAACAGGAGACAGTAATGACCAGTAAACTGAAACTTCTCGTTGCCACAAGTGCAGTTTCTGTTGCGATGCTGGGTGCAAACCCCGCATTTGCCGCAGGCACCGCTTCGGGTACCGATATTACGAATAACGTGAGTGTGGCCTATAATGTAGGGGGCGTCGCACAGACGGCCGAGACCGATTCAGATACCTTCACGGTTGATAGAAAAATCGATCTGACCGTAGCGGAAGTGGGAACAATCACAACCAGCGTATCGCCGGGTCAAACCGATGCTGTAACAACCTTTACGGTTACCAATACGTCGAATGCTACATTGGACTTTGGTTTGAGTGCAGCCCAGCTTGCCGGCGGCACCGCTGCGCATGGTGGCACCGACAATTTTGACTTTACCGGTCTAGCAATATTTGTTGATAGCAACGGCAACGGAACATATGAGTCAGGTACCGACACTGCCACCTTCATCGACGAACTTGCAGCCGATACCAGCGCCACTGTCTTTGTGATCGGCGATATTCCTGGAACTCGGGTTACCGGCGACGTTGCTGGTGTAAACCTGACGGCTCAGGCCAAGGAATCCGGCGCAGCATCTACTGAAGGAGCGGTTGTTACAGAAACCACTGGCGCCAATACCGCTGGCGTCGACACTGTATTTGCTGATGGCGACGGGCCAGGAACTGAGACCGCAAACGATGGTCAACACAGTGCTGGCGACGACTACACAGTGGATGCCGCAGACATCAGTGTTACTAAAACCAGCAGTGTGTTGTGGGATCCGGTCAATGGAAGCACCAATGCTAAGGCAATTCCGGGAGCAGTGGTTGAATATTGTATAGCTGTGGCAAACGCGCCAGGTAGTGCAACGGCTACTGGTGTCGCAATTTCGGATACAATTCCGGCCAATTTGACCTACTATTCAACACTGGCAACAGGTCCAGCCACCATTCCAACAGTTATTGGCGTCATTTCGGCTCTAGCTTGTGATGGCACAGGAACGAATGGTGACGCCTCGCTCCTTCAAGAGTCCGGCGGCACCGTTTCAGGTAATCTCGGCGCTGTTGCAGCCGGTGTTACAGAAACACTGATCTTCCGCGTTACCGTAGACTAGGAAATTGTAGGATATGCGGCGGTATTCCGGCCTTGCTTGGCAGGAATATCGTCGCACCTCCCCCTTTTTATATGAGCGTGTTAACCAAACTCTTTAAGCCGGTCCGACTGGCTTTTGCTGCAGGCGCTGCAATATCGTCTGCCTCTACGGTTGGCGCTCAAGCTCAATTTGCCGAGGAACAGCCTCAGCAGCCCGATTTTGTCGAAAATCAACCCCAAGCACCCGATTTTGCGATAGAACAGGCACAAAACCTCCCTCTCATAAGCAATATAGCACAAGCTGAGTGGGATGTTGGTAATCAACGACTTCAAAAGCCCTCTAATAGGGTCGATATTCAGGTTGTTCCGCCCCCAGCGCCGCCAGAAATCACGATTTATCACTTTGACGACCCTCCTGGTGCGGAACAATTTCCCCTTCCAGGAACAATCTGTAGAGGCTCCGGCGGCAATGTCCCCGTAGAGCTCATGGGTGTGTTCTCTGGAATCAATACAAATCCGGCATCTGTCGCCCCAACAGACAGAATTCGAGCCGGAGAACCCCTAATTGTATCAATTCTTGCCCCAAACAAGAATTTGAGCAGTACCGCTATCGATAGATTCGATATTGTGCTTTCGACACCAGCCGGTGACCGGGAAGTGATCAATATCGCGGAAACCGAGGTCAATAGCGGTCGTTTCGTCGGTATGATCAATACGGCGGCTATCCCTCCCACCCCTATGCAGGGCGATTGCGTTCTTTCTGTTAGGCCGGGAGATATGCTAGATGTCGGAATTGATGAAATTGGCGGAAATCCTCTCGGTACCGTAGAAATAGGGATTTTGATTGATCCTTTTGGTGAAACTTTTGATAGCGGAGATGGATCCGCAGTATCCGGTACGCGCGTAACACTCATTAACGTCGCAACCGGTCAACCAGCAGAAGTTTTCGGTGATGACGGTGTATCTGTGTTCCCCAGCACGGTTATTTCCGGCGGAACTGTGACGGATAGCGGTGGAACCGTATATAATTTTACGGAAGGATTCTATCGATTCCCATTTGCCCGTCCAGGTCAATATCGGCTGCTTATCGAGCCCCCAAGCCCGTATACAGCACCTTCAGAGGCCACACCGAACCAATTGACGCAGTTCCGACGGACGGATGGCCTTCCCTTCACGATCGTGGATGGCTCCTATGGCGGTATCATAACGCTGGATGATCCAGCACCCGTTCGAGTGGATGTCCCGCTTGATAGGCCGGGTGTCCCCTTGATCATCAGCAAATCGGCATCCAATGCAGTTGTCGTACCCGGTGATGCCTTGCAATACCGAATAACCGTCCAAAACAGCGACCCGGTGCGCAATACCGGCGCAGTAACGATAGAGGATAGCCTTCCCAACGCGATGCGACTTCGGGTCGACACCGTTCGATATAATGGTGCTCTGATTGCGCCTGTTGTGCAGGGCAATGGACAGGATTTCTCCGTTACGGTGCCCCCTCTGGGCCCTGCGGGGACGGGAACTTTGACATATTTGGCCGAAATCCGTCAGGATGCGCGGCCTGGAGACGCGATAAACAGTGCTCAAGCACGCGATAACCGCGGTGCAACCAGCCCGGTAACCGATGTAGCCGTTCGAATTGAACGGGATGGTATCTCTGATCGTTTTACAGTTATTGGACGAATTACTGACGGGGGCTGCAATGTTGACCCGCGTGAAGCCAATGGAATTGGCGGCGTTAGAGTCATTCTTCAAGATGGTACTTATACGGTGACTGACGAAGATGGCCGCTATCATTTCGAAGGTATAAAACCCGGTTTGCACGTCGTTCAGGTTGATCCTTCTACATTCCCCGCGGATTTAGCACCTACTGATTGTGCTCAGAACACAAGATCGGCTGGTAGCGATATCTCGCGCTTTGTTGAAGGACGTGGTGGCGCTCTAAAACGCGCTGATTTCCGAGCTCGCAAGGTTGCACCAAGAGAAATAAAAGCGAGCAACGCATTCAAAGCACCCGAAATTATGTCCGATCCGGAAGCAGCCGGCGCCGAGCGTGACTGGCTAACAAATCAGACGCCGGGAGTAGAGTGGCTGTTTCCAGAAATGGACTACAACCCACGCGTCAAGGCGCTGCGTGTAGCGATCAAGCATTTGCCCGGACAAAAAGTCGAACTCGCAATTAATGGCGAAAAGGTAAGCGGTCTTTCATTCGATGGAACCAAGAAAAGCGCCAATGGCAAGGTTCGTGTTAGCCTGTGGCGTGGTCTTGAGATTGAAGATCGTAAAAACCTTCTAACAGCGCGGGTCATCGACAAAAACGGGAAACTGGTCGAGGAATTAAGCCGCGAGGTGCATTATTCTGCCAGTCCGATGAATGCAGAGCTGGTTAAGGAAAAATCGGTTCTGATTGCCGATGGCGTAACTCGCCCCGTAATTGCGGTTCGATTGACCGATCGCGACGGAAAACCGGCGCATCACGGTCTAGTGGGCGATTTTAGCGTCCCTGCACCCTATGCTCCTGCAATTGAAGTCGACGCACAACAGGCCAGCCAGCTTTCTGGACTGGAACGCGGTGCTCCGGTTTGGCGCGTAAAGGGCGATGAAGGTATAGCCTATATCGAACTGGCACCAACCACAGCATCTGGTTCCTTAAGCATCAGCTTCCCGTTTCAAGATGGCGAAGTATCGCGTGAACAACGCATAGAAACATGGCTGGATCCAGGTGATCGTCCATGGACCGTCGTTGGTTTTGCCGCAGGGACCCTGGGCTTCAACACATTGGACGAGCGTCTGGAAGACCTTGTTGATGACGATGATAATGTGAACCTTGACGGCCGTGTTGCTCTCTATGCCAAGGGTCGTGTGACCGGCAAATGGCTGATGACGCTGGCCTATGACAGTGACAAAGAAGAAGACGAAACCCGCTTTCAAGGCGTTATCGATCCTCGCCGCTATTACACAGTCTATGCCGATCGCAGTGAACAACGCTATGACGCCGCATCAATACGCCGTCTTTACCTGAAACTGGAACGGCCGCAATTTTATGCTCTGTTCGGTGACTATGAAACCGGCATTGATGAGCCAGAACTGGCCCGTTATCAGCGCGCTTTCAACGGCATCAAAGCCGAATATCGCAACGAGCAAGTACATCTGAATGCATTTGGTGCTGACTCGCCCAACCGTTTCCGCCGTGAAGAAATTCAAGGCAATGGCCTGTCAGGCCCCTATGCCCTCGCCACCCGGGATATTCTTGCCAATAGCGAACGCATCACTTTGGAAACGCGCGACCGCTTGCGCTCTGACAGGATTGTTGAGCGTCGTGAACTAACCCGTCATATCGACTATGATATTGACTATCTGGCTGGAACACTTCGTTTCCGCGAGCCTATCCTAAGTCGTGGCAGTGGCCTGGACCCGCAATTTATCATTGCTGAATATGAAGTATTGGGCGTCGGCGACCGTAACTTGAATGCTGGTGGCCGCGCAACTTACACATCCAAGAACCAGAAGTTGAAAATCGGCGCGACGGCCGTCCACGACGAAGATGAGTCGGTTAAAACCGACTTACTGGGTGTCGATATGCGCTATCGCCCCGATCTTAAGACCGAATTCCGGGCTGAATTGGCTGTGACGGACAACGAAGCCAAGACCGCTAATGCAACCGGTACAGGCCGTGCGGCGACAGCATGGCTGGTCGAAGCAGAGCATCATGGTTCGAAATTTGATGTGCTGGCTTATGTGCGCCGTCAATCTAGCGGATTTGGATTGGGACAGATCAATGCTTCCGAAAGTGGTACCCGTAAATTCGGAATTGATACGAGGGTTCGTGTTACCGATCAGCTTTCGGTTGCGGTAACAGGGTATCAGGAGAATTTTCTGGATACCAACGCCCGTCGCCGGGCTGGAACAGCAGAAGTTGAGTATCGTTCAAAAGACACGTCTTTGCGTGCCGGTATCGTACATGCCAATGATCGCCTATCTGATGGGACAACAAACAAGTCGACTTTGGCACGCTTTGGCGCAACGCAAAGGCTCTTTGATGGTAAGCTTGAATTAGATGCACAAACTGAATTCGCACTGGGCGGGCAGGATGAAAGCATCGACTTCCCTGCACGCCACAGCCTGACCGCTCGCTATGCAATCACCAACGATATCAAGCTTGTCGGAACTTACGAGATAGCTGATGGCGAGAATATTGATGCAAGAACCGCCAGGATTGGCGTTGATGTCGCTCCCTGGGATGGCGCACGCATTGTTACCAGCATCAATCAGCAAGAAATTACTGAATTTGGTCCACGCACATATGCTGCCTATGGCCTGACACAAAGCATTCCGCTCAACGACAAATGGACGATTGATTTCTCACTCGATGGCAATGAAACCTTGGGGGGTTTCCAGCGCAGCGATGTGATTAATGATGAACAGCCGGTCGCATCAGGCGGTTTCCTGGGTAATGATGGATCTTTGACTGAAGATTTCGTCGCGGTAACCGCAGGCGCAACTTATCGGGCAGAGGATTGGAGCTGGGTAAGCCGCGCTGAATATCGAGATGGTGATTTAAGCGAACGCTATGGCTTTACCTCTGCAATTCTAAAAGAAATTGGCGAAGGAAGCTCTGTCGGTGCGATCGGAAGTATATTTGTTGCCGAAGATCTAACCGGCACCAAGACACAGGTTGTTGAAGCAGAAGCCAGTTGGGCACATCGTCCATCTGACAGTCAGTGGTCATGGTTGGAAAAGCTGGAATATCGCGAGGACAAAATTCGCAACGCTACAGCCGGAACATCGGGACCGATTGGCGGAGCACCGCTACTAGTGAACGGAAACGTTATTTCACGCAGAATTATCAATAGTTTAAGCGTCAATTACACGCCGATTGACGCGGATGACGGCATCTTTACCGAAGCCGGCGAATATAGCTTCTTTTGGGGAAGTCGCTACGTATTCGACAAATTCGGACAGGATGACGTCAAAGGCTGGTCCAATGTGGTCGGAGCGGACATCAAGTTCGATCTTTCCGACACGATTGATATCGGCGGACAGGCGACTGCGCGCATAGGCACGGATTTCGATACGATTGCCTATTCGGGTGGACCGAGCGTCGGGATTACACCGTTCAAAAACGGTTATATCTCAGTCGGTTATAATGTGGTCGGTTTCGAGGACCGCGACTTTGAAGAAAGCCGCTACACTCGCGACGGGCCATTTATTACCTTCCGGTTAAAGTTTGACCAGAACACCTTCTCGAGTTTGGGGCTCTAGGGGTGAGTTGCGTCCAAAATCCGTGATCGGGGGCAAAAACAGGGCTGTTGGTAAACAGAGACTTAAGATTTGACGTGCGGACCGGCCTTTGGGGGGTCAAGCCAAACGAAAAATCTCAAATTCTGATCAAACGGCCCGCAACATTCGCTGCCTTTTAGTCGGCGAACAATAAAACAGGGGTTTCAAGCAAATGCTTGAGCGCCTGCACATAGCTGGCGGCGTCATAGCCGTCTACGACCCTGTGATCACACGAGATCGACAGATTCATTAGCTTACGCGCGTGAATCTCGCCGTTATCCGCGAACACGGGGCGCTCTACTATCTTGTTAGGACCAATGATCGCCACTTCCGGGCGATTGATCACTGGCGTGGTTGCTATACCGCCCAGTGGCCCCAGAGAGGTTAATGTCAGCGTCGATCCGCTCAATTCCTCGGGTTTCAAGCCACCAGAGCGTGCACCTTCCGCCAAACGGCCAATTTCCGCAGCTAACTGCCATATATTGAGATTCTGAGCATCGCGTATGACGGGCACCATAAGCCCCTGATCGGTCTGTGTGGCCATTCCCAGGTGCACAGCGCCATGACGGGTCACCTGCCCCGCTTGATCATCGAATGTAGCGTTCAGCATGGCGAATTTGGGCAGCGATTTGCATATCGCGACAATCATTAAGGGCAACATGGTGAGCTTCGGCCGTTCACCGCGATTGGCATTCAGATCCTGTCGCATATCTTCCAGCTCGGTCATATCGATTTCATCGACATAGGAGAAATGCGGAATATTGCGTTTTGACTCCGCCATATTCTGAGCAATTTTGCGGCGCATTCCTATGACTTTGATCGTCTCGTCATCGCGCTTCATGGAAGCGCTGGAAGGTCGATAGCCCTGTCCCGATCCGTAGCTAAGAAATGCATCCAGGTCGCTGTGACGGATGTGGTCGCCCTGCGCTTTTACCTGACTAAGGTCAACGCCCAGATCAGCTGCGCGCTTGCGTACGGCGGGTGTTGCGAGGACTTTTGACGGGGTCGAAACCGACGCCATGACGTCATTTTTCGGTTCTTCAGCGGCCAACTCTTCAGATTGACTCTGAAGATTAACCTTTTCCGTTTGTGGAGTTAAATTATCTTCTTTTTCAATATCTTCACCTGACGTCATGGCTGCTTGAGACGTATCTTCAGAGTCCTGCTCTTCGACTTTTGCCTCGATTTCATCGAGATCGACATCACCTTCGACTTCAATCTCCACAAGCATCGAGCCAATCGAAATCACATCGCCCGCCTCACCTGCCACTGCGACAATTTTCCCCGACACTGGCGCTTCCATTTCAACGGTTGCTTTGTCGGTCATCACATCGGCAATCTGGTCGTCTTCCTCGACCATATCGCCTACAGCAATATGCCAAGCGACAATCTCTGCCTCGGCTATGCCCTCACCAATGTCGGGCAAATTGAATGTGTATTTGCTGCTCATGATTTCAGACCTTTAACAATTTTTTCGAGCGCTTCACCAATCCGAACCGGACCCGGGAAATAGGCCCATTCGAGACTATGCGGATATGGCGTATCAAATCCGGTAACCCGTTCAATCGGCGCTTCGAGATGATAGAAGCACCGTTCCTGTACTAATGCAGACAATTCCGCGCCAAATCCACTGGTCCGCGTTGCTTCGTGCACTATCAGGCAACGACCGGTCTTTTTTACGGAATCTTCGATAGTGTCAATATCGAGCGGCACCAGTGTCCGCAAATCGATAACTTCGGCATCAATATCATGTTCTTCCACTACCGCCTTCGCCACATGAACCATTGTCCCATAGGCAAGGACCGTGACTTCAGTTCCAGGACGCACAATATTCGCTTTGCCCAAGTCGATCCGATAATGATCGTCAGGAACCTCCGCTTCATCAAATTTTGACCAGGGTTCTACGGGTTTGTCATAATAGCCGGTGAACGGACCGTTGTAGATCCGCTTTGGTTCGAAAAAGATCACGGGATCATTGTCTTCAATCGACGCAATCAAAAGTCCCTTGGCGTCATAAGGCGTGGATGGAATTACTGTTTTCAGGCCCGCTACGTGGGTAAACATGGCTTCCGGCGACTGACTATGCGTCTGTCCGCCGAAAATCCCGCCGCCAAATGGAGACCGGACCGTCATCGGTGCAATAAATTCGCCAGCCGACCGGTAACGCAGTCGCGCGGCTTCCGACACCAATTGGTCAAGTCCGGGATAAATATAATCGGCGAACTGGATCTCCGGGACCGGTCGCAGACCATAGGCTCCCATACCAATGGCAGCACCAATAATACCGCACTCGTTGATCGGGCTGTCAAAACAGCGTGTTTTGCCATGCTTCTCCTGCAGACCCGCCGTCGCGCGGAAAACGCCGCCGAAATAACCGACATCTTCGCCCATGATCACGACATTCTCGTCGCGCTCCATCATGTTATCCAGCCCCGAGTTGATGGCCTCTATCATGTTCATTGTGCTCATGATTTTGGTGCCTCCGCATCGGGCCATTTAATGGCTCGTTCCTTGTCGGCCTGATCAGCCTGCTCTCTCAGATGCCAGGGCATTTCTTCAAAGACATCTTCGAACATGGTTTCAAACGGTTGATGGAGGCCATGGCCCAAAATGCCGTTTTTCGCGGCTTCTTTGACGGCTTCTTTCACCGCATCCACACACTCTTTATCCATCTGTTCTTGCTGTTCAAGGCTCCAGACACCGCGCTCAATCAAATGTCGTTTGAGCCGCATGATCGGATCACCGAGCGGCCATTCTTCGCGCTCCTGCGCACTGCGATAGGAACTGGGGTCATCCGACGTGCTATGCGCATCGGCGCGATAGGTGAAATGCTCAATCACCGTCGGTCCCTGATTGGTCCTGGCCCGTTCAGCAGCCCATTGCGTCGCTGCATAGACAGCCAACGGATCGTTTCCATCGACGCGCAGCGAAGCCATTCCATAGCCAACGCCGCGGGCTGCAAATGTCGTCCGCTCTGCACCGGCAAAACCGGAGAAGGAGGATATCGCCCACTGGTTGTTGATCACGTTCAGGATAACCGGCGCATTATAGACCGTCGCAAATGTCATGGCGGCGTGAAAATCGCCTTCCGCTGTCGACCCTTCACCGCACCATGCGGCGGCAATCCGGCTATCCCCCTTTGATGCACTCGCCATAGCCCAGCCCACAGCCTGCGGATATTGGGTGGTAAGATTGCCCGACACGGTAAAGAAATTCAGCCGCTTCGAACTATACATGATCGGCAGCTGACGGCCTTTCAATTTGTCCTTCTTGTTGGAGAAAATCTGATTGACCATCTCCACCATCGAATAGCCACGCGCGAATAAAATGCCTTGCTGGCGATAGCTTGGAAAACACATGTCTTCCGCATCCAGCGCCATCGCGGCGGCCACCGAAGTCGCCTCTTCACCTGTACATTTCATGTAGAAGCTGGTCTTGCCCTGCCGCTGTTGCCGGTGCAGACGATCATCAAACGCCCTCACCTGCGCCATCGTCCGCAACATCCGAAGCAGCGTTTCATCATCCAGTTTAGGATCCCAGGGACCGACCGCATTGTGATCGTCATCGAGCACCCGGATCAGATCATAAGCCAGATCAGACATGTCGATAGGCTTTATCGAAACATCGGGACGCGGTTGCGCGCCCGCTTTTTGAATTTCAATATTGCTATAGTCGACCTCATCGCCTGGCCGGAATTTGGGTTCCGGAATATGCAGCGATAAAGGCGGCAAATTGCTCTTCTTGTCGTCAGCCATCCGGCCTCTCCAGCAAATCAGCGCAAATGTTGCGCTGCAATATATGTTCAACAAGCTGTTACAATATTACAAAAACTGATTTAGGTCAATATGCCTGTCCTTTAAGCTGTGACGCGATATGTATGTTAGCTTTTGACCCATTGACCATCAATCGCATGCAGACGGGCGGTGTTCGCCATGATTGCTCAGGCGAACGTGAAAAACGCAATAAGCAGCATTCACACGATAGGCCGGAAAAGCGGGCGAGAGGCAATCCAAGCTAGGTATCTGTTGTGTGCCGGTAATTTAGTGTCCGCTAAGGGCGGAAAAGCGGACATTTGAAAATACCATCAATTCTTCCACTGTTGACTCAACTGTGAACTTTAATCGGTAACTTCAATAAGTTGGATCAAGTTTCCACATGTATCATTAAAGATAGCAAACTTGGCGCCCGCCGCTTCCATAGGTGGTGCGGAGAAATTCACACCTGCCTTCTGAAGCCTGTCATACTCCGCGTCAACGTTCTGCACGCTAAACTGCGTCCATGGAATGCCATCTCTTTCAAGGGACTCTTGGAGCGAACGTGCAGCAGGATATTCGTTTGGTTCCAGTGCCAATTCGACACCATCCTCCTCTTCTGGCGAAACTAATGTAATCCAGCTATGCTCGCCAAGCTCTATATTGTGCTTAGTTTTAAAGCCCAAGACTTCAGTGTAAAATTTATGAGCCTTGGTTTGATCATCAACCATGACACTCTTGATATGCATTTTCATTTTTATTCTCCTTGAAAGAATGGGTTGATCCACGGCGCTACAATGCTTTCAAGTGCTCCTGCAGATAGCGAATGTATTTTGGTTCGCCCATGCCATGCGGTTTGGATCAGCCCTGCCTGTTCAAGCGTTGACAAGTGCCGACTGATCGCCTGCCTTGATCGTGTTAGATTGCTGCTCTCAATCATCCTTGCACAAATCTCGAACAAGCTTTGACTATCCCTGTGCCTAAGCTCATCTAATATTTGGATACGCGTATCATCGGCTAGCGCTTTGAAAACGGAACTCAATTGGGGGTCGTGTACAATGCCCATATCACATTATGCAACATTATTGTTGCATGTCAATTTGGATGTTTTTTTGAACGTCCCCTTCAACTGGTGGCTGCAACACACGCCTCGAACCGTTCTGCAGGCGTTTTTTTGTCGAGGGTCTTGCTTGGCCGCTCGTTAAGCTCCCTCGCTACAGAGTTTTTGTTTTACGAAATGACATTCAAAATATAGTGAGTGCACGGCCCTTGGTTTCCACTTTCACAGCCAGACAATCCAAATTGTCTTTCAAATTCGGTTTTTGTTCATGAACTCTTTTACACAAATTTTTCGTTCCCGTTATTTTACCTGGGGCCTGCTGGCCATACCTTCCATAATGATGATGAGAGGCTATTTTTATGGCGATGCAAGTGCCCATGATTTACTTCATCCGACGGGAGAATTCAGCGCCCGTGCAATGATTCTTGCGCTATTCGCTACGCCTCTCGTTACATTGTTTCCAAAAGTTAAACTCTTTCGCTCATTGCTCAAACGACGTCGTTACATCGGCGTAGCAGCATTTGGTTATGGCTTACTACACACCGCCTTTTATGTAATTGACAAAGGCCAATTGAGCGCGATCATAAATGAAATATTGGAACTTTCGATTTGGACAGGGTGGATTGCCTTTTTGATTTTTGTGCCGCTGGCCATAACGAGCAATAACCTATCGATGAAAGCGCTCGGAGCGCGTAACTGGAAGAATCTTCAGCGTTTGACATATATTGCCGCTGTTTTGACTGCCGCTCATTGGTTCTTTCTGGAATATGAAACCGGCCCGATGCTTGTCCATTTTTTGCCGCTGGCAATATTGGAAATTGCTCGGATTTGGAAACAACAATATACCCGTAGTTAGTGGTTAAGTGAAATTCTTGATATGCATATCTTTGTTTCTAGACCGGTTTTGACCCCGGCAAATTGTCGAATAGCGGGTCCGCTTTCGGGATATTACGGTCACTACTTTAGTATCCGCTCTCGGCGCAAAAGCGGACTTCAATGAGACGTCGATCCTGTCGAATAATTTTTTTGGATATTCGAAAGATTCATTTGAGAAGGCTATAGCCTCCAGCCAAAACGGGGCATTTCATCCTCTAATTTGCTTAAACACCTTCGGATTGACGCTGGCTGCGCAAAGAAGCCCTCCCATCAGTGCCCCGGGAATTCCGGGGCTCACCACGTCCTGGCCCGCCAGATAGAGGCCCGGGATAGGAGTTTTTGCTCGCAATCCGTCGCACAAGACCCGTTCCGGCGTCACGTCCACACCGTAGAAGGCCCCCTTGCTATGTCCGGTGAAGGCAACCGTAGATAATGGTGTCGCCAATTCGCGGTACACAACCAGCTTTGCGAGGTCGGGGAAATAGTGTTCAAACTGGCTCATTAGGTTGTCCTTTACGCGGCGCTTGAAGTCTGCATAGTCATCTCCACGTGTGCCGCTTGGCTCGCCCGACCACTTTGCGACCGCATCCCAATCGGCCCAAGCTAGCAACTGACCCATGTGCTTTTGGTTTGGGCCGGGTTCATGTTCCGGGTTCTTGAGTGAGCCGAAAGAAGCGGTCATGTGAGGCGGAGTCCCGTCAGGTGCCGTTGCCCAGACGACATCCACTTCACCCGTCGGGTATATCCAATGGTTCGCCTTTGTCGCGCCGGCTGCTTCAATATCGCCCTCGAAGCCAAGGAAAAGCGTGTAATTTGCAATGCCGGATGGGAGACTGCGGATTACAGATTTCCAGTCTTCATCCCCTGAATCCGGGTGTATAAGTGTTTCTATGGTCTCCCGAACCCCAATGTCTGAAATAACGGCATTCGCTCGGATCTCATCGCCGTTATCGATTCGAACACCTACGACCTTCTCGCCTTCAAAAATTAGTTCTTCAACCCGGACACCGGCGCAGGCCTTACCGCCGTTTTTTGTTATTGTCGGGATGATATGTTTGGCGAATGCGGCACTGCCGCCGACCGGATACCAGGAACCACTTATAAGGTATGACGCAGAGATCAGCGCATGCATCGCAAAACTAGCTTTGCTCGGACGCCCTCCATGGTCACCCCATTGCGCAGCCATGACTGCAGCAAGCTCTGGATTGTCTGTCAAATCGTCAATGACTTCCTTCGTCGTTCTTAAGCACCATTTTTTGATATCTTTTCGATTCCACCAGTCAAGCACATCGCCAGCCAATTCCGGCATTGCGCGTGTTGGGAAAACCTTGTGCGTTGCCGACAGCCCTTCGCGCAGCGCAGCAGTCCATGCTTCAATCGCCTTGGCGTCTTGGGGAAAGCGGTCTTTCAAATCCCTTTCCTGTGCCTCATAGGGCCGGGAAAGGGGTAATGGTTGAGCCGATCCAATATGCAAGACGTCATAAATTGTGCCCAATGATACCAATTCAATAGGCGTATCACATAACCAGTCTAGCAAATCGCGAGCACGGTCGCCCGGTGCCAAGCCACTAAGATAATGAACGCCAACGTCCCAAGAAAAGCCGTTGCGGGAAAAGCTATGTGTCAGTCCACCCAATGTATGATGCTGCTCGAGTAAAAGTACCTTCTGGCCAACCTTGGACAGCGCAGCGGCGGCGGCCATGCCGCCCATACCCGAACCTATGACAATGGCATCCCAATTATCTTGTTTGACATTTGTCATTGTGAAATCCTCATATGAATATGCGGATGCAATTCGATCCGCCGGATTGTTCCATTAATGTTTGTGAGACCGTATTTGCCGTTGCTGTATGCACCGCTGGGATATACCGTATCTCGTTGATCTTGCCGTCGACAATCCGCCACACCAGCACTACATCCACCTCGATCACACGATCGGGAAAGGCCATATTGTTGCGAGTTTGCATTACCAGCAACTCGTCGCCAACCGGATTGAAGGAATCCGGTGTCACCTTGAACATCCCGCCAGTTGCCTGTCCCAGCTCAGCGAAAAGTTTCCGGACGCCCTCCCATCCGACATGATCGCCTTGTAAATCGGGCAATTCCGGATTGAAGTAGTGGATTACAACATCGTCGGTCATGTTCCCATCTGCCCCAATCACGGCATCAATTGCATTGACTTGCGTCAATTTTACCGAAATCTAATGGCTGCTTTAAGGAGATGATGAAACGCGTTCAGCAGATTGCGATCACAACTATATTGCCTTCCCCAATGGATATGGGCACAAATTGGAAAACTCTGAAAAAGAAATCCGGGAGGATTATATGAGCGAGAAAGAAATAACCGGGCATTGTCTTTGCGGTGCCGTTGAAATCGTCGCCACTCCAGCGAGACCGCATGTCGAGGCCTGTCATTGTGAAATGTGCCGCCGCTGGGGCGGAATCGCTTTTTTGGGTGTACAGTGCGGATCTGCCGTGCGTTTCTCTGGCGAAGAAAATATCGCGCGTTACCAATCATCCGATTGGGCCGAGCGCGGCTTTTGTAGCAAATGCGGCACCAACCTGTTTTACCATTTTGTCCCTGCGACAAACTATTCCTTCCCGGCGGGCCTGTTTGATGATCTCGGCGACATTACTTTTTCCGAAGAAATATTCGTCGATGAGAAACCGGATTATTACGACTTTGCACAGGATACTGTGAAAAAAACCGGCCCCGAAATTATCGCGGAAGCGAAAGAAGCAGGATTTGAATTTTAGACATCAAAACCCGCAATAGTCGCCCCCCCCCAATCGCTGCATGCCCGCTCGGTCAGACTTCCGCCTCACTCCATACACTGGTCAAACAGGCCCGCCACCTGCCGGGTGTTGGAGCACAGGATGCCGCCCCATTTATAGCCTTCCTGACCTTTGGCGCGACGGATTTTGAACCAGCTGTAACCGTTCATCATCACACCGGTATTTTCGATTAGCGTCACATTTTCACCTTCTTGCAAGCTTCCGGTCTGGGCAAATTTCATCCCCGGCCCTGCACGAAGCTTTCCGCCCCAACTGCGTGCCGCAACATCCAGCGCGATTGGTTCGCCCGCTGCATCCGTGGTCGGCTCTCCCGCTTCATCCTCCGGCTCTCCGCCGACAAACGTGCATTCGGTATGTCCCGGCTCATCGCTATCCGCGCCATAAATCAGCACCGCCGTGCTGTTGGTGGTCAGCAGAATATAATCTCCGCCTTCATAGCGCGCACCGCTTTCCGGATAGTTATATTTTGCACGCAGCGGCGTCACGACCGGGCCAGCATCAAGAGCATTCTCGCTCTGTATCTGATATTGCACCGTAGCTTTGTTACTATCGAAGGCATCAAAGATGACCAGATGCTCACCATCGCCCACCGGCTGACAACCGAACTGGTCATTAAGAGAGGCCTGCGCGGGACTGGCTAGTGCGATCAGCGACAATGCGCTCGCCGCACCAAGCATGAAGGGGGTCAGGGATTTCATCAACTTACCTTTCGTTGCAATCGCTATATTCTATCGAACCTACCGCTTACTCCGCCGGATCGACAGTGATAGCTGTCACCTCGTCAAAATCGTCGCTCATCACATTGCCGGCATTGTCATATTGCTTGCCCGTTCCCAACACGATCCGCGCAGTACGCCCAATATATTCGGGCGGCATTTCCTGGTTCGAAAACCAGCCTTCACAGTCACCCACGCTGCACAAGGCCGATTGTGTATCGGCATCATCGGCTGCGTCCAGCGGGCGGTAATCCAGATAGCAATTGTCACCACACTCAAAACCGGTGATCTTCACCGCGATACCATTATCGGCATCGGATTTGGCTGGCTCTTCCGGAACTTCCTTTGGTTCACTTTCTGGAGCATCAATGGCGGCCTCGGCAGTATCGGATATCGCTTCAACAGCATCCGGCTCATCGGCATCGCTCGTGGGCTCTGCCGGATTGCATCCGCTTATTGCCAGCGCGGTGATAGCCACCATTACGTTCGTCATTTTCATTGCTCAGCATTCCTTTTTTTTGGACAGGCGCCAGCCGGTCGGGTTTATCATGAACCAACTGTATAGCTTAACTGGTTCAAGTCCATCTCGATTCCCTGCCACCCACCGTCAACAGGATCACCAAGATTGACAGCCTTGGTGTATTATCATAATAATACAGCATGAAACGCAAACTCGCTATCGTGATCTGTCTTGTTTTTCTGGCATCCGGTCTGATCCGCATTTTTGCGGGCGGCGGCATGATGGGGCTGGAGGCCGGCTGGTGGGCACCAGGCGGTGAGTTTGCCGAAGCGATGACTGATACACAGCGTTTCTTTGGCGAGCGTAAAGTCAACCTGGTCGGTTTCACTCCCTTTACCTATTTCGGTTATATCATGTTCATGGGTGTGACCATCAGCCTGGGCGCGATCGGTCAGCTCTGGCGCAAGCAATGGGGCCTGACATTGATTGCTATCTACCTGTTCAGCCACGGCGCGCTGTTTATCAACTTCATGGAAATCAATCCGAAGATTTATTTGTGGGGATTGTCGGTAGCAGTCGCAGCGGTGCTGGTCTGGGCCAATCGCGAAGCGCCAGCGAAACCCAGTTGATGCTGGTCTTGTAGGTGACAGAGGTGACACCGTGTCACCCTGCCCCCGCTCAGCCCAACCCTTTGAATATGCTGACTTTATCAGCCGTGCGGACAGGGTGACAGTTTGCAGAAGTAAAATCAGCACGATCATCACCATCGCCGCCCCCGCTCCTCCGGCGCATGTTTGTGGGTGAGCGCCTTGATCTTGTCCTCGGCGCTTTCGGCATCTTCGCCATATTCCCATTCGAGCTGCCCCTCCGCAATCTGGTCGAGCAGCTCCTCCCAATATTCACTGTGAAATTCCGCTGCCGCACCGTTGCGCAAAGTCACCGGCGCGCCAAACCGGTTGCGCATGGCGAGCAGCGCGATGGTCAACCGCTCATCAAATTTCCGCGAGGTGCCGACCAGCTCGCCCTGGTAATAATGCGGCACCTCGACACCGTTCAATGCCCGCTCCAGCGCGACCTGCGCCAGATTGTCATAGCCATGCTGAAAGGCCGCCTCCCACCCGATATCAAAAGGCCGCCCCTTTTGCTGCGTGCGCAATCGATAGGCGGACTGCCGCGACATGCCGACCGATCGGGCCGCAGCAGAGACATTGTTGGTAACCGCAAGCTGTCGCAAAAATCCCGCCATCTTTTCCGGCGTCCAGCGGTCCTTGCGAGTGGGTTTCATTTTCGCGGGTTTGGGGGTTTGGGAGGTGTCTTTCATGGGGCAGACGGTAGGGTATTTCTGGGTGTGTAGGAAAGCCTGTTGGGTTTGGTGCGAACTTTGTCCGACAACCCGTTTTTGTCCAATTGTTCCTATCGCCGCTTACCCGCGCTGAGTTATCATTCTCCGATCAGGGAGGATTTCTCATGTCATTTCTCAAATATTTTTCAGCACTGGTTCTGGCCATGGGACTGTCCATCGGTCCGGGCATTGATCCGGTGCATGCCGAAACTGTCGCGGAGCGTAACAAGCGTATCCAGGGTATTTTTGACGAATATCGCGCGATGCAATTCGCCATCATGGCGCACCGGAAGTGCAATACGCTCGACACGCTTACCGAAAAGGCAGCCGAAACCACATCCAACCTGAGAACCCAAAAACTACTGGAATTGCGTGCGATCAAACAGCCGCAACTGGATACAGCGCAAGCGGCGATCCAAAAGGATGTTGATGGCGCCAGCTGCGAGAAGATAAAGGGCAATGCCAATCTGAAAATCTCCAATGAGCGCGCCACTTTCTACAAGGATTTCTATCTCTATATCTGGTACGAATATGTGGAACTGGCAGCAATGCGCACGATCTTTAGCGGGGATGCTTTAAGTGGCGGCGCGGATAAATTTGGCTGCGGTAAATATAGCTTTGACCAGATCAGGGCGATCAAGCCCTATACCGACGCCGCGGATCAGGCGATGGCAGGCAAAGGCCAGTATAAAAACGCCCGCGCCCAGGCCGAGGACATGATCGAAAACTGTCAGGCCAAAAAACCCGGCGTCACCACCAGTCCGCTGATGCAGATGATGGATGCGGCGCAGACGGAATTGGCGAAGGGGGGTTAGCCCAAGACCGAACGGCACGTTGAGTAATTCGTGTATGGAGTAGTCTGTCACTGTGATCGGTGTGTTTATTGGATAAGCCGTCACAGAACCTCCAGATTGTGTCCGCTTTGGGCGCAAAAGCGGACATTGGCGTTTTGGCTGCCCTCAATATTCCAGTGTTGGCATTCCTACGCCAGCGCCGCCCTTATGAGGTCTGGTGTGAAATCCTTCGGGTGCGTCCGGAATGCTCCCTGTGCATTCTGTTGAACAGCTATGAGTTAACAGTGGTACGTTATCAGTTCCGATCCTCAACGTCGTCCAATATGGCTGCGGCTTTTTGTTACCAAAGCGCTTGTTGCAAACGCTACATGTTTCAGGTGTCAATGTATCAATAGAGTCCCTTAGCCTCGGAAACGGAAGTCGCGTTTTGTAGTTCCCGTAAAGTGCTCGGGTGCTCATCCGCGTTTCTCGGAGTTGACGACATCTCGTTATCTCATACGGAAGCCAATGCAAAGAATATGAAGTGTAGACGTCCAAATTTGCGAGACTTTTGAGTTGGCCGATTTCGGGAGGAAGGCGTTGTAAATGACTGCCATAGAGCCTTAACTCTCTAAGACTTTCTAATGAACTGATTTCGCGCGGCATCGTGACGACACTGCACAATTCAATTGGCGAGATATCGGCAGAAGGTTCAAGTATGGTTGCATTAGATTTGGCTGCTTGTTGCACCAAAGTTACGCATTTTTCCCAGCCCGGGACGCTTTGATCTTGAAACTCGTTATGGAGGTTTGGAACGCTCGGATTACCCTTCTTCGTCTTCGAAGCGAGACAAGAACAATGGCCCTCTCTTATCACCCTTTCGATCGCATTTGCTGTAACAGGATCAATAGCAAACGTCCTGACTACCTGTTCGTTAGCTGCGTTTCCTCGATCAGGCCGTCCGAATATTCGGCGTAAAATTGACAATATTCACTCCTCCAGTTTCGCCACAATGGATTTTGCAGCATGTCGTTAGTTTTCGCAACAACTCCTAATGTCCGCTTTCGGGATATTGCAGACATTACTGATAACAAAGCTGCCGTTCTGTTAACGACCCACTTTCGGACGTTACCATCAACGGTTCCGGCTCCCAAGAACGGACGAAAGCTCAAGGGAGGCGCTACATCTTAAGCTGGTTGGAAAGCGGTCGTTGAGATAAGTGAAAGTTAATGTCCGCCTTTGCGCAGTAGCTTCAATTGACCGTCGCAAGCGGACATTGGGTGAACCAAAACTGAAGGCTTGGAGAAAACAAATTTTCAGTTGAAAAATCAAGCTGGTTTGCAGGTTCCATCTGCGGCTTGCTTGCGTATAATCGTATCTTGTTGTTCCATCACATCAAAATATTTGCGTGCATCCTCCATATCCAGAGAAACCTCTAGGGTTTCCTTGGGATTGTCTTTATTATATGCCGAAAAGGACAGATCGCGACCTTCACGCAATCCAGCTACAAAATCTTCGGGGGCCATAATCCGGCCGCCAACTCCTCCAAACCGAGTAACAAATTTCGGGTATGATATGAAGCTTCCCCGGAAATTTATTTGTTCGAATGTTGAAGCTTTTGGCCGTATGTTACTGTGCTGACCCAGCCATCGACAAGCTTCCCAGTCGAGTTCGAAATCGCCTCTCCGGCATAAAGCATGCTCGAAAAGTGCACGTCGGGTTTGCCATCTTTTAGCTTTTTAACACTGATCTCAATGAACGGTGAAAGGCCTTCCTTCATGCTCAATCCAGATGTCACAATTCCAGCCACCGGAAATCGAAAAGTCAGCCAAGAATAGTTTCCCTTATTGTAGGAATAATTGGCAGATGCATTGTTGCCAATTTTTCCGCGGATTTTACATTCGGGTAACGTCGTGGACTTTGATTGACCAACAGAAACTGCCCAAGGCATCAAGAGGGCGGCAGTTAGTGCTAGCGGATATATTGCCGTCACAATTTTCATCGCAGTGGTTTCCCTCTATCCGAATGTTCAAATGAGCCAACTTATTCTTAGTGGAATTGCAATCAAACGATTGTAAAATAAAGACAATCTGATTCCTATTGCTTCTTCCTGATCTACTTTTGCGCCCATACTGGCGGTAAAAACTTCGAACTCCTTTCGCACTATTGCTTGCGTTTTGGGGCAGAGTCATTTGGTTTTGAACATATTTTCGTTAAAGGCTTTGCGCTTCGCTTCTGGAACATAACAGCCGCCAAGGCCGCTCATGAGTTTCATGGGATGGAGTTTGGCGGAATCAGCAAATGCACTGTTCAAATCCTCATCATATTCCGGCCCACCGCGACCCGCTTTTGTATAGGTTGCAGATGCGAGGGTTAACCAGTGGATCATCATCCATCTCAGGTTCTTCATCGAAAAATCGGGAGTGAAAGCTTCCATCATTTTTGCAGATCCGTTGTTCGCGGCGGTCAAATTGTTGAGTGAAAGAGCAGCGCACTTAATAATCTCACCTCTAGTTTGTGGCGTCACGCCGGTAACTGAAGGTTTCGCGTTGTTGTAGGCATCTAACAATTGCTGGTCGGTCACTTGCGTGTCTTGCGCACTAACGGCGCTCGTTGTCGCTAGAAGCAATGGGAGGAAGATAAGTTTCTTCAGGTCAAAATCTCGTATGGGCGACATTGATTGTTTTCCCAATGATATGAAATTTGTAGAACTGTTTGTAGGGTTCTAGCGTTTGTTTGCTAGATATCTCACTCACTCTGTGAATCATTGGAAAAATTGGACAAACTGTGTCTTTGCAAGCCAAGAATTCTATGACCGCTTTCGGGGTCAAGCGGTCGTCAGAACCAGTTAAGCTCAACGGCAACAATTGGGGCGGATGCAGCCATACGTGCACTGAGGAAGCCGCTGCTGTTTTGGCTGGGTAAAGTGCTGGAAGCCGCCATTCCGCTTTCACCCCCAATTGCGGTCATTGGACGGGATGAAAGCTAATGTCCGCTTTCGGGATAAAGCGGAAACAGTGCGAACGTTCTCTTGCAGATTTTGTTTGGCTCTAACCTATGGACTTCGCATACCGATAGATTAAAAGGATCCAAGCGTTCCGAAAAGAAACCGAAGGGATTTATAATATGGCTAGCCAGGCAACTTTTACCAAAATGCAGGATGGCACACGCGATGATTGGAAGATTATCGGTGCGGCTCACAAAGAAGAATTCAAAAATACGGCTGACCGTTTTATCGATATGTTGAAGTCATTGGAACAACACACACTTGGTTTTGCATGTGATCAGCTGCAACATTCACTGATGACCGGTACGCTCGCCCGTAAAGCTGGAGCTAGTGATGAGGAAATTGTTATTGCGCTTTGTCATGACATTGGAAAAGCGGTCAATATTCCCAATCACGGGCCAATCGCGGCAGAGATGATGCGTCCCTATATCAGCGAAGATAGCTATAATGTAATACGCAACCATCAGGCATTTCAGGGTGAACATTATTATCATTATATGGGCGCCCCGACCGATCTGCGCAAACAGTGG
>Ga0316204_10003139_pt1 | contig 34280 bp, 27 predicted proteins | sample 6monrhotite_MG_2_FD_205661 | JGI IMG/M metagenome (GOLD analysis project Ga0316204, IMG submission 205661) | Microbial mat bacterial communities from mineral coupon in-situ incubated in ocean water Damariscotta River, Maine, United States -... | ecosystem: Environmental > Aquatic > Marine >... | reverse complement strand
GGTGTAGATATTGAAACCAAACGCGGCACTTTGTAGATTTTCATCCAAACCGGTTTTTACGCCTCGATCAACACCCAAAATAATCAGGCAGGAAGTCAGTAACACCACCGCATCAGGCGTGGTCAGTTGTTTTCTGTTATCAAGCCCGCATCGGTAAACCTGGACTGTAAATTATCAGCCAGCGCTTTTGCTTCAGTGTTGCCTGCCTGACTTGCACCTCGATACCATTTTATCGCCTCAGCAATATCGCGCCTTACCCCCCAGCCATGCTCATAGATTTTTCCCAAATGAAAAGCTGCCTGCCCGTCATCCTCTAATGCGCGCTCAAAATACCAGCTCACTGCCAGTGAAATACCATGCGGTAGCCCATCGTCATTATCACGAAGAGCAGCCATCATATTTTTTGCTGCGGGCTGCCCATGGCTCGCTGCTAATGCCAGCCATTTTTTTCCTGCTGGCTCATCATGCGTTTCATCAGCATCATATAACAAAATAATCCCCAGGCGATATTCAGCATTAGCATAACCTTGCTCAGCCGCTTTCCTATACCATTCCATCGCCCGCTTTTTATCTGTGGGCAATTTAATACCCTGTTCATATATACGACCTAGATTGTATTGCGCACTCGCCAAACCATTTTCCGCCTGTAATCTAATACTAACGACACTGCCACGCGTTTGTGCATGATTATCTTTCAATGCAACAGTATCAATAAATGCAGGCACTTCACTATTGATACGCTTCACTTCAGAGACCACTGGGAAACCGAGGGCTGCCGAGTCTTCAGCGTCTCTTTGCGCACGCCTTTCCCGCATCGTGGTACCATCTTTTTGTTTTTCTGCACGCAGCTCATGTTGCTGAGATTCACGCAACAAGGACTCCAAAACCACAATCGCCCTGGATTCATTTTCCAAATAGGCCGTACGCACTCGTGACATCACTGATAATGGAGACAAGTCACCCGGAAAATCATCTGCAAATAACACATCATTCATTTTTTGCGCAAAAGGCTGACCCTGTTTTGCCGCTTTGCGTATCCACTTTTCACCTTTAATGTTACTTTGTTCCGCGCCAAGCCCTAGATAATAAAGCATGCCCAACCGTAACTGCGCATTCACATTACCCTGCTTGGCTGCCTCATAGAACCAGCGTACCGCTTCTTTATTGTCAACCGACACACTCCAGCCCGTTTCATACATCACTCCGAGACTGTATTGTGCATCAACATCATCCTGCGCTGCTTTCTCTTTGAATAAGGCAAAAGGCGAAGGCATATTCTTCAAACCAAACTCTGGATCATCACCGGCCATTACTATAGTAGCGACCAACAACTGAATGACGGCAAACGTCAGACAAATCAAAATCATTTTCTGGCCACAGTTTTGGTAACATTTTTGATACAAATTACACATTCTATTTTTACCTAAGATATTAATTCTTTAGCCGGTTTCAGCACCCACAAATAAAATAAATCCTGCACAGTGGTTTTCGGCCGAGCCGAATTACAGTATAAATGGGCCTATGGCCTCGCTCAAATACTATACAGGTGTGGGCCCGAAAATTAACTTGTAGAGCCACTAGACATCACAATGCTTCACCAAAATACTCAGTTCCTAAATACAACAACTCATCACTTACCTATCACCTTGTTACTTATTGCGTTTTTTGCGCTATGGGCATCCACAAACGCCAATGCCGGACCGCCTGCCAATAAATCCAAAACCCAGCTTTTTAGCAGTTGGACCGAGTTAATGTATGCTGCTTGGCGTGGTCAGCCCGCTGCCGTCATCGATTTGTTGAAAAAACCACATCATATTAATGCCACCGACGAAGACGGGCGCAATGCATTAATTTATGCTGCCTGGAATGGCGATCAGGATGTTACGCGCATTCTGCTGAAACATGGTGCAACCATTAATCACCATGATAAGGATAATTTGTCCGCATTAACCTGGGCGGCACGACGCGGCCACCTCAACGTCACAAAATTGTTACATCAGCACGGTGCACAAATTGATGTACACGACAATCATGGCCGTACTCCACTAATTTGGGCTGTGCGCATGCGTCATCGTCCCATAGTGCATTATCTGCTGGAAAATGGTGCTAATCCGGATATTAAGTCCAACCAAGGCACTGCCGCGCTGAGCATTGCTGCCAGCCTCAATTATCAGCACATCGCACAACTTTTATTAAAATACGGGGCCACCATTAACGCCAGCAATAAACAAGGGCATTCAGTGCTATGGTTCGCTGCAGACAATGGACAACTCGCGCTGTCCAAATTATTGGTGGAAAACGGTGCCGACATGGATGCCATGGACAAACGTGGACAAACCCCATTGATGCGCGCTATCAAAGGCGACCATCAAGAGTTGGCTCTGTGGCTGATCAATCACGGTGCTGACATTCACCGCACCAGCGCCAACGGCAACACAGCAGTACACTTTGCAGCGATGCGTGGCAATTACAACGTGCTGCAAACATTATTTGACGCCACCGGAAAGGTCGATGCTACTAATGTCGCTGGCAATACCGCATTACAACTTGCGGCAAAAGGTGGCTTTCAAAAAACCACCGATTTATTGTTACGTAATAATGCCGACGTAACTCATGCCAACCTGTTGGGCAACACCGCTGCCGTCATTGCACAAAATGAAGGTCATAAACGCATCATTGCGCTCATCAAAACCTACACAGACTCCAAACCCAACTTGCTGGATAAATTGTTTTTAAAATAAGCCAGAAGTCATTGAACACCTAAATCTCAAATGCTGCGGGTATAAAATCAATCAAATTTCTGACAAAATAAAGGGGTATGATTTTCATACCCCTTTTTATTCGTTTGCATTCTACAATTACGTAACTATAAATCCCACCCGTATGCAATACCGAAAGCATTTTGTGACATCTTGATATCAGCTTCACCACCGCCCATACCTGGAGGCATACCTGGAAAAATCGAACCTGAACCTTTAATCTCATTTTCCAGACCGTGCATATACATTAGCGTTAATTCAGCGTTATTAGTCAACGTCCAGGTTGTTCCAAAGGTCAAGTGATCTTCCACTACACCAGGGGCAAGAATATTGAAAAGTGTTTCAGATGATGGAATCGGTTGCTTACCATGGTTCCAGCCAATTCTCAACACCCAATCACTTTGATAATTCCATGACATACCTAATTTATAAACCGTCATATCCTCCCAACCAAAACCAGCACCACCGTCTGTGCCAAGACCACCTGCACCAAGGTTAGACAAAGGATTATTGACTGCCGATACATCACTATAATAAATTTTAACGACATCAAAGGCGACCATCACATCAGGATTTACATCAACAACAATACCCAACCCTAAAGTAGCGGGAATATCAAAATCACCCTGTTCAGCAAACAGACCGGCATATTCATCAAACTCACTCATGTCCGCTTTGCTGGTGTACATCGCACCTACCGTTACAGTTGGCGAAACCTTCCCCACCCAACCTAAACCGATATTGAATCCCGTTGAACGGCTATAACCATTACCGGTTACGTTTGTCGGGTCAACAGACGGGCCTGCTGGTGGCGCATTCGCAAAATTCTCCAGGCCATCAGCCTTGAAGCGCTGATAAATCGCATTCAATGTAATACCGACAGAATGATCCTGATTGAGCTTCATCGCAAAAGTTGGCGAAATATAGAGTTGTGCTAAATCAATACCTGGCTTGCTTGAACCAAACAAACCTATGGACTTATCGTAATCGGAATTCATGCCTCCGCGGCCAACAACCGTTATCGCAAAAGCCATGTCATTACCCAAGCCCAGGTTGTAACCAATTTCGGGAATAAGAAACATACTGGTTTCATTGCCATCGTAAGTTCCATCCACGCCGGGAAAGGCATTACCTGAAATCGTTGATTCACGACTTGGCACAAACAGATTCAAACCAAAGTCGATTCGATTGCCTACCAGTGTGGCCGCTGCCGGATTGGTTGCTGAAGCCAAAGAATCTTGCGCCATAGCAATGCCCACACCACCCATACCCATGGATTTCATACCAATACCATGACTAAAATAACCATTCGTCGCCATTGCGGCCATCGGTATATTCAGCGCTACGACCACGACCAGGGTTTTCACCGTTGCTGGTTTCATTCACCGCCCCTCGTTTAATGACTTCAAAGCGTATTTTTGGCATACCGCCAACGAAACTATCACTTACATATTGGAAGCCAATAGATTCACTGTCAATGTAGAATATAACTAAATAATTAAATAACCGTATAAGTAATTTATTGTCTCTCTTGTTGCCCTTGCTCATCAAAACATTAACAACATCATCTTCCAGCGGAGAAAGGAGCGACTCACGATAAACGGTTATTTGCACAGAAATACCGGCACCATCAGTCCGTTTTTTATGATTTAATGCTCCACTCAAACTATGCCCTTCGATCTTGGAGTCAAAAACCAGATGAAACATACAAAACTTTTCCTGCAAACCAGTACCGTCCTATGCTGTGGTATTTTGGCCACCACTGCTTCAGCCTCCGGGTTTCGCGTACCCGAGATATCCACTGCCGGTACCGCACTCTCCAATGCGCTGGTAGCCAACCCGGACTTACCAGGTGCACTTCCCTATAATCCGGCAGCAATGGCCTTTCACGAACAAGGTCAATTGCTAGTCGGTGTCACACTCGTTCAACCAGACATCAGCGTAAAATTTGATTCGGGCAACAGTTCAAAGAGCACGGGTAAAGGTACGATTCCAATACCCAATGTGTTTGCCTCAGCTCGTATCAATAATGCCTGGACGGCGGGTGTTGCCATCAATGCGCCTTTTGGGCTAGAAACAAACTGGCGGGCAGGCACATTTAGCGCATTAAGCTCGGCAGCTGAACCTGAGCACAGTAAAATAGAAATGGTGAATACCAACCCCAATGTGGCCTACCAATTCGGTAACACCAGCGTTGCCCTGGGTATCAATCGTTACCATGTACGGAAACTGATTTTTAACACACAAGCAATTCCCATCACCGGCAATGGGCAGGATTACGGTTGGAACGTTGGCTTGTTGCACGCACAAAACAACTGGAGTGTGGGGTTGTCTTATCGTTCCAGCGTGAAGGTCAAACTCGACGGTACGGTCGATGGTACACTTCTGGGTTCCAGCGCATCAGCCGCCAAGGCAGAACTAGAATTTCCAAGCCTGTTGCAAGTAGGTGTTCGTTACAAAATGGATGACAAACTGGCCGTCGAATTTGATGTGGAACAAACTGGTTGGAGTAGTTTTAGCACTATCGAAATCAACCATAGTAGCCCTGGTCTTCCCAACCCCATCACCAGCGAAAACAACTGGAGCGATTCCATGGCTTACCGCTTGGGTGCAACTTATGACCTGTCTCCCACCAATCAATTGCAATTCGGATATGCCTACGACGAAACCCCAAGCGATGATAATTTTTTCTCCGTCCGGGTACCGGGCAACGACCGACAAATGATCAGCATGGGTCTTGCCCACAAGCAGGCAGACTGGACTATCGAGTTTGCCTACCTGTATATGCAGGCTGATGATCGAAAAATTGCCTCGTCAACCCCCTATGCTCCTGGTGGAGAAGTCAATGGCACCGATGCCTTCAACGGCACCTACAAACTCTCAGCACATTTATTCAGCCTCGGGGTGAGTACGCAGTTTTAGACAGCCAAAAACCTCAAAAAAAAAGGGCGACTCATCGGTCGCCCTTTTTGATTTATCGACAAAAAAATCAGATAAACAAACAGATATCCGATTCACCTGCGAATTCGAAAAACGTTGCTGCGCCCCCGTATTCGATGCCATCGAGAAAATCATCAGGACTGAATTCAAACAAATCCACCGTCATCTGACAGGCAATCAATTTCACCTCTGCTTCAATGCAAAGCTCGCGTAGCTCTTCCAGACTCGCGACACCTTTGGATTTCATTTTTTGTTTCATCATCATCGTCATCATCGATTGCATACCGGGCAAAGCCTGCATTAACACCGGCATGGGCATGGGCATGGGCATACCGGGGTTACCGATAGAGGTCACTTTCATGTCCATTTTTTTGCGCAACAACTGCAGGCCATAAAAAGTACAAAAAATCTGTACTTCATAACCCAGCGCAGCTGCTGTGGAAGCCAGGATAAAAGGTGGATAAGCCCAATCAAGCGAACCCTTGGTAGCAATAATTGCCAATTTTTTTTCCACCATTTCACACACCTTTCAGATAATACAATGTTTTTACAGGCCAACAGGCCAAGCCAGCTTTTCAGCCTTTTTTCATTAAAAAATAGAACTTACCGCCTTCTTCCCGTGACTCCGTCAATTCATTACCCGTCTGCTTGGCAAATGCTTCAAAGTCTTTCACCGCACCCGGATCGGTAGCAACAATGTGCAGTACCTGACCTGTGCTCATGCCACCTAGAGCCTTTTTCGCACGCAAGATGGGAAGAGGACAATTCAAGCCCGATGCATCCAGTTCTTGATCAAAATTTGCCATTATTATGCTCCTTTACAATTATTCATTGAGGCAGGTTAAAACGCTGTATTAGAATTCAATTGTCAACTTATATTCCAATAAGCTCAAAAAATCAACCTACTGTTTTCCGGTGAATATCACATTTATCCGGTTTTTTAACGGTTATGCTGGTCACCACTATAGTTAGCGTCAACTAAGACTTAATATTCAATCCATAAAAAATGGCCACAAAAAATCGAACCTTGCCCCATCGTCACCTGTCTCACCTTTTAATCAGAGAGGCGTATACTCATTCACAAACAGGACAATTGTTTGCCCAGACCACTAAACGTTACACTGCCCCATTCCCCATCGATACTCAAGCAAACACACGCACCGTGAACCACCCAATACTTTCGACGCTTCCTCACCTCCAACTCCTGTTGCCCTCTAACTTGCTGCTCTGCCTGTTTATCAACCTGATGTTGCCCGTCAGCACAATGGCCAGCGATCTTTCTGCCCAACTGCCCGACATTGGCAAGGCCGGTACTTCCGTGCTTTCTCCACGTGAAGAACAACAGCTTGGACGAGAGTTTATGCGCAGTGTGCGACACAACCTGAAACTAGTGGATGACCCACCAAGCGTAGCCTATTTGCAAAGCTTGGCAGATCAACTGCTCATCTCGCTGCAAGAAAGCCATCAGCCCATCACCGTGTTTTTGGTGGATGATCCGTCCATTAATGCCTTTGCCGGTCCCGGCGGCTACATCGGCATTCACACAGGTCTATTACTCACCGCGCGTAACGAGGGAGAACTGGTTTCCGTACTGGCACACGAAATTGCGCATGTCACTCAACGCCATTTAGTGCGGGCATTCGAAGCAAACAGCCGCATGAGCCTGCCTACTATGGGTGCCTTAATCGCCGCTATCGTGCTCGGAGCCAGCAACCCGCAGGTGGGTGAAGCGTTATTAGCCTCCACTATGGCTAACAGTACACAGCGGCAGCTCGCTCATTCTCGCAGTAACGAGCAAGAAGCCGATAACATTGGTCTAGATCTCATGGCCAGCGCCGATTACGACCCACGCGCTATGGTAGCCTTTTTTGAAATATTACAAAACAATCAACGATCTACAGAGTTTGCCGCACCGGAATTTATGCGCACTCACCCACTCACCCTGGGTCGTGTGGCCGATGCGCGCAATCGTGCCGAGCAATATCTTGCGCGCGCACCACGCGATAACACCACGTTTGAGCTTATGCAGGCGCGCGCCAGCACGCTCAGCAAGAAAAGCAAAACCTCGCCACTCAACAGCCATCTGGAAAAATCTATCTGGACCCATGAAGCAAAAAAATATTTCAGCGCCCTCCAAGCCGCTAAAAAGGGTGATTACCCGCTGGCTCGCACCATGCTACGCCAGCTCATCCAGGAAAACCGCCACCGTGTACTGTTCCCCTACAGTGCCGCACAAATCGAACTTGCCGACAACCGCCCCCAACCAGCGCAGGAAATTCTGAGTCAGGCGTTGAAGTTATTCCCAGGCAACCTGTCATTAATTGAACTTTACGCCAACACTCTGCTACGCTTGGAACAACCGCGCCCGGCTTTAGAGACCCTCAAGGTAGCCCTGCGCAAAAACCCGGAGTACTACCGCCTGTACCAGCCATACGCCAAAGCCGCCAACGCCCTCCATGAAAAAGCCGAAGCTTATCGGGCACTTGCCGAATGGCAATACGCTCAAGGTGGCCTTTATCAAGCAGTGGCTTACCTTGAGCAGGCATTAAAAACACCGGGACTACCGCCCTACGAACGCCTGACACTCCAGGCGCGCCAGGACATGTTGAAATCGGAAGCCGAGCAGATCAAAGAGTCTGTTTCACAAACGCCCGGAGAGCATCTGAAAAACGCAAAACATTAACGCCTTCCTCGGAGACCTGCTTTTTTCGCCTTAACGGTTGTGCTCTCTGACTATTTCGTTAACTAAGGGTCGTAGTTTTGTTGTGATTCAGCTGACAAATCGTCAAAGAAACGATACCGCCTGGATGGCTCTGTTGAAAACAACAGAAAATAAAATAGCAACGAAATAACGTAAATAAAACAACAGTTAGAAGGAGGAAGTAGCGATGCAGAAAACTGCAAGAAGTACCCTGACGGCAGTCAGCACCCTGGTGGTTGTACTCGGCAGCTTTACAATTGCCTCAGGTATCGTCAGCGCAGCAGAAATGTCAGCCGTAGAGGAAGGTAAAAAAATCGCCTTTCACCGCCAAAAAGGTAACTGCTTAGCATGCCACAAAATTGCCGGCGGCTCTCTGGCAGGCAACATCGGCCCTGCACTGGTCAACATGAAAGCACGTTTCGCCGACAAGGCGAAATTACGCGCAAAAATTTATGACGCAACCGACAGCAGCCCTAACACCATTATGCCCCCTTTTGGTAAGCATAAAATTCTCAGCAAAAGTGAGCTGGACAAAGTTGTAGAGTTCATTTACACCCTGTAACCGCTCATACATCAAATATTTAAAAAAGCTAGAAGGAGGCACCACCATTATGAAACGTAGAACCTTCCTAAAAGGTACAGTTGCCAGTGGAATGCTGAGCGTTGCTGCAAGTGCTGGCTTGCTGACGCCCCGCATGGTATTGGCTGCATGGCCAGAAACTGCATTTGGAGCCAGAAGTATTGACGATGCACTCAATGCACTACTTGGCGATACAACTCTCTCAGAAAGTGGCGACATCAAAATCAAGGCCCCTGAAATCGCAGAAAACGGCGCTGTGGTTCCAATCACCATATCAACCGATATGGCCGCTGAATCCATCAGTGTTCTGATCGCTAAAAACCCCTCGCCTTTAGCCTGTAGTTTTGCCTTGGGTGGCAGCACTCTGGGATTTGTCTCAACTCGTGTAAAAATGGGGGAAACATCTGATTTGATTGCAGTTGTCAAATCTGGCGGCAAACTATACAGCGCGAAAAAGACAGTCAAAGTTACCATCGGTGGCTGTGGCGGTTAACCGCATCTTGATTCGTTACCACATTCACACTAGAGGATAAATAACATGGCCGAAAAGAAGATTCGTATCCGCGCCAAACTGAAAGGCGATGTAGCGGAGGTCAAAACCCTGATGAGTCACCCGATGGAAACTGGTTTTCGGAAAAATAGTAAAACGGGTAAAAAAATTCCAGCCCATTTCATCAAAGAAGTAATTTGTGAACACAAAGGGAACAAAGTCCTGGTCGCATCCTGGGGGGTTGCCGTATCCAAAAACCCATACTTGTCATTCAAGTTCAAAGGTGCAGCCAAGGGTGACACAATCACCATTAGCTGGAATGACAACAAAGGCGAAAGTGCAACGGCTAACGCAAAAGTTAGCTAACATTGGCCGATAAACATAATAAGCTGTTGTCTGCCATTTATAATAAGTTGCAGCAATAGATGGATGGAGGAGCAATAATGAAAAAACTGCTTTTGATCACTGCGGCAATTAGCGTCCTTGGCGCACCGCTGGCCAGTCAAGCAAATCCTGAAGATGACTTGAAGGCATTTAGAGGATATTTTATGGAACGTTTTCCAAATGTTCCCTTAGAGGAGTTTGCGAATGGCGTGTACGCTATTGATGCAGCCTCCCGCGAGCAATGGGAAGCTATTGAAGAATTTCCGCCTTATGAAATTGCCGTTGACGAAGGTGAAGAACTTTTTAATACACCTTTCAAAAATGGTAAAACCTATGCCAATTGTTTCCGTAACGATGGTATCGGAGTAAAAAGTGATTATCCTTACTACGATACTGACAAAGGACAAGTGGAAACCGTGGAGTCGGCAATCAATGCATGCCGCACCAAAAATGGTGAAAAACCATTGAAGTGGAAACAGGGTGACATTGCTGCCTTATCGGCATATATGGCTTTTACCACTCGCGGACAAACCATTGACATCAAAATTCCTCACGACCAACGTGCAATGGATGCTTATGAAAATGGCAAGCACTCCTACTATGCTCGCCGTGGTCAGTTGAATATGTCTTGCGCACATTGCCACGTGGACAACTCGGGTAACAAAATCCGTGCTGACCTCTTGTCACCTGCACTGGGGCATTTATCCCATTTCCCAGTTTACCGGTCAAAATGGGGCAATTTAGGTACAGCACACCGCCGTTTCGCGGGTTGTAACAAGCAAGTCCGTGCTCTGCCCTTTAAGGCACAGAGCCCTCAATACCGCAACCTTGAATACTATCTTACCTATATGAGTAACGGTATTCCCTGGAACGGCCCTGGTGCACGTAAATAGCATCTTGGCACGCCTATAGCGTTTCTCTAGCGCTTTAAAAAAGAAAAGCCCGATGAATTAATCACTCATCGGGCTTTTTCTTTTTCCGATAGGTACGAAACAACACAACGTTCTCTCAGCGCGACGTGATGATGTTAGTACCGAAAAACATACTGAACTTTAATCGGCACTTCGTAAGAAACAAGTTTCCAAGAATCATCATCAGCGCGCACCAGATTATGGTTATAGACGACGAAGATATCGCCATGGGTATCGAAACTCCAGCGTAGTTTATTGTTGGAACTCAGCTCACGACCCGGCTTTTCATATTGCGTAAAACTGCTGAACTGCACATTGGGCGAAATGTCCAGTTGAAAGCGCACACCATATAACACTTCAGTGAATGACATTTTTACTAATTCACCAGAAACTGAACCATTCACCAACGCGCTCACTTCGCCATCGTTACGTTCCGCCGTTAATTCCAGTGTGAAAAAAGCGGATGGTTTGAACGTCAACCTGGCTTCAATGGTGTCCAGATCACCGTTATAATAACTGCCAGTCTCCAACGTCACCGCACCCGCCACCCGGCGTTTCCCCGCAGTGTTCATACTGAACACATAGCGCGTCCACTCATAGGTATCAGCTGGAATGTCCGCATCGTCGGATACATCAAAAATGTCAGGCGGCCTGTCACCTTGCGGTTCGATACTGAATTCAAACTGATCACTGCTCTCCAACAACCAGTCTATGGGTTTGATGCTCAATTCATAACTTTCCCAACGACCGCTGTTTCGATCATTAAACAGATTCAGCGACACTTCATGAAACATTTGGCGCACCCATGGCCAATCAGGGCGCGGATTGTATTCCAGCTCCAGCTCCCACAGGTGCGTATCATTGCGGGGGACAAAACTCAAAGAGGGATCGAAAGCATCACCAATACGTATGGAGGTTAAGCTGAATTCAACCAAGTCGTTGGGATAGTCGATGCGAAAACCAACAGAAGATTTATCACCGGACAAGTCCTCCCGGTCATTGAACAACCCCCACGCGCCAATGAACAGATTTTTGTCTTGTTGGAAACGGGATGTTTTGTAGATAAAGTCTGCCCCAAGCAACCAACTGTCGGTGCGGTTCAACTGATCACCGAAGGTGGCCAATAAACCCACCGACGATTCCTTCAGCACATTTTGGCTTACCCGCACGGCACCCATGGTACTTTCCGACACATCGACCGTGACATTATCACCCAGACCAAATCCATCCTCCTGGCGGGTATTGACCACCAGAGCCCCCACATTGGTATTGCCTATTCGACCGTTAACTTTGCCGCCGATGTTGATCGGGATTTCCGATTGACTACTTCCACCGAGACCAAGTAAACCGATACGGCGGCTATAAAACGGTATCATCATATTTTCATCCAACCCTACACCGAACTCAAAGATATCCGCACCTTCCAGAAAAAAACTGCGTTTTTCCGGGAAAAAAAGTGGGAAACGCGTCAAGTTAATTTGTCGCACGTCTGCTTCAGTTTCCGCGAAATCGGTATTGATGGTCAATGCGGATAATAAGTTCGGGCCCAGTCGCCGGGTAATATCCAGACTGGCATCTTCATCAACATCAAGGGTATCGTCACGACTGGATTTAGTTCCGGTAACAACAACGGATGGTCTGATGCTCAACCCCATGCCCAAATCAAAGTGCGGCAAATCTGTTAACAGTCCCGCTTGCCCGACCTGATAAATTTCATGGTCACGTTTGGCACCGGACCAGCGGCTGGTTTCCTGCAAACGTTGGACACGTCGTTGAACGTTAAACCCCCATTCAGTCAGGTTCTTTTTGTAACTGAGACTCTTGATAGGAATGCGAATTTCGACATACCAACCAGTATCATCCTGCGAAGTTTTGGCTTCCCAAACCGTGTCCCAATCGCTGTTCACATCTTCGCCCTGCTTCACCACCAGGCCATCAAAACGGGCACCGGTGGGATTGATGGCAAACACATAACCGGAACGACCATCCAGAAAGGTATCTAATACCAGTAACACATGATCCTCCTCTTCAAGTACAACATCCCGCGCTTTGGAAAAAGAAACAATGCTTTGCGGATCATTGTCATCGCAGCGTACCACCACCACGATGTAATCTTGATCGGCCAGCACTTTGATCATGGTACGCCCGGCAGGTATACCACCTTCCTCGGGCTCGATGGTGATCAGGTTATTAATGACATTGCCGGTTGCCCACCAGACAGGATTTTCCATTTTCCCGTCGAATCTGAAATCACTGGTCAATGGACTTATCTGTAACGCGGGCCTGATGCCGGATGATGTTGAATCGCTTGCATCTGCGGTGACTGCGGGTAAAAGAAAAACCATCATCAATATAGCCATCATGAATCGGTTTTCCTGAAAAAATATGTATTCCAAACGTTTTGTAGCAAGGTGCAAAAATGCTGGGATATCCGCTCTATTTTCCATTTTGGGAAAACCGATTCGTGACGGATATCTGTTTTGCTTGTGAGTCATGGTCGAAAACCTGTCCATTATTTTCTGTTATCCCTGCTTGCCTTATACCTCTTCTGTTCATGAACCGCTGTACGAGACTCAATGTCTGAAGCACAGTATTTTGTCACCACGATGGCATAGATCTCACTCACCACCGCTAACACAATGCGTGCAGAAAGCATCGCAATCACACCCCATGTATTCCACAACAAACTGGCAAGAAGTGGACCCATGACGGCACCCGCGTCTTCACCCAGGCTGAGCTTTGCCATAATATGCGCCCGGTTGCGTTGATCACGATTGGCATTTTCCGCCATCAGGGCACCCCAGGCTGGTTTGAAGGCCGCTTTACCTGTCTCATCAATCAAATAGCCACTCACCATTCCTGTCGGATTCGGTGCCACGATAAAGACAAGGGATGAAACTACGTTGGAAATACTACGAATCAATAACACCAGACGTCGGCTCACTCTGTCCGAAATCAAACCAAACCCGGGGCCAGCCACAAGTGCGAGTGCAGCCCCCAGGAAATAAATCGAACCGGTCTGTGCTTCGTTCAAGCCACCGTATTCGATGGCCAGCAGAGGGAACAACCCGCCAATCATTTTGGCGCTGCCACTCATCAGGAAACCCAATATCATAATTGGCCATACCCGGAGTTTGATGAAAGATGGTTGATCGGTGGAAGGGGCTTGATTTTCGGGCTTACCTTCCACCGAGGTATCATCCAGCGACTCTTCATCCACCCGACTGGCACCTTCGATGACTTGCGGAGATAATTCTGTCCGATTTTCTTTATTAACCGGTACGTAACGCCAGACGACGAAAACCGCAATGAGTGATAGGGCCGCTGAAACGGTAAAGACCAGTGTAAAATCTTGCGCTGTCGCTGCTAGCAACATTCCCGCCAAACCATAACCAAGTTTACCCGCAACACTTTTGATGGAGCCATACCAGGCAAAGGAGGTCGCAAGGGCGTTCTTGGCACTGCGCTCGGCGATGATGGCATGCACTGCCGGATCACGCAGTGAACGCGAAGCCCCCTGGCCGATGCGAATCGCATAAAGTTGCCAGGGTAGCCAAGCCAGCATGAACAGCAGTGACATCAACGAACGCACGACCAGGGCAAAAACCAGGCAACGCTTGAATCCACGTCGGTCAGCCAGCCGTCCCATCATTGGCTTCAACAGCATCGCAACGGCAAAATTCAATGATATGAGAAAACCAATTTCTGCCACGGAAAAACCGAGCTTATGCGCATAGAGCGGCAAAGCAAAACCGATAATGCCGAAACTGAACCGGGAAGCCAGCCCTTCGGCAATAATCGCCAACAGTGTCGCGTTAATCCCCAGTCGCGCTTTTGTCATCCTCAGTCAATCAGAGCAGTGGTTATAAACGCGGAGGTGTCAACGTCACTTGACCTTTGACGTAGGCGTCGATGTAATCAGCAATCATGGCGGCCGCATCAGGAACACCTTTGTATCCCGGGAAATAGTTGACATCCACCACAAAAGGCCCTCGCTCACTCTCGATGATATCAAGTCCGTAAAGACCAAGACCGCAGACTTTACCAACGTTCAACGCGATCTCTCGCACCTCATCATCAATAGGCCCGCTTGTGCCCGGTATGGAAAAGCTGTTATCTGAGAATGTTTTGCGAACACCGTGTACTTCACCGCCAGCGACGTAGACTTTCAGATCTTCACCGGGACCTTCAATCCATTCCTGGATGATCATAGGCGTATCAATGGGCGGAATTTGCGCCAGATCTGCCGTCGTTTTGCAGCGATAGATATCCACTCCCCGGTGACCCATATGCGGTTTGACAATGATCTCATGTTCGTTGAGCACGTCCGTCGCCAATGCCAGATTACCCGTCACCCACGACTTTGGTACCGGGATATTGGCATGACGCAGCAGGCGCGCAGTGATGATCTTGCTTTGGACAGCGGAGCAGGACACATAGGGATTCAACATACGAGCGCCCTGGACGTGTAATATTCCTGCCACAGCGCGAGCAAGTTCGGTGTGCGACTTGAGCAGATAAAAGTCGGCATGAGGAACCAGTTCGTCCGGACGCTGTAACCGTTCTTCGACAATATCCTCTGTTACGATGTAACCGCGACCACGGAGGATCTCGTAAACTTCTATAAGTACCGGCGAGGGTACGGGCGGTACCCGGCGGACTCCCATGAAATGAAGTTTCATGCCTTACCGTCCATTACGCCTGTCTTTGTGGTCGCCGAAGATTCCCATCGGCCCGACGCTTTTCGATTGATAAACCGATTCACTCTATCAACCAACATTGGCCGTAGCAGACATGGATTGTGACGCCCAAAATGTCGGCTTGATGCTGATCAGATGGCTGCTGCGCGAGCCGACATTGAGCTGTTTCATGTGCCTGATGGTACGACTGGTAAAGTCTTGATCAGGCTCAATGCCGGAAACGGTTTGCAACACATACTGCACACCGTGACGATCAATGAGCGCACGTAACCGACGAGACGAAGCATCATCAGCGTCGAAATAACACAGGGCAGCTGCCGTCACCCATGACAACGACTTGGCTTTGGAATTAGCAAGCCGGGCAAGACTGGCTGCACCGATGAGGCGTTCCTGCCCACCAAGTTTGCGCAGGGGTTCACGCCCCACCCGTGCAACGGTATCTCTCAGGGCTCCATTTGACAGTCGCCTGCAAATCCGCTTCCGCGCAATTTCCCCACCTGAAAAACCAACACCGTAAAAAAAGTCCAGCCCCTGCTGCCCTTCCTCCAGAACCTGTTCCACAATGCCCCTGATTTCGCGATCCTGTAACGCCGCATGGATAAAATGGTAGCCCTTGAGATGACCCAAATAAGCTGTGGCGACGTGGGCTGCACTGTAGGTGAAGAACTTACGACGTACAGCGGCGACATGATCCTTCACTAATGTCACACCGGGAAGACTCGGCACAGGTATGCGTAATTTGGGAGCCTCAATTTCACATCTCGATTCCGGGTCTGCTGTATAACGGATCGGAATATCTGAATCACGATGCCAGGTTCGTCGGCAAATCACACGATGGATCAATCCACTGGCAAAACCATGCTGTTTTACCGGGCCACCTGCAGCCGCGACTGCTCGACGAAGAACCAATCCTGCACCTTCGCAATTCTCGAATGCAATCAAATTCACCGGTATCTTTCGGCATGCCAATCCAGGTGCAATAACGTTACCAAGGGCCTTGAGATTCAATGGGCCAACACAGACTGCAATGAGATCGACAGAAACAAACTCATGGGATAGCACTTCCTGGTCGGTGATGTCGACAGCGCGTACACCATCAACGATAGTTTGCTCAAGCGACGGCCCATCAACGAGCTGTACCTCAATACGTCCCGTTCGATTCAGGTGATCACAAAGCTGTTGACCCCGTGTCACAAAAATAATTTCGTAGCCTGCAGCATGCAGCATAGGTGCGACAAAACCTCCCGCCGCACGTCCGGTTCCGAAAATTAGTGCTTTCATGATCCTGCCCTCGTTTGAATAATACCTACAGGTGGTGAACTTGGCTTCACGTGACCAAGATGGTATGACAGGTAATCGGCAATCCGCGTCGCTGCATCGGGAACCCCTTTAAAACCAGGAAATTCCGACATATCAACCACGTAAGGTTTGCCATCACTGACAATGACATCCACACCAAAGGTATCGATGCCAAAAACATCACCACAGCACTTGGTCAGGCTTAACAACTCTGGTTCTACGGTGAAAGGCGTTCCCATTTTTTCTTCGTACGTCTGAGCGGGAAACTTGCGCGACACGCCAAAAACATGTCCACCAATTGAATAAATTTTACGATCCAAACCATCAGGCCGGTGATACTGCTGAGCAAGATGTACACCGTCCAATGGTTGAATATCATCCGGTGAACGAATCAGTCGAACCCCTTCTCCCAGGTGTCCTCGGCAAGGCTTGACAATGAGTGCTCCTCCACCCAGGGCCAACAGTTCACGTACCTGCTCTGCTTCCAAAACAACCACAGTATGCGGCACCGGGACACCCGCCTTTTGCAGTTTATGCGTGGTAAGCATTTTGTCCCGCAACAGAGCGGACACAGGATATGGGTTGAGCATTCGGGCACCCAAGTCATGCAGAATACCGGCATAACTCAGCACCAGTTCGGAGTTAGAAGGTCTAAGCACATACAAATCATGCTCGACACACACCTGCGAAAGATCAATCAAATCTCTGCCGGGATAAATTGCATCCACCCTGACTCCCCAGGAACAGAGTAACCCGATAACCTGATGCAACCACGACCCGGGACCAGGCTGCTGATGCCCAAGAATAAATCCAATTTTCATGAGCCTTTACTCTTGAGGGTGTTTATTACAAAATCGGCAATCTGCTCCCCTGCGTTCTCTACCCGGGTGTAATTTGGAAAATCATTGACCTCGATAACCTGAGGGCCCTGCGCACCCAGCACGCAATCAACCCCATACAGGGTAAGACCGAACATATCGGCACAACGTCGAGCCAGCCGATAAAGACTGGAGGACGGTGACAACTCTTCAGCAGGTTCGTCCAATATTGCACCCGAGCAGTCAACCAAAGGACTTGGCTTGCGCATCGCCCACACAGAACCGTTAATACCGTAGAGTTTCAAATCCAAAGGATCACCTGCAACAAACACCTGAAGGAGTGCAAAAGGTTCTTTCCACTCAAGCCGTTCGAGCTGTTCCCGATCATGCAGTAAAATAACGTCACGACTGTTATCACCAAACACGGGCTTGATGACCACAGGGAACTCTCGAACACGATCATGAAGTTCAGTCACGGAACAAAGCCAAGTGCGTGGTGCAGGAACATCCTGAGCTTGAAATTCCTGAGCCATACGCCACTTATCAACAACCCTCGCGATAGCATTTGAAGTATTAATGGTTGGAATGCCATTCGCCTCGAACTGCGCTAGCGCTTCAAGCAAAGCAAAGCTCCGACCACGGGCAACCACCAGACCCGCATCCAGTGTGGATGTCTCAATACGTTCTTTTATGGTTATCAACGACACTGACACATTGCGCTGTCGAAGCGCACGAACAAAGTCAGCAGGCTGGTCCTGAGTAAGGTAACGCTGTTCACATAGCACGACTACAAACTCCTTTTTAGCCAATCCCATTAGAAATCCTTGTCTTCAGGACTATTTATCCCGATTTTTCAATACTTAAAATCCAGACCAAAATTCTTTTTTTACATATTGTAATTCAGTAAAAACATGTGGCCCAGTCAGAGATTGCTCAACGTAAATTAAGCATAAAGTTTCTGCATGAATAATAAATTAAGAACCAATGAAAGTTAGATAAAATATCGGTCAAAGCATGTAGCCCAAGAGGTATTTCAACCCATAGATGAGCCTAGACAGTTAAGATACATTCGCGAAAATTTTGACAGATGCTGGTCGTTGCCAGCGCGGCAGGCATCCTGTTACCTGAAGAGATTGTAGCAAAGACTCGGTTGCTGAAATAAATAACGAACGGCTCTACCATTGCAGTAATTTCAATGGTTTATTTGATCAATTGATCCTGGATGCACTGATTGATGTACAGAATTCGGCAAGTGTATTATCAACACGGAAGTGAACGGCAAGCCATCGGAGGTCAGTAAAAATACTGTGTTGCAGGCTGGGCAGTGTGGCAACCCGCCATGCACGAATACTTCGGTAATATCAATCGGGCGGCAGGATGGAAAATTTACTCAGGCGATATAACTGCCAAAACCCAGCAAGCGATATGACAACATATCCTTCATTCATTAAATCTTTAATATCCGCACGCGAAGGGTGAGAAAAATAACTACCTTCTCCTTGTTTTCTTGATGTGTTTCTGAATGATTCAAGATTGGAAATAACATTATCATAAACCTCCACACCTTGATAAACCACATCATCATCAACCTTGAATATAAATCTTTGATCAGGATCTGTAAGATTTATTTCCTTTTGGTACAAAATATTACCAGCATCAATTCGCCCATCGGTAATATCATGTGCTGTCATCCCGAATTTGAAATCATTTTTAATGATTGAATATATAACAGGATGAAGACCTCGACAATATGGTAACCGAGCCGAATGAAAATTCACAACTCCGTATTTAGGAATAGAAATTATATTTTTTTTAATAATTTGATCAAAGTAATAGATTGTAATCAAATCAATAGACAACCTCTCCAGTGCTACTTCTACTTTAGCAGAATTTATATCTCCGGTTTGTATGCAATCAATTCCATATTTTTTGCAGAGATAACTGACAGGATAAATAGATGGAAATTTTTTTGTTATTTTACTAACCCAATGTGATAAAATCGTTATTTTAGGATGAACAATGAAATTTAAAAACAAATAACAGACAAAACGTAATCCAGAAGATCTGAAATTGACACCCGTCTGATATAAAAGCCCGCCTCTTTTAGTCTTTGTAGGATCACTCAATACAACCAGCTTTATCTGATCATGGTGATTAATAATAATTTCCTGAATTGAGCGCGCCGAAGAAAAACAGTTTACATTAAATAGCGCAATGCGATACATACCAAAACCTCCTGAGTTAATATTGATTGCAAAACAATATATTGAGTTATTTTCTAAAACTTCCACCCTGAATCCATAAAGTAACAAGAATCATAAATTTTGATCTTTTTTATAAAGTTTTGCTTTCATTTTGAAGCCTGGCCAAATTGATACATTCCTGCGTATCGGCCGAAATTTTTTCTTCGACAAATCAATATTTATATTTTTTTCAAGAAAAGCTTTAATAACCAAACTCAATAATGTACGCCCAAGGTTTGCCCCCAAACATAATCGTCGCCCACCTCCAAATGGAAAATACTCATTTTTTTTATAGGTTTTTTTTGTAAACCTATCGGGAACGAATACCTCCGGATTATCAAAAACTTCTGGGTTATGATGAGCACGATGAGGACATGGGCAGACCATAGGCATATCCCTATCTGAATTTCCTTCCAACTTAATATTATATTTTGTGATCGAAAATGCCTCATTCATATAATCAGGAGAGACTTTCCTTGGAAGGATTTCAATGGGAGGGCAGTAACGTAATGTTTCTGATATAAAAGAATCAATTAAACTATCATTCTCGCTCATAATAGCATTCTTTAGCGCCAAAGCATTATCTTCAGATGAAAACCAGAAAAGCATCCAGGTCATTGATGATCCAGTAGTATCATAACCAGCAGCAATCATAGACACCAAATTGTCCCTGATAAACTTATCATCATAACCATACGTCTTCTGATTTATAACAAGTTGAGATATAACATTTTTATCATTTAAATAACAATTATCTTTGACACGATTAATTTCTTTATATATCAATATATCTATATCTTTTACTATAGATGAAACGATTCTTCCAACTGAAAAAAAACTATCCTTTTTCCAAAAAGATTTTCTATAACTAACAATATTTGCCATAAACCCCGTAGTTTTCTCAAATAATTTAAATATGTTTTCGACAAAATCAGAATCTCTTTCTCCCATAACAATTTTTACCATTGCATGCATTGTTAAACGCCTCACCCATTCATCGAGATAGATATCTTTCGATGAAACAGCCTTATCAATTTCATCACATACAAATGTTTTCAATTCAAAAATAGTATCTTCATTTATAGATTTTGATATCGATCGAGACAAAACTTTTCGTGCAAACAAATGGTCTTCATGGTCAAGCAAAAAAACACTCTTTTCACCAAACAAAGGCCCTAGAAACTCATTTCCGACACCTCCTAAAAAAACATCTCCGGTTCTATTATTAACTTCTGATATGTCACAAGGATCATCCACAAACAAAATATTTTCCCAGCCGGGTACTTTATATTTTTTTGGTTTATCTGAGCCATATAAAAACATAGATGGAAAAAACAACCACCGAAAATAATCCAGCACATATTTCATCATTACATTTCCTTATGAATTATAGCTACCATAAAATATCGTTATATTATGATGATAAAAATATAGAAATTTTCCACATCAACCAAATATAATTTTTAAAGATCTAAAAGTAATGAGCCTCCATTATTCGTGTTGATATTTTTTTGAGGGTCGAAAATTTCCTGACTTACTGGCAAAGCAACCGGCACCATCCCCAAAGCACGCGATTTTTCGAAAATTCTTAGCGAATGCAAAAATATCCCACGCCATGAAGGCGGGCGAAGCTCATCTCCTGAGGCGGTAAGCACCATAGTCTCCGCCAAACAACCAAGTGAAATGCCATCTGGGAGGGCGCACATATTAAAACTGCCAAACTTTGTCTTCGGATTTGGTAAAGAAACCAAGCCTGCTTCATACAGTTTTATATTGTGGTTTTGTAAATTGTTGATATCAAAGGAATGAGGGCGACCTAAATCGTAAACTCTACATCCTTTCTTAACATTTAAAAGTAAGTCAAGCGGATGACTACTGTCTGTAGCAACTATAATGCTATTCAGGTGACAAATGCTCTCCTGGTCATCAGATGCAGAAACCGATAAAACTGGAAACCCTAGAACCTTCTCAAAGGCATGCCTTGCACGATCTATAATTTGCAATGAAGCATCATGGCTTTCTTCAAAAAATATTTTTCTAATCCTGTCGATACGAGTTTTGTAATAAGGCGAAACATTCACACCTTGATCACTGGAACAAACATCAAAAAGCTGTTCGATCGTCATTTTTATATGTTTGTCTATTGTTTTAAGCGCATGAGGATTCCTAGGGTTATAAAGAAGATAAACCTCTGCACTTACTCCCGTTTGTAGAATTTGATAAATCAAAAACTGCCATACCCTTAATCCCACTCCACCACTAGGCCCGACAACCCCAAATCGTGGCCCATCTTCCAGATCAAAACCATCTCTCCATGCAACGTCCACCGCTGCCGCCGCAGTTAAAGAACTTCCAGCTGTCACCGTCATATTAAGATGACGAAATGAATAACCACCTTTAGCAAGAATAGAAGAAAATGCACCGAGACCTAATACATCCGGCCCAAGCCGTGTTACCTCTCGCCCAATCGCAACTAACAACTGTCTACGATCATTTTCAGACAAACTCATTAATTCATCAGGGAATAGTGATAGAGTAACAAGGTTACCCTCAATTAGTTTATCGCCAAGATCAAGCGCTTCTATTTCATAACATTGGGAGACAAGGTTTGGTAAAACCTTCAAAAGATCTCGGGCACTTTTCTGAAATGAAAGCTTATCGTTAGATAATAATTTATAATAAGAATCTGGAAAAGTACGCTCAAAACTAAAACTGTCTATCGGATGAATTACAAAAACAAACCGGCCATCTGGAAGATTATTTTTAACTTTAGTCTTCTTCATTAAAGAACTATTAATTCTATCTTTAATCGGAAAAATATTACCTGGATTCAATAAAGGAAAATATTTCAATTTTCCTTTATTATTTTCTTCATTGAGGTCTTTAAAAACAAATAAATTTGCATATCCTCCCGAAGAAATCAGCATCTCAGCAAGAGAACTAAAATCTCCGTAAATTCTATCAATTTCCTTTTCAGTTACTATTAATGGTGGTTGAACCCGTATACACATTGGTTGACTAAAGCAAGGCATGGTAATTAAACCACGATTCCGAATTAACCATGCTGCTGCTGCATATCCCGTCAAACCAACTTCATCAACTGTATTCGAGAAAAAACTGCCAGGGTCATTCCAACATTTCAGATGAATACCACGCATCAAACCACGGCCTGAAGATTTTTCGTATATTTCCGGATATCGGGAAGAAATATTATCCAACACAAACCCAAGTTGTTCTCCTCTCAAACGTACATTTTCTAATAAATCCTCATTCAATAAATCAAGAACTATGTTACATACATAGGATGAGAAATTATTGTTAGAAAAAGTTGAGCTATGAAAAATTGTAAAATCACTTGGAATAACGTCCTCCGTGGTAATGCATGCGCTTAACGAGACAATACCACCGCCAAGGGCTTTTCCTAAAAGCACAATATCTGGATCAATTGCATATTCCTGAAAGGAAAATAGAGGCCCTGTTCGTCCCAACCCAGTCTGAATTTCATCTACAATTATGTACAACCCAATATCACGAGCCACTTTAACAGCATGACTTATTTTTTCTCGGTCAAGGGCGCGCATACCACCTTCACCTTGTACAAGCTCAATGATAAATGATGATGCTTGTACCTCTTTCGCTGCGCACCGCACAGATTTCTCTATATCGTCTAACCCCATTTCAACATCGATATGCCTTACAAAGTTATTTTCAATGCAAAAATACTCTCTGTACCTTGGATTTGATGTAAGTTGTACGGCTGCCATAGTTTTTCCGTGAAAACTATTTTTAAGCGCAATAATGCCAGGCTTCCCTGTCCTGGAACGTACTATTTTTACCGCTGCTTCAACACTTTCTGCACCACTATTCGTAAAAATTACATTTGAAAACCTATCTTCCCCTAACATGCATATGAGTCTTTTTTTTACATCTAAAGTAGATAATGTCGTAAAAGGCTGTACTAAGGTCGGAGATTTTGAATTGAAAAAATTCTTTACTTGATCGAAGAGTGGTTTAAAACTTGAACCAAAAGGTAATGCACCATATTGTGATAATGCATCAATCAGAAGTCTCCCTTCATCAGTTAAAACATTAACTCCGGAGGATTCCGTTATGACATAACTAATACCAAAATAGTTTAAAATGCGCTCCCTGCTCATATAAAACTCCTTTTTAATATCATATTAAACTAATAAATAATGTCTTCAATTAATCAATCCAATAAAAATCGGTATAACTGATAATCCCTCTCAATCTCACAGAGATATGTCGCATATCCGGTGGATTTTTCAGTTTATGAAAAAATCTATCCACCAAACCATATTCCTTGACACAACCTGTGATAAAAAATTATCTTTTCAATCACTTCTATGCTGAAAGAAAGTTAACGCACTATTTTTCATATACATCACTCTTCAATGTTGATCGGATATATAAGTTTCTTAAGCCTATCTAACCGTCACATCCAAAAATTCCCTGGTTTATCCTGCCAGAACCAATCTACCTTTGATCAATTGGTAGTAAATTTTAGGGCCTTTCCGTTTAGTGGATAAAAATACCTGAAGGAAAAACTATTTTTAGAAATGATAATGAAAGTTATACGTGTAAATAACGAACCATAACCTCAGTTTATACGCTCTTAATGACTATAAAATTACTCCACACACATTCAGATGGCGGCACAGCCTTACCAATTGTCGTTGGAACTGCCACCTATAAATTTAAATAATAAAAATCAGGATGACGTGCTGGGAAGCTTATTAAATTTATTTGGTATGATTAACCAATGAGTAGTGAAAATAACTTCATCACAAACAAAATTTGTTTGAATAAAAATCCGTGTAGTCAATAACACTTCCCAGTAATGACAACATCTGATCCGTTAATTCTGCTTGTTGAAAAAGCTTAGCACTGTGTTGCGGTATCTGGTCAATCCGGAGAACTGGCATCATTGGATAAAAATACGTGATATAAGAGAGATTGATATCCGCAATCAGGCTTATTGTACATAATGATAATCCTGATTTTTCAGGGTGCTTCAGTTTCAATCTCCCGTTTTACTCACGAGCTTAATTTCCCGTTACGTTAGGAAATTCACTTTGGTATCGATGTTTATCTCAGCGGAATGCATACCATTGAAATAATGAGAGGGCCTTCGGTCATCTTTAATTCTGATGGCCCGATCAAAAAATGATAACCACTACCTTATAAAAAATATGTTTAATTTCAACAAGTTAAAACAATTGGCATGATCCACACACACAAAATCTCAATATACTGTCAGACTGAACAGTAGATAGCTTGCAAGGCTATGCCGTTAGCGGGAATTACCGTAATCAGTACGTTTACAGAGACCGACTACCTCTTAAGTGGTAAGTATTACACCTTGTTTTACGTGTAGAATTAGGTCCCGGAGTATATGAAAAATTATGAAGGCAGTGGCTGGACAATTCCCGTGAAATTTGCGCAAGGCCTGCCACGCCGGTAAGCGAAAAGCACCAATAGCCTCAGGAGCCTTTGAATGAATATCTCTCGCCGAGAATTTTTACAGATGCTGGCCGTCGCCAGTGCGGCTGGCATCCAGTTACCTGGACAAGCGGTAGCAAAAGACCAGACTGCTGAGAAAAATTTATATAACTTGTCCACCTTTGGCAATGTGTCAATACTCCATTTCACTGACTGCCACGCGCAACTCATGCCCATTTGGTTTCGTGAACCCAATATCAACATTGGCATTGCCAGCATGAGAGGCAAAGCCCCTCATTTGGTCGGCGAACATTTTCTGGGCCGCTACGGCATTAACCCAAACACTCCGCAAGCCCATGCCTTCACTTATTTAAATTTTGTCGAGGCCGCGAAAAAATACGGTAAGGTAGGTGGCTTTGCACACATGGCCACACTCATCAAACATATCCGCTCACAACGCCCAGGATCACTACTATTGGATGGAGGTGATACTTGGCAAGGCTCTGCGACCTCATTGTGGACCAACGGACAAGACATGGTCGATGCCACCAAATTATTGGGTGTTGATGCCATGACTGGGCACTGGGAATTCACCTACGGTGCTGACCGCGTCAAAGAAATCATCGAAAAAGACCTTGATGGTCACATGGACTTCTTGGCACAAAACATTATCGATAATCAGTGGGAAGAAGACGTTTTCAAACCTTACGTCATCAAGGAAATTAATAACGTCCCCACCGCAATTATTGGTCAGGCATTTCCATATACACCCATCGCCAACCCACGCTATATGGTACCCGACTGGAATTTCGGCATTCGTGATGACAAGATGCAAAAAACAGTCGATGCCGCCCGCGCTGACGGCGCACAAGTAGTGGTCCTGCTCTCCCACAACGGCATGGATGTTGATTTGAAAATGGCCAGTCGCGTGCGTGGTATCGATGCCATCATGGGTGGCCACACACATGATGCCGTACCCGAGCCGATAAAAGTGAAAAATGATGGCGGTACCACACTGGTCATCAACTCTGGTTCCAATGGCAAGTTTCTCAGCGTACTAGACTTTGATGTTCGCAAAGGTAAGGTGCGAGGTTATCGCTACAGTCTGTTACCGATTTTTTCCAACTTGCTGGAACCCGATACCGCCATGGCCGCACATATCAGCAAAGTACGTAAACCCTTCAAGGCCGAGCTTGAAGAGGAGCTGGGAGTTGCCGATGAATTGCTTTATCGTCGCGGTAACTTTAATGGTTCATTTGATCAATTGATTTTGGATGCCCTGATTCATTCACAGGATGCCGACATCGCCTTCTCACCCGGTTTTCGCTGGGGTATCAGCGTCCTGCCCGGGGAACCCATCACCTTTGACCATGTAATGACACAAACCGCGATTACCTATCCCACTGTCACGCTCAATCAGACAACCGGGGAAGACATCAAACTCATACTAGAAGACGTAGCAGACAATCTCTTCAACACCGATCCTTATTATCAACAGGGTGGTGACATGGTGCGAGTGGGGGGACTGAAATTCAGTATTGACCCCACCAAGACCATTGGCAAGCGCATTACCGATATGGAAGTCAATGGCAAGCCATTAGAGGCCAATAAAAAATACCGTGTTGCAGGCTGGGCCAGTGTAGCTGCTCGCCGTGAAGGCCGTCCCATTTGGGACGTAGTTGCCGATTACATTCGTAAGCAAGATACGGTAAAAGTCAATAAACTGAATATTCCCAAAATCAAAGGCCTCAAAAATAATCCGGGGTTGGCGGAAATTTAATAATACGCGAGTGATCGATACAGGCACGTAACATATAGTAGACAACTATAAAACTGGACAAGTAGAGTACATTTGATTCATACCCGTAGCGTTTGAGTACCGTTGAGAAAGGTATTTTCAGAGTCTCGCCCCTTTCAACCTCTGTGGATGTGATTTCCCACAGCTCGCCTAAAATCGCCTACTGTTGGTATTATGAATATCATCATTCCGGCGCAGGCTAGAATCCAGAGGTCGAATCTCTCTGGATTCTAGCCTGCGCTAGTGTGACGTGAAGAAGTTAATACCCCGCTAGCTTGCTGAAGGGTCGTTTATTCTGTTCACAAAGCGGCTTTTCCTCAATGATACCTGTGGGACATAAGCTTGAATCAGAGCACACTTTTAGTCTAGTACGCTCAAGCATTTTGGTGAATCGAGAATTGCTAGCACTAAATTCACCCAGCAATTCGTTCTGCCTATTTTTATACGCAAGAAAACGGACGGAAATATCAACGACAGTAAACTTTGTTACTCCTTTTTTATCCAGCATTCTCAATTCTGTTAATTCTTCACTATTGGCAGGGCCAGTTTTACATACTGACAAGTTTTCGCCATCCAGATATAGAATATTTTGTTTTACAGCGAACTCTTCCAGTGTCTTTTTTAATTCAACAGCCGGGTGAGGTTTTGGCAAAAATGTATCAGCACCCGCTTCAAGACAAAGCATCTTATTATCCAGGTTTGCGCTACAAGCAATAATAGGAAGGTAGGTAGAATTTTTCCGAATTACCTGAATAGCTTCGATACCGCTCATGATTGGCATATTGACGTCCATCAAACAAAGATCATAATCCACAGCACCTTTTTCTACGCTTTTATGCACATGTTCAACAGCTTCTTTGCCATTCACTGCAAGATCAACACTGTACCCCCAGCGAAGCAGGTATCTTTGATGGAGCGTACGGATAGCAGGGTCGTCTTCGACGATAAGTACTTTCATTTTTCAACCTCCTTAATTCTGAGAACAACAAAATACTCTTGCCGATTAAGCGCAAACTGTATTTTTGGCATCATTCCACCTTTCTTTCCAGACATTCCGTTGCCTCTCAGCCTGAAACAATAGTTGCAGGCTGGGGGAAAATTTTATCCGATCATAGACTCATGATCTTACAATCTATGGTTAAACAACGAATATTGAACGCGATTTTGAGCCTGTTCATGATGTATCCATACAGACCATTTTTCACCACCATGGACATCCGACAAATCAGCCCGACGGGTATTGATTCTTATTAACATTGCTCTTCCCTGTTCCTTCACCGATACCCGGCCCCATGTACTTTCTGGGATTATTACTCCATCTTACCTAGGCATTCCACCGGCTTGGTGGATTGCAACTATTCTTGCAATTACGGCGAAATCTTCACTAGAGCCTGGGCTCATAATCTTTATAGTTTTCAATTAAATAACGAATATTAAATGCGCTCGTAAGTCTGTTCATGATATTCATACAGACCATTCCGCCATCACGGAAATTCGATAGATGAGTCCGGCTGACATTGATTTTCATCGATAACTTGTTGATTGAGTCGATACCATCTTCGCGTTTATTGATATCGGTTAACTCTTTCCGCAAGCGCTTAACAAGATTTTCCATACCGACGACATCGTATTTGGGAAGGCTCTGAATGAGCTCTGCCGCTTCAGTCAGTACATCGAGAGTTTCCTGGAAGGTGATTTTTTTGCCCGATTCCAGCTCGTGGGTAAGCTGTTCGACAGAACTCAGGCCATTTCCCTGATTGAAAAAGTGTAAAACAGACGCGTTTTTTTCCATTGGCAGACACCTCCTTGTTACGTTGGGTGTAAGAATAATGGCAACAGAATCCTGTTGTCAATAGCAATAGAAATCAGGCTGGGATTCCTTTCCCGACCCAAAGGCTTAACAAGCTTACCGCCCGTTATATTTAAACAATAGCAATTTCCGAGTGCTGTTCCACTCTGGGAGACCGACCTGCCCCTGCCATTCTTTAGGCACTTTCACAGTACCAAAAAGCGTGTCCCATAGCGTTACTGTTGCATAGTTCCAGCGATGCAGGCCTCGTTCGTGATGGATCAGATGCTGTTCCGGTAATTGCATGAAATACCCTATCCAGCGTAAACGCTTGGGCGTATGAATATTGGAATGATGAAAAACCTCCAGCATCGATTCAATCAGTAAAACGCAGACAATCACCTCTACACTGACACCCAAGAATTTCCCAACCGCTAATATCACTAGTGAATCGATAACCATTTCAATGGGGTGGCGCCAGAATGTCACTCGTGTATCCATATGTGCTGGCGCATGATGCATATAATGCACAAAGCGCCACAGGAAGCGGTTACTATGCCGAAACCGGTGATACCAATAAGCAACAAATGAGAAAGTTAAATAGGCTGTTAATATCTGCCCCCAAAATGGCCAGTCATGTAAAGGTTGCCATACCGAGGAAATATAGGGCCAAATTGCCAACAATCCGCTTAACCAAACGACAGCAAAAAGCATCAGCCCACACCAGTGTTTAAACCACATCTTTGGAATTGGAAACTGGCGGGCTGGCATCGCTCGCTCAGCTGAAAACAGACTCACAAATAATATTATTTCCAGTACGCTTAATCCGTACATTTTTCTCTCCTTTTCGTTCGTTTTGACAAGCGGCCCGAAAAAATCGGCGGAAAATAAGTATCCTTCCTTTGTTATGCGTAACGAAGCTATTTTTTACGTTTATCGTACCGACACACTGTTAATCAGAGCCTGAGAAATCAGGGTATCCTTTTAGTAACAGATGTGACCATACAAAGGTGCAACAACTCTCCCGACAACCACTTTATGGTACTCAATTTGACAACTTTTAGTCTGCCTCATAATTTCTTGGCAATTGGAAGTTAATCATACAAAGTGCATTTCATGCACTAAAAAATATTGGCGTTGGCAATAAAACACAATTAACAATTAAACCATTTTGAGGTGCAAAATGCCTCTACCCCACTAAAAACTGTCCATTCAAATAGTGTCCGAATGATGGCACACTAAATACAACAAACTAACTCCTTGAGTTTCAACATAGTATTGAATACCTGATGTATATGAGCAAGAATTGTCCAGGTTATCCGCCATCAATACAAACGACGTAACATATAATAGCCAGCCATCAATGCGAGCCCTACCGGGGCCAACGCGCTCAATAATGGACTAAGACTAAATACTAACCCCATATAAGTGAACATTTGATTAAGAATATAAAATCCCACTCCCGCAAGCGTGCCCACCAATATACGATGCCCTACCCCCACCGAACGCAAGGGGCCAAACACAAAGGGAATGGATAAAAACACCATCACTGCAGTCACCAGTGGTGCAACCACTTTGCCCCATAAAGCTTGCTCGTAAATGGCGGCATCCAGACCATTATCATTCAGATACTGCACATATTCGTATAAACCCAAAATCGATAGCGTATTGGGTTTAACAGTAACAACATTTAACAAATCCGGGCTCAGGTTTGTCTCCCACAGAGCCTCCGCAACGCGTGCTGACGTCACTCCCTGCTCACTGATATCGCTACTGAGCACTCCCTGTAACACCCAGCTACCATTACGGTAAACTGCCGAATCCGCTTGCACCAGTTTGACTAAACGATGCATGTCATCACGTTCAAAGACAAAAATTTTTCCCAAACGTTCACCTGGTAAAATATGGCGTACATTCACAAAACTATTGCCATCTCGTGCCCACAAGCCTTCCCGGCCTCCCAGAGTCAGCTTGTCTGACATGGCAACTGAGCGCAGTGTTTGTGCATAACGTTCTGCGGCAGGCGCCACACCTTCACCAATAACGATCGTTAACACCACAAATACCAGTCCGACTTTCATTACCGAGGCAATAATACGCGTCAATGAAACACCCGCTGCCCGTATGGCCACCAACTCACTGTTGCTAGCCATAACACCCAAACCAATAGTTGACCCTAGCAAAACACAGATTGGAAAAAGTTGGTACGCTAAACGCGGCACTGTCAGCAATACGTACTGAAAAGCCTGCAAAGTGCCATAACGCCCTTTGCCAATTTGTCCCGCTTCATCCATGAAGGCAAAAAAGGTAAACAACGTCAGCAGCACACCCATTACCAACAGAGTGCTGAAACCAACACTTTTTGCAATGTAACGATCCAGTATTTGCATCGTTATCGCTCCATTGATGTCAGTGTCGGCTCACGGTGCAATAATCGATTCCACAGCCAGCGAGCGCCCCAATAGCGTACCGCCAGCACAATGACTAACATCAATAATAAAGCATGCACCCACCACAAACCCACGACTGGAGAAACTACTCCACGCTTCATCCAGGACATCGCAACGCCAAGACTGTTGTAATAAGTCACAAAAACCAGAATGGCAATAAACAACTTGGCGAAACGCCCTTGTCGCGGTGAAGTGCGGCTCAACAATACGGCTAACACCGCCAACAGTACGGTTGCCAGCGGCATAGAAAAACGCCACTGCAATTCTGCCTGATCAGACAAACCTGCCTCACCCCATAAATCACTGCTCGGGATAGCCCAGTGAGTTCGTCGCAAAGGAGCCGCTTCCAGCTCCTCCAAACGCACAGCATTTTTTTCGTATTCGTGGATTTTAAAATTAACGCTACCAGGAAGCCCCTGATAACGATAACCATCCACCAGCACCAAATAGCGGACACCCGTGACCGGGTCAATTTGTTGATAGCCGCTACGTGCCGAAAAGATATCCAATTGCCCATCTACAGTACGCGCCTGGATGAATACATTGCGCAACCCGGTGCGGTCTTCCGACAGGCTCTCTACATAAAACACCTGATCATCACTGCCAATTTTATTGAACTGACCCGCCGCCACCATTTCAAAAGCCGTACCGGATCGTGCCTGCTCTCGCACCTGCAACGCCTTTTCATGTGCCCAGGGCGTGCCCCAGAACGAAAAACCCGCCACCAACACACCGCATAACAGGGCAATCAGGCTGACCATGGTCAGTACCCGCGCCGGGCCAATGCCGCAGGCCGCCATAGCGGTCATTTCGCTGTCTTTGTAAAACCGCCCAAATGCCAGCAGCACCGCTACAAACAAGCTAAAGGGCAACATCACACTCAACGATGTAATGGTACGCAAAAACAACATCTCGACAACAATATCACCCGAGATTTTTCCCGCTGAAGCATCCGCCAGATACAACGCAAAATACCGCCCCATAAAAATCAGCAGTAATACCACCAGAACAGCCAGAAAGGTTTGCAGAACTTCCCGCGCCAGATAACGATTGATAATCACTTTATATTTCAAAGCCTAATTAGAGAGCCAACAATCGGAATGATATACACCTCTTCAAGTGTTGTCTCCGCCACCGTCACTCGTGCCATTGGCTCAAGCTTCAAGTACACTTGCGTCCTGAATTTGCGATGGCCGGTCCATTGCCCCCCAGCCTTACACTTGCGGTACACACATTCATTCACATTCAGGTAATTATCACCATGGAATTCAGCGTAAAAAGTGGTAGTCCGACCAAACAACGTTCAGCCTGTGTCGTGGTCGGCGTGTTTGAGCCCCGTCGCCTCAGTCCCGCCGCAGAAAGTCTCGACAAAGCCAGCGGTGGTCACCTTTCGGCTCTGCTACGACGCGGTGATATCGAAGGCCATATTGGACAAACCTTGCTGTTACACCATGTGCCCAAAGCACTGGCCGAACGCATATTACTGGTCGGCTGCGGCAAAGAGCGGGAGGTAGGTGACAAGGAATATCAACGCATCATCAGTACCGCCGTCACCCATCTCAACGAAACTGGCTCCATGGAATGCACCGACTACCTGACTGAACTCAACGTCAAAGGCCGCGACCTGCACTGGAAGGTGCGTAATACCGTAGAAGTTACACGCGGCGCCCTGCATCGTACCGACCAGCTTAAATCCCAAAAAGACGATTTGCGTCGTCCCCTGCGCAAACTCACCCTAATGGTACCCAAACGTAGCGACCTGCCCAACGGCGAGGCGGCAGTGCATGAAGGTGAAGCCATTGCCGAAGGCGTGATGCTGGCAAAATCGCTGAGCGACCTGCCCGGTAATATTTGTACGCCGAGCTATCTGGCCAAACAGGCCCGCACCATGGCGAAAAAATATACCTCACTCAAAGTCTCCGTGCTGGAAAAAGCGCAAATGGAAAAACTGGGCATGGGCGCTCTACTCTCGGTCAGCGCTGGTTCTTCTGAAGCCCCCAAATTCATCATCACAGAATACAAAGGTGGTAAAACCAAAGAAAAACCGATTGTCCTGATAGGCAAAGGCATCACCTTTGATACCGGCGGTATCTCCATCAAACCCTCCGCCACCATGGACGAAATGAAATACGATATGTGCGGTGCTGCCAGCGTGCTGGGCGCGCTTACCGCCTGCGCCGAATTACAATTGAAATGCAACGTCATCGGCATCGTGCCATCCTGTGAGAACATGCCCAGTGGCGAAGCCACCAAGCCCGGTGACATCGTCACCAGCATGTCCGGACAGACCATCGAAGTGCTCAATACTGATGCCGAAGGCCGACTGATTCTTTGTGACGCGCTGACCTACAGCGAACGCTTTGATCCTGATGCCGTGGTGGATGTCGCCACCCTCACTGGCGCTTGCATCGTCGCCCTCGGCCATCATGCCAGCGCCGTGATGGGCAACCACCCTCCTTTGGTACATGAATTGCTGAACGCGGGCAAAACCAGCGGCGACCGCGCCTGGGAATTGCCCCTCTGGAATGAATACGACGAGCAATTGAAAAGCAACTTTGCCGACATCCCCAACATCGGCAGCGGACGTGATGCTGGCAGCATCACCGCCGGTTGTTTTCTCGCGCGCTTTGCCAAAAAATATCACTGGGCACACTTGGACATCGCAGGCACTGCCTGGGTGAGCGGTGCTAAAAAAGGCGCTACTGGTCGCCCTGTACCGCTGTTAACCCAATTTCTCATCGACCGCTGCAAAGCGAAAAATGCCGGAAAAAAATAATCCATGACCAATGTCGATTTTTATATCCTCGCCAACGGCTCACCGGAGCGCATTGCATGCAAGCTCAGCGAAAAAGCCTATAGTCGAGGCAATCGTGTTTACATTCACACCCAGTCAGCACAGCAAGCCCAACATATCGACGAACTACTATGGACCTTCCGCGACGGCAGCTTCGTGCC
>Ga0316204_10003137_pt1 | contig 34297 bp, 37 predicted proteins | sample 6monrhotite_MG_2_FD_205661 | JGI IMG/M metagenome (GOLD analysis project Ga0316204, IMG submission 205661) | Microbial mat bacterial communities from mineral coupon in-situ incubated in ocean water Damariscotta River, Maine, United States -... | ecosystem: Environmental > Aquatic > Marine >... | reverse complement strand
CACTATTGTTTGAATGTAAGTCTATTCCAGCATATAGTTTCATTATGAGTTCCTCTTTAGGTTGGGTTCGTTTGATTCAGAAACTTAACGTTACCGCCTAACTGAGGAACTCGCTAGATGATTATCAAGTCTTACAATTCATGTGGTGTTTGTGGAAAAATGAGCTAAGCGAGTGCCACAAACTGCGTATTGTATTTTAGGTCAGCTTGAATGACTGATTATGTGATAAATTTTTTAATCAAGTCACTACACTCGAATGTCCAGCCGTAATTTGCCATGTTTTATTTACAGTAACAATTGCTAGACCACCATCTATTTTGATTTGTTGATCTGTAAGAGTAATTTCATTAATTTTTAATATTTTTGATTTATGCGCATCTAGATCATCTTGTTTAGTCATTAGATGACCTAGGTGATTAGTAAATTTAAGATCAATAGATAGCAACTTATTAAGTGTAGAGGTATCAGATTGAAGCATTGCTTCTTTTAGCTGCTCTTCACATTCTTGAATTTGAACTACAATAGATTGATTCATTGATACTCCTTTTGCTTTGAACTCATTTAAGTAGTGCCAGGTTCTTCTTGGTTTTGTGTATCTTGGCTTTTTACACTTCATCTAGTTTGTTAAATCGAAGTGTCTAATTCATCAGGGGAAGTTCACTGCTTTTTTAAATGACTTGTTATTTGTTTTAAACATTTACCTGTTTTCCGGCGTAATGCCTTTTATGGAATTACAAAATTCGGATAGCTCCTCTCGACTGTAGTTAGTATTTATTCTTTTTGTTGAAGCTGGGTGATGAGCGATACTAACGCCGGGCCTGTGTTCTGTTTTAGGGCGAATTGGCCTTGGTACAAAGCCACCACCACAATTTGGACATACATTATGGAGTATCTCCTCTACACAATCAGTACAGAAAGTACATTCATAAGTACATATATTGGCCTCAGTAGAATCAAATGGCAGTTCCTTGTCACAACACTCGCAGTTTGGATGGAGAATTAGCATAAATATTTACTCCCTATTTTTTTAAAGTCGTCAGGATCAAGTCTTACAATTCACATTTTTAGAGTTAGGTGATTAATGAAATATGATATGTAAGGTTTGACCCTCTAGCTTTATTTTTTTAATTCAATTGATACCGAAAAGTGAAATGTATTTTCAGGTTCTGTTTCTAAATTATTTGCCATATAAATAAAGTATTTGCCGTTTTCCTGAAATACTTTTTCTTTTACCTTTTTGCCGTTTATCCATGTAATGCCTTCAAGCGATTTAGAATTTATCTTTAGTTTTGTCGCAGAGTTATATTTTTTCAAAGAAACGATAAATATTCCTTCGTCACTATCTTGAATCGAATACCATTTTTTAGATGGGCTACGAATAGATGTTTTTTTAGGATGAAGTTTAGGGAATGTTAAACGAAAACTTTCACCTCTAGAAATACTCTTGGGAGATGCCTGCAATGCAGAAGTTTCATTTTCAGCATAAGCACAACCAGCAAGAGAAACTAAGACAAATAAAATAACTTTATTAGCATTTGTAATAAACATAACTCAAGATCCTTTTAGTTGAATTTATAAATCACAAACTTAAATGAAAGTGAGGTGGTGTTGTTTCTAATTAACCACTACTGCGTCGTCGTATGCCTTTTTAATTTCCTTCGCCGCAGTTTGATTACTATAAACCGCCAACTGATCGCCACCAGACAACTTTCCATACATGGCTTCAACTTGACTTTGAGATGTTCGAGTACCACTCGTAACAACAATATCTTTTTTAGATAACAAAAAATATTTATCTACTATTTTTTTAACTTTATTTTTAATATTTATTGAAAGTACAACACCTGATTTTAACGAGTAATGTTCAGCCATAAACTTATCCTATCCCTGTTTAGTTTATTCATTCAGTTTAAAAATATTATCTTAATCTAATGCGTCTCACAATTATCTTTAAGACTATATTAGAGGGAACTGTGCTCTTACCCCATATATTTTTTACTCCTGAGCCAAAATATTTACTCGTTTCAGGAATAAGACCAACTCTTTTGCATGTTCTTCAATCTTATCGATAGAGTCATGATCCGCACCTTCTATCAAAAGCAGCTCTATTGAATTTTTATTGCACTGGTCACGTATGGCTAAAGCATCCGACATAGGTATGGTCTTATCAGCTGTACCGTGAACCAGCAAAACCGGGCACTTGACCAAACACGTCGTATGCATCGGGGCAATGGCTTCGTATCGATAACCAATAACTCGCTCCACATAATGCAGAACGCCTTTAATAAATAACTTAGGTAATGGAAACCGTCCCAAATAGCGACGCATCATCCATTCGGGATGGGCAAATGTCGCCAGACTGATCACTGCTGCAACATCATCTCGTCTGGAAGCTTCGAGCAATACCGCCGCCGCGCCAACGGAGTGGCCCAGCAACACAAGCTGATTATTTTGCAGATCCCCTTGATGCTTAATCCAGTTGATCGCCTCGGCTACATCTTCGGCAAAGCGTGGCATAGAAGAGAAGTTATCGTCATCACTACGTCCATGATTGCGTGCATCCAACAATAACACATTCATTCCAGCGCGGTGTAACGGCACGGCCAGTGGCAACATCAACTCTGCATTCGAACCCCATCCATGCATAAGGATGATCGTAGGAGCTACAACTTTATCCGGGGTCGTTGCTGGCAACCACCATGCGAAAAGTTGCTTACCACGTTTGGTTGGAATAGTAATGTCTTGATAGCTTATGCCAAAATCAGCAGGGCTTCCCTGTTCGATGAGTCTTGGAGCCCGAAATACAATATGGATAGCCTTGCGAATAGCAAAGAGCGCAGCGACGATAGCAAATATTAAGATAAGAGTTGTATTCATGTATTAATAGGATTGGAGACAAACGCTAATACTAATGATTTTAATTCATTACCGACTCCTTTGAAGAAGAGGAAGGAGAGATTATTTATAAACGAACATACACTATTGTTCATTATTTAATCCTCCGCCCCCTTAACCGCTATTCTCTTAACAAAATATAAATATTCTCATTATCTATTGGTGCCCAAGTTTCAGATAAATCGCCAGCTTTGATAGTAACTTTTAACTTTTCACTCATACTACTATCTAAATCTGAAATTTTTATAGGTGTACTATTATTTTTTGTAATTTCTAAAGAATAAGCGACATGATTATCTAATGAAAAATTATTAAGTGTTGTTGCATTGTTTTTTTCAACTGCACTATCAGTACTTTTAGATAAGTTATTAATATGTTTTTCAATTAAATCCATTTTATTATCACATCCTGTAATGAGGACGAACAGACAAAGAGTTATAAAGATTATTTTTTTCATCGTATTTTATTCACTGTTAGTACATTGTTCATCCATTTAACAATAGTTGAATTATGTCTGGCTCTAATTAATTCGGAACTAAAAGTCGTCAGGATCAAGTCTTACAATTCACATATTTTAGAGTTATGTGTTTAATAAAATGTGATATATAAGGTTTGACCCTCTAACTTTTTAATTCAAGTGACTCTTTAATATAACCCCGTCAACATTTCCCAATGAGAATAGAAACCAACTGATGTTTTAACTATAGTCATACTCCATTGATGATTTTTATCCATCCAACGATAACTAACAGCTTTTTTTTCAATCGGCTCTGGAAAACTATAATCTTTTAAATTTACCTTCATCACATTTAACGCTGTATTAGCACTCACATTAAGAGGCGATGATTCAGAAATAATAATATTTTCATTTGATAATAATGTAAAAGAGAACAATTTTACATTTTCTCTTGTATCGTTAATTCTCTCATTAAAAAGAACTTTAATATCATCAGGCTTTGTAGTACTGAACTTATTCACAACAACAAAAACTTGGTCATCTTTATTATTTTTAGACGTTAATGCAGTATCAAAAAGAGCCCCTATTGCTACAGCAATAATAATTACAAAGGCAATATAATATTTTAATCTCGTTTGCTTCATATACAAAAAACCTTTACGGAGTAATAGAACCTTTATTTATTTTAAAGGTATACTTCTTTGAGTAACTGCCTTTAACATTAAACTCTCTTGCATAACATTGCCGATGAAAGTTTTGCATAAAATCATCAGTGACAATTTGTCCATCAATCGTTACTTTTTTCCCATTGTCCCAGTTATACCTGTCAAACAACTTAAACTCGAAATTGATAGTCACTGTTTTATGAGTGCTCGCATTTATTACGTTTACTTTAGCTTTACCCCAATAGGCATAACCACCAACCGCATAATACCAATTACTGTTTTCAGTTTTTTTTGCATAACCGGAACGTAATCTTGACGACGTTATCCAATGAGATCCCGTTGACAATTTACTAGCAAAGGCTTTTGCTTCAGCTAATTCTTGTTCATAAAAAAGTTTCAGACTAGGAACTCTATCAATCATATTTCTTAAATTGATATATAAATCATTACCCGTATTATTAAAAAAGTGCTGCAAATGCTTATCCGCATCTTCACCAGCTAAAGTTTTACCCATTCTTAATTCTAATGCCGCTTCAATCGCCCTTTTATAGACCAAGTATTTAGCTTCTTGCTTATCTGAACACCATTTCCCTGAACCAGGATCTGATTTTATTTTTGGATCAAGCGTCCCTTTGATATACTTCGCCATATAATTTACATCCTTATAAAGTTATTTTGTAATAAATAATACCATCAATCTCCATATTACTCATCTACGATCTATCATACTATTTACCTACAAAAACAATGAGAAACATGTCTCAGCCATAAATAATATTGGTTAAAATTAAATCACTCCGGCACCTTTTCATTTATATTTATATTTATATTTATATTTATATTTTTATTTTTATAGCAACCGTACCAATAACTATTCTCGTGTACCTCCGCCCGCTTTAATTTGTTAATTACTCTGAATTGACATATAACTTTGAAATATCGACTTTCAACGCTTTAGCCATTAACTCAACCTCTGAATCAGTGACCCGTCTAACTTGAGATTCAATTTTTGCTAAGGTACTTCGCGAGATACTCCAGCCAATAATATTACACCGTACCGTTAAATCCACTTGTGTCATATTGTTTAGTTCGCGTAGGTGCTTGATTTGTGGGCCAATCACATTCATAAGTCATATTGCTCCGATTACAGAGCTTGATTTTGACAGATAAGTCTGCAATGATTGCTCCGTTAACGGAGCAATCAATAACTGGATATAAACCTTAGTGTTATCTACCTTAGCATTATTGGTAGTTAACCCGATAAAAGGAGACGGCAACATTGAAGACGGAAATTTCAAAAATCGAGGGCATAAGTACAAAGCGATTACGTCAATACGTCGAAACACGGCGCAGGATTGATGCAGAAGCCAACAGCATCTTCGCCATGACCAGCATGCTCGGACTGCTTGAGACTAACGGCGATGACAAAATTGAAGTTGACCCTGTTGCGCTCGGTAATATCAACCAAATGCTCAACAAAAATATTCTGAATATCTGGGAGATACTCGATGACTTTATTTATATAGTGCAGGCGCAAATGATATTGGCGGATCTGGAATTATCAAGGTCAGAATAAAAACAGATCTAAAAGGAGCTAAAAGGGGTCAAGCTTTTACTAAATCAGGATTACACCACTGCCAAACTATTTTTTCATCATTCCCGAAAAGCATTCTTTTGTAATCTTGCTCTAAGAAATTTTTATTTTTCTCAAGTTTTTCGATATCTAATGGCGTTAATATAAACTCTCTAATATTATCTACAAGATTATAACTCTCAGGTGATTGCATTTCAATTGCAACTTTATATATACCTGATTTCCAAGGAAAAGCATGTTTGTTAAAACTATATAGTTCTGTCATTTCAGACTCACGTAAAAATAATTCCGCATCATACTTTCCCTCTGATTTTAGGTAAGACATTTTTTTTACTGCACCTGCTATATATTTTCGTTGTGCAGCAAGATATGTTGGTTCTTGAAATTTTACAAAGCGTTCCTCAATCTCTGTTTGATTGAGCTTGATCGCTAATACTGACTGTTCTTTTTCAAAAGGCATTGCTTGGGCATCAGGAAGTGTCATTTTCCCCATATGTTGTGTTATACCCTGCCATTCAAAAATACGCTCTTCACCACTTTCGTGGGTAAGTCTAATTTTTAGGTCAGAAATAACAATGGATTTATTTTCTACTGAAAAGGCTAATCTAAGATTTAAAATAGGTCCATATGTAGTAAAGCCAATCTCAACTTCGCGTTGCGTAATAATCCTCACTTTAGATTTAACAAACCAATATCTTAACAATCCTATTAAATGAGGTGTCCAAGCAAAAGCTCCAAATACCGCTAACCAATCAATAAGTTTCACACATACCCTCCTATATACTTCACATTATTAAATGTTCTTAAAAGACTTTGTTTCTGTTTTTTTGAATTACATGTTACTTAAAATTTCCTTTTCTTTGCTTCGTAATTATTAAAGTATTTAAGGGCTCTGATCATTTATTTTAAAATATTATGTTTTAGGTAACAACAGCAAACAATAACTATTCTCATATACCTCTATCCCTTTAATTCTCCTCTAGCTTCATTACAAAATAATTAATCATCTGTTTCTGTTAAAAGCCCATTTTTTTCTAACGAATTAACTTCTTCTTCTTTTCTTTTTACGAAAGAAAGAATTTCTTTTAGTAAGGTATCGACATCATCTGACTCATCAAGCAAACCATACATATTCGCTAAATAATAAATAAATGGACTTCCATAATAACGAATTGATACATCGTCAAATTTAAACCCTCTATTCCAATGATAATTAAACACTTCGCGACCTAGATGATATAGAGATCTTGCGGTAGATATATAATGGTACATTGGTGTTTCATGACCATGCTTATCATTTTGATATGCTTGAAATATAAAGTCCTCATCAAATAAATATATTCTAAAAAATGGATTGCTACAATAAATTCTATAGTCAATATTGTTGCTTACTGATTTTAATGATTCAATTTTTTCAATAACTTTAAAAAAGTCTCTTACATATCTCATTTAAGATAAATGTTCATCTGTTTCAGGAAGCAATTTATCAGCACGTTTTCTTGCATACATTGAAAAGGGATCTAACAACAGTAATTTTAAATTAAGATCCTTTTTTCTCGATTCTAATGCTATTTTTATATCCGATTCTGGATTCGTTAAATCATGATATCCATTGATCAACATAAACCGGCAGGTTTCCGATGTTTTTATTTTTTTGGAGATTGTTTTTTCTACAACCTTTCTCTCTTCCTTACTTGCGCACCGAGCACCCTCAATTAACCCTACATCTTTTGCAAACATAGCGACATTTCTTTCCTCTGACTGACTATGAGTTTTCTTTGATTTTCGCGCGAGAATATAAAACATGACAACTAACAAAATTATTATATATGTGAATGCAAATAAATATTTTATTACTGAACGATAATGGATTTCTTGTAGTCTATACAGAAATTCTGATCGCTTTATTTCTTCCAATGAAGGATAGAAGTCAAATGCAATACTAAGTTTGGGTAAATAATCAGGAAGGCTGAAAAGAAGATAGCCAATAAAACTGACTACACTAATTAAGATTATTCTTTTCGGATAAAACTTACCATCTTTAAAAAACAACGGTAAAATATATGTTTTAAATAACTGTTTTACAGTTTCCTTCCCAAAAACGGCTAAAATAGCATCAAGTGTCATTTACAATCCCTAATAAAATTTATTTATATATTTTAATTACTTTAATTTATTGCATAATATCGTTTCACAGTCTAATCTTATTACAGCTTTTCAAGACAGAGGACTAATAATGAATACAATTATTACAATATTATTAATCATTATCCCATTAGGCTTAGGTGTTTTTACAATCCATGTAAATGAACAGTTACGTGAACTTAAAAGACACAACTCACCTGACAGTATAAAATTTCTAACCTTTAACCTAACAAACCGTAACCAAGACAATAGCTAAAAACAAAGGTAGCCGAAGCTGTCTTTGAATAATTACTCTAGTTTAAATGTGCTTGTATCAAGAATATATTTTTTTGTTATATCTACTTTATTAGTTCCTGAAAGACTCTTAATTGTAGTTGGATCAACCCACTTTTTTAAATTTTCTATTACAGCTGTAACCTTTGTGGAATTACTTACTGATTTTTCTGCGCCAAATGTAACTACTGAAATTGGAATTTCAGCAGCACCTTTTTTTGCTGTTACAACAGAAAGTTCTACTGTTAGGCTGCTTGCACCTGTCCTTTTAGCCATTTGTGCAGATTCTACTATTACTGCATCTAAAGGACGCACCGCTATTTTACTATGCATACATCCTGTTAATGAAATAGTTAAAGTGATCAATATAATTATATGTTTCATAATTTTCTCCATTTGATTTTGATTGTTGTTTTAAAAAACTAATGCCTAAAAAGACAGAATTCCGCCTAGTCCGTTAAATAAAAAAGGCAGCCGAAGCTGCCTTTGAATAACTACTATTGACTCCGACTCTTTAATGAGTCTTTTTATTATTATATCTACTCCCCCATTGAACTCTGTCATGATACTAAATCCTTTTTAGTCACAACGCGAGGGATACGTTGTTTTTATTTTTTCTGGTTTCCGGTTCGCGCTTTGTTTGGCCGGAATGACAAGCCTTTTTAAATTCTGGATTCCGGTTCGCGCTTTGCTTGACCGGAATGACGAACTCTTTTGTACCTTTTGTCGGCCTGAAGACCGACCTACAGTTTTATGCCTCGCATTTTTAAATTCTGGTTTCCGGCTCGCGCTTTGCTTGACCGGAATGACGAGCCTTAATTTATTATTAAGAGCAAGTCAGGGATTCGCTGACAAGGCGCAGTGCTTTTTTAAAAACGGAGCGTACACAAGTACGTGAGTATTTTAAAAAAGTGCTGCAACGCAGCTCAGCGGATTACTGACGCCGCTCTTAGCCGCACTTGCTGTCGCCGCAATTAAGACACGTCATACACCCATCCATCTTGATCACTGCCTTCGTCGAGCACTTCGCACACAACTGCGCACTTGAAGGAAAGTCACTTGCTTCGCCTGATGTTTCTTCAGCGAGTTTATTCTGGCCGTCTAACTGTGCACGTTTTTCTGCAATCATTTTTTGTTGGTGTTCGTCTAAGCCGTCGTCTTTGATCATGCCGATCATACGCAGGTGACATTCAATGGCATCACCAATTTCTGCAACGAGTGACGGCATGTACTTACCGCCTTTCTTAAAGTAACCACCACGCGGATCAAATACAGAACGTAATTCGTCTACCAGGAACGTGACGTCGCCGCCTTTTCTGAACACAGCCGAAATAATTCGCGTCAATGCTACGATCCACTGAAAGTGATCCATATTTTTTGAGTTAATGAATACTTCAAATGGACGACGTAAATGATGGTCTGTGCCTTCATTTAAAATAACATCATTGATCGTAATGTATAACGCGTGTTCTGATAATGGTGTTTTTACTTTATAGGTTGAACCCAATAACATTTCCGGGCGTTCAATCTTTTCGTGCATGTGGATAACATTGCTATCCTCTTGCTCAGCACCTTTTAATGCCGCTTCTGCTACCAGATCGTCTTCGTCTTCTTTTGAGACTGCATAACCAACAATTTTATTTGCTATTTTTATGCTCATTTTCCTGTTCCCCACTTCTCTCTTTTTGTCGGCCTAAAAACCGACCTACATGTTTGTTTTGATTAATTTGGTTCTGATCGAGCCGGATAAATTAAAACAACCTAACTATTTGTGTTCTAACTTATCCAACCCGTTCAGATTCTTTTTTTGTTGGAAACATTTTTCATCTTCTAAGATTATTTGTTGTTCCAACTTTCTGTCAGAATAAATTCTGACCTATAATTTGTTCTTTTTTGGCTTACTGCTTAATATTAAAAGCAGGTGTGTTTTCCTGGCCTTTTGTCGGCCTGAAGACCGACCTACATTTTGTTTTTTTATTGAGTTATTACTTAATCTTCTAAGTAATGTTGTTATCTCAATATTTGTCAGACTGAGGTCTGACCTACAATTTGTTCTAGCTACCGACCTACACATTGTTTTAAGCAAGTCAGGGACTTGCTGGCAAGGCGCAATATTTTTTTAAAAGCGGAGCGTACAATAAGTACGTGAGCATTTTAAAAATGTATTGCAACGCCGCCAGCGAGTTCCTGACGCCGCCTAAAATTTGCCGTAATAGCCTTCTTTGAGGGCATCGAATAAATTCGCTGCCGTATGCATCTCACCGTCATACTCAATCTCTTCGTTACCTTTTACTTCTACTACTTCACCATTATCAAGCGTGAATTTGTACATTGTTTTTTCCAGATCTTCTTCTTTGACCAGAACACCCTGGAACGCTTCGGGGTTGAAGCGGAACGTGGTACAACCTTTTAAACCCTGCTCGTAAGCGTAGGTATAAATATCTTTAAAATCTTCAAACGGATAATCGGTTGGTACGTTTGCTGTTTTAGAAATACTTGAATCAATCCAGTGTTGTGCGGCCGCCTGAATATCAACATGTTGTTCTGGCGTTACGTCATCGGCTGCAATAAAGTACTCTGGTAATTTTGACTCATCTTCTTGAGAAAACGGCATCGCCTTTTTGTTGATAAGCTCGCGGTACGCTAACAACTCAAAAGAGAATACATCCACTTTTTCTTTTGATTTCTTGCCTTCACGAATCACGTTACGTGAATAGTGGTGTGCGAATGAAGGTTCAATACCATTACTTGAATTATTCGCTAACGATAAACTGATGGTGCCGGTTGGTGCGATTGAGCTGTGGTGTGTAAAACGCGCACCCACTTTAGCAAGCTCTTCAACCAACGCTGGATTGACTTCTGCAATTTTTTGCATGTAACGACTGTATTTAGCATGTAACACTTTGCCTTTAAGTTTGTCACCCACTTTAATGCCATCTTTTTTCATTTCTGGACGACGACGCATCATTGCGCCTGTTACTTTAAAGGTCTCTTCCATAATTGGCGCGGGACCTTTTTCTTTGGCAAGTTCGAGGGCTGCTTCCCAACCTGTTACGGCAAGTGTTTTAGACACTTTATCGGTGAACTCAACCGCGGCTGCGCTACCGTATTTTTCACGTAACATGGTTAAGGTTGAACCTAAACCAAGGAAGCCCATGCCATGACGACGTTTATTTAAAATCGCTTCACGTTGTCCTTCTAATGGCAGACCATTAATTTCAACCACGTTATCGAGTAAACGGGTAAAGATACCAACAACCTTTTCAAAGCCTTCCCAATCGAAAGCCGCTTTTTCGGTAAACGGATCGTTTACAAACTTAGTCAGGTTAACTGAACCTAAAAGGCAAGAACCGTAAGCCGGTAAAGGTTGTTCGCCACAATTGTGTGCATGTAAACCATTTGCATCAAAGCTATTTATACCGGGGACTTGAACATCATAAACATTTTCAACACCGTCTTCGGTGATACTCTCAACTCTTGCAACAAAACGTTCACGGTTTAATTTTCGTTTATAGCTTGCTAATAATTTTTGTAGGCGTTCTGTTTTATCTGTATCAGCAAAACCGACAAGCTTATTAAACTGAATTAAGTTTTCACCACTAATGGCAAGCTCATGTTGTGCTTTTGTTTTGTATTCAGCTTTTCCACCCTTGCCATCTGGCAACATACTTGTTGAAGCAGGACGACGGTTTTTATAAATGTTAGATGCAATACCTAAACGGAGTAACATTCGTTGAACAGCTTCAAGTCGAGGTAAATCTGATTGAGCTAAACGAACGCTCACACCTTTTTCTTGAGTGCCTTGCACTGAGCCATCGGCATCGAAGAAGCCGCGCAGGAAGCCTTGGTAAAATTCACTTGAGGCTTTTTCAATTTTAGCAGTAATCGCTTTATCACCTGCTTGCATATCCATTTCATTCGCAAGTTTAGTTAATGCTGAAAGCTTTAAACGGTATTCATTTCTACCCGATACTTCTGACCAACCTTGAAAATCACTACGATGTGGTAATGTTTCTGCTGCTAACGCTTCTGCCATAACAGCCGAAACTCCGCCAGACAAAATAGCATCAACACCATTTGCAACGGCTGCAGGTTTCCATACAGATAAAACAGCAGCCTCTTTTTTTAATGTGCCATCACCCACTAATAAACCTAATAAATAACCTTGTTCTTTTGTGTATTCACCTTGCCATTGCGCTTGAGCACGATGATCATTTAATAAAATTTTATCTGTTGCGGTAAGTTCACCTGCTGCACACCATTCTGTTTCAGTCCTGGCGCGTGATAAGTTAGTGACACGTCTTACTTTGTGATCATGCGTTAAACGTAATTGATAACCTTCTTCTGTTTGTAAACGAACAACCGCTTTTGTTGACGTTTTAAAGAAGCCTTCATTACCAGAAGCATGTGACTTGCCATCTACCAGAGCGGTAAAAGGGATGCCAATTAAATCATTGACTTGCTGAGGACCATTTTTTGTTTGCACCCATGTATCCGCTGTTACGCATGGATTAGTTGCACGAATGTCTTCACAGAACCAGTTGTTGTTCTTTTCATTAACCTTATCAATAAGAATAAAACCGGGTTCTGCAAAATCATAAGTGGACGACATGATCATGTCCCACAAACGTGATGCTTTAATGGTTTTATAAACCTTACATGCGACTAAGCCTGCATTGTTTGTGATGTAACCTTCTGTAATAGGCCATTCACGCCAAATGACTTGAGACTCATCTTTTAAATCTAATCCGTCGTCTTTAACTTCTTTTTCTGTTGTTGGAAAAGTCAGCTTCCAATCACCATCTTCGGCAACGGCTTGCATGAATTCGTCGGTAACGAGTAAAGAAAGGTTGAACTGACGTAAGCGACCGTCTTCGCGTTTTGCGCGAATGAAGTCCATGACGTCTGGATGACCTACATCAAACGTGGCCATTTGTGCACCACGACGACCACCTGCTGATGATACGGTGAAACACATCTTATCGAAGATATCCATGAACGAAAGTGGACCCGAGGTATATGCACCTGCGCCTGACACATACGCGCCTTTTGGACGTAAGGTCGAAAATTCGTAACCGATACCACAACCTGCTTTTAGGGTTAAGCCGGCTTCATGAACTTTTGCTAAAACATCGTCCATTGAATCCGCAATGGTGCCTGAAACAGTACAGTTAATGGTGGATGTAGCTGGCTTGTGCTCTAACGCACCGGCATTTGAAATAATGCGTCCCGCGGGAATCGCACCATGACGTAAAGCCCAGAGAAATTTTTCGTACCATTCGAGGCGCTTATCTTCATCTTCAACTTCAGCTATTGCCTGAGCAACACGTTGATACGTCTCATCCATGTTGTTATCGACATCATCACCGTCTTTTGTTTTTAGGCGGTATTTTTTATCCCAGATATCCATGGATGCATCCTGGAAAGGAATGTCTTTTATTTTGTTCATTTTCAAGGCTTTTAGCTGTGCGCTCATGATCGGCCCAATCCTCCGTCTAACAAATCGCTTTGTTATATTAAATTAATAGCGCAGTCTTCTTTTCCCGGGGGCATGAAAAAAGCAGACTGGTATGCTAACTAACTGATTTAAAAAGGTTCTTTCGTCCCATTTTTATTGTTTTCAGATGTTTTTTGTTTTTACTTTTTGAAAAATTCAACCTGCAAAAAACAGGTCATGTGGCGTCATTTTCTTCAAAACACTACATGTTGTGTTAAGTGCCTAGCTTATTGCTTACTGCCCATGACTGTCAACAATATTTATAGCGTTATTAATTAACACTAAAATTCAATGTAAACAATAAGATAGCTTGTTTTGACAGGCTTAAATATATCAAAAAACTTAAAAAAAAATTTACATGCAAATACTATATGTTGTGTTGTTAATATAGTTGTAATAATGCGATCTGACGCGTTAGGAGTTACTCACGTTAAGCTTATTTTTATTCAATATCGTGACACGAGGCGATGTACTTAGGTTTTACAGTTGAAGAAATTAGGCAGATACTGAAGAATATCAATATCGATAATAAAATTAGCATTGGAATAAAAGCATGAAGCAAATTAAAGCTAATAAAATTAATGAGTTACATAATAAATCTGGTCGAAAATTTTATTTTAAGTTTTTGTTACTTTTCCCCTTATTTTTTATTTCTTTTCCAAGTTTTGCCGTCGAAGTTAATGAACTCATACATCATATTGATAAATTATGGCGAGGTGATACCTCTCACGCCACGATGACAATGACCGTGAAAACCCGTCATTATGAACGCAGCATGACACTCGAAGCCTGGTCTCGCGGTAAAGAGTACTCTCTGATTGTGATTCGCAAGCCCATTAAAGATAAAGGCATTGCGACCCTTAAAGTTAAAGAGAACATTTGGAATTACCTGCCAAAAATTAACCGTGTGACCAAAGTGCCCTCAAGCATGATGTCGGGATCATGGATGGGCAGTCATTTCAGTAATGACGACTTAGTCAAAGAAAGTACCTTTGAGGGTGACTACCATTCCAGCATTACATTTGAAGGTAAACGGGATGGCGTTGCTATTTATGAGATTACCTCAATTCCTAAACTCAATGCCGCGGTCGTTTGGGGCAAGGTTGTTATGCAGATCGATCAAAAAACCTTATCACCCCGCATCGCTCTTTATTACGATGAAGAAGGTGTACTGATTCGAACCATGACGTTTGATCAACCACAGAAAATCGGCAAACTCACCGTACCCATGCGCTTAACACTGCAACCCGAAGACAAGCCAGAGGAATCAACCGTGATTATATATCAAGATATCGTATTAGATATTCCTTTGAGCAGCGCCTTCTTCTCGCTACAAAACCTGCAAAAACGTCGCTAAAAGCCGTGAAAAGTATGAAAAATAACGTTTCTTCTTTTAGTCAACTTCCTATACTAATTTTTATCGCCTGGCGGAATCTATGGCGCAACCCTGTGCGCAGTATTCTGACGATTTCGGCACTGGCGAGTGGTTTGATTATGGTCATTCTCTACGCCTCGTTGCTCGAGGGAATGACACGACAAATGGTGAGGTTCGCAACTGAAATTTCTATTTCTGATATTCAGGTTCACCGTCAGGCATATATTGATGATCAGGATATTTACGCGACCTTACCCTGGTCATACTTAAAAAAAATGGAGCAGGATTTTCCCTCTCTGCATTTTTCTCCCCGAATTTATGCTGCAGGGCTGGCGAGTGTTGCCGATACGTCTACCGGTGTACTGATAAAAGCAGTTGATCCCAAACGCGAAAAAGAGGTAACGAAACTCTTTGAGCATGTTCGTCATGGCAAGCTTGACCTAGGCATTGCGGATACAACTAAAAATGGCTTTGTTCGATACAACGTAGTCATTGGTGCGCAACTGGCAAAAAATATGAATGTGAAAATCGGTGATGAGTTAGTGCTGGTGACTCAGGCAGTTGATGGCAGCATCGGCAATGCCCTTTATCGCATTGCGGGGGTACTCAAACCGCTCGAACCAAACTTTGATCGCATTGGTGTACTGATGTCGATTAAAGCGTATCAACAACTCATGTATTTAAAAGATGGCTTTCACGAGCTGGCCATTAAAATTAACGACATGGCTTTATTGCAAGACACTCAAAACAAAATAAAAAATGAACTCACCCAACTCGGTAAACAACAACCTTTGGATAAATTTGGTGGTAAGCCGGTTGTACGCAACTGGCGACAACTTACCCCGGCTGTTGCAGACATGATGGAAATGAGTAAAGCCATTGTACTGGTTGTTGGTTTTATCATTGTTAGTCTTGCTTCTCTTGGCATGTTGAACACCATGTTAATGGCCGTGCATGAACGCACCCACGAGTTTGGTATTTTACTTGCCATTGGCATGAAACGTCGTTGGTTGTTACTGATGGTTTTATTTGAATCTTTCTTTCTTGCTCTGGTCTCTGCGGTGGTCGGCACTTTAATTGGTCTGGTCATCAACGAATACTTTGAAGAACACGGTATCGACTTTAGTAAATCGATGCCGGATGGTTACGACTGGGCAGGAATGATTTTTGAACCCGTCATGAAAGGTTACCTTTTACCCGGCGATGTTCTCTATGCTTGTTTGATGATGATGGTCGTCACTATGTTAGCCTCACTGATTCCTTCATGGCGCACAGTTCGACTTAAACCTGCGGATGCAATGCGATGAAACAAAAATATAAAGTATTGCTGATGCTGGCCTGGCGAAATTTATGGCGTCACCGTAAACGCACCATTATCACATTAAGTTCGATTGCGATTGGTTTTGGACTCGCGGTGTTATCCATTGGTATTGGTGATGGCAGTCATAATTCTCTTGTTCGTAACGCCATCAAATTAGGCGAAGGTCATATCACGATTCAGCCACGAGGTTACATCGAAGCGCCTGCAAATCATAAGTATCTTGATAATGGTTTAGCGTTAGGCAAAAAACTGGCTTCCCTAAATATACCTGCATACATCGAACCGCGAATTTCTTTACAAGTTCTGGCAAGCACGGCCAGTAATTCTGTTGGCGCGGCATTAGAAGGATTAAGCAGCTCAAATGATCCACGCGTTGAAATGCTTAAGCCAAAACTGATTAAAGGTAACTGGATTAAACCTGACGATGATCGCGGCATTGTGATTGGTGAAGGCATGGCACGTAAACTGAAAGCCAAGGTTGGCAGTAAAGTCGTTTTAATGGCAGGAAAAAAAGGCGGTGAGTCGCAAGCACAACTTGGGCGAGTCCGGGGTATTTTTAATTCTCAAATTTCTGAAATGGATGATTTTCTTATTCTTAGCAGCCTTGAATTTTCTCAACGTTTTCTTGTAGGTGAAGGTGCTGATATTAATAAACAACCTGTCACACGTTTCGCAATTTTTCTTAATGACCCTGATGAGTTAGATGAATGGAAAGAAAAAATTAAATCTAAAATAGATACTGAACAGGTTATTACGCTGAACTGGCAGGAAATGATGCCGCAACTGGTACAGTTTATTGCGATAGATAATGCGGGTAATTATGTTTTTTTAATTCTTATTTTAATTATGGTGGTGTTCGGTGTTCTTAATACCGTCTTAATGAGTGTGTTAGAACGAACACGTGAATTTGGTTTATTACGTGCTTTAGGTTTAAGCCGGCGCAATTTAATTTTACTGGTGTTTTGTGAATCTTTTTTAATGGGTCTATTGGCCATCGTAGCTGGATGGATAGTCGGTGGTGGAACTCATCTCTGGTTCTCTTATCATGGTATTGATTTTACCGCCATGGTCGGTGAAGGCGGCAATGTGATGATGGGGACAGTCATTGATCCTATTATTTATACAGAGCTATCGTGGGATCGCGTGATTCAACTCACCAGCATTATATTTATCGCCACGTTAGGCAGTGGTATCTACCCTGCTATTAAAGCAGCACGAGTGACGCCAGTTGAAGCGTTGCGTACTTAAACAAAGGCACGTCAGGGCGTGGCGCTTTGGGTATTCCGGCTAAAAGCATACGGGAGTAGTGGTGCAGGGAAGCACCGTTTACGAATCAAAGAATGAAATGACGGATCTACTAAAGAGTTTGGAGTTATAACAATGGCATTACTCACATTACAAGGTATCAGCAAACGTTATCGTCAGGGTGAACTTAATGTTCAGGCGTTAACCGATATCAATCTGGACGTTAAGGAAGGCGAATTTGCGGCATTAGTCGGGCCATCCGGTTCTGGTAAAACAACCTTATTAAATGTTATTGGTGGCCTGGATTCGGCGACTGAAGGGACAACTCATCTTAATGGCACCAACATTAGTCGTTTAACAGAAGCACAGTTGTCTGATTTTCGTTTGTTCCAGCTGGGGTTTGTTTTTCAATCTTATAATTTAGTGCCGGTACTGAGCGCGCTGGAAAATGTTGAGTTAGTGATGGTGTTACAGGGACTACATAAAAAAGAATCAAGTGAACGAGCCAGGCATTATCTTGAACTGGTTGGTTTAAAAGATATGATTCATCGTCGCCCTTCTGCTCTTAGTGGTGGCCAGCAACAACGTGTTGCCGTTGCCCGTGCACTTGCCGCAGGACCACGACTTGTTTTAGCTGATGAGCCCACCGCTAACCTTGATTCAGAAAACGCCACGGCACTTCTTGATATTATGCATACCCTTTCGCATGAAGAAAAAACCACGTTTATTTTTTCAACCCATGACCCCAGAGTTATGGAACGTGCCGAAAGAATTATTACCCTGCAAGATGGAAAAATCATCAGCGATAAAAATCATTAAAATGAATAAAGCCACGCTATTTTTATTTTTGTTATTTCCTTTAACCAGCACAAATGCAATTGAGTTAACTGGCCGCACCTCCATGCTGGGTTCAACTGCACAAGCAACGCAGGGTGATATTGGTTATATCAATAAAAATACACTTTTAACCTCTGACCAGCAAAGTTTAAGACTCATGCTGGATGATACGAATGACAAGAATGAATGGTCTGTTCATTTAAAAATTGCCCGACAACATCTTAGTGGCATTCCCTTTAACGACAAACACCCCAGTGATCTTTTTCGCTACAACACGCTTTCATATGACTGGTTAAATGAAAATGAAACGAGTAATGCAACACGACTCGGTTATGAAGTTGATCGTGCATTTTATAAACAAAGTTTTAAGAAAATGAGTTTTGTTATTGGCCGTCAGGCGGTTGACTGGGGGAATGGCCGCTTTTGGCAACCACTTAATGTTTTTGGTGCTTTCTCACCAACTGATCTTGATACCGATTATAAACAGGGTATTGATGCGTTGAGATTTAACTGGTTCCCTTCTGATTTTTCATCACTCACTGCGGTCTATGCCTTCTCGCCTAACGACAGTGCCACTATAAAAAAACAAACAAACAGCGCGCTGTATTTTCGACGACAAATTGGTGAAGAGTCTGACTATGCTTTATTAGCCGGAACTATTACTGGTTATCAGATTATCGGCGCATCTTTTGAAAGTGCATGGTCAGGTATGGGCTGGCGAGTAGAAAGTGCCTATTATAATGATACAAACACAAATAATGATTTTACTTTTTCAATCGCCGGACTCGATTATCAAATTAACAATGAAACAATCATTACCGCAGAGTGGTATAACAATAGCCGTGGTGCCAGTACGGTGAGTGCGATAACTAACCCGACAATCGACTTGTTTAGTCAGTACGGGTTACAGCCGCAACTTAGCCAAAATGTATTGGGTGTTTCTATCAATAGAGTACTTACTCCACTTATCAATGGCACATACACCCTTCTTGTTAGCCCACTTCAAAATACAAATGGCACACTCAACAGTTCATTATTACATCAATTTAATCTTATCTATTCTGTTAGTAATGAGTCTGAATTATTACTGTCATTTCTATGGGGAAGCGGCCGCGGTTTAAACCTTAGCGGAAAAACACAATCTGAATTTGGACATGTTCCGGTAAGCCTTTCTATGCGTCTGCGCTTTTACTTCTAAAAATCCGGTCCAAAAAATTTATTTTTTTCTATCGCCTCCTTGAATTTTACTTTCTCTGATTACATATCGTTTTTATAGAAACGAACTAACAGGAGAAATCTTATGTCACTAGTACACTATCAACCATGGAATTCAATTGAACAATTACGTAATGAGATGGGACGGTTACTGGAAGGCCATCCATCATCTGAAGAAGGCAGCAGTATAGCGACCAGCGACTGGGTTCCTGCTGTTGATATTAAGGAAACTGATAAAGAATTTTTAATCCATGCAGATATTCCGGGCGTTGATCCGAATAATATTGATGTGCACATGGAAGATGGCATGCTAACCATTAAGGGTGAGCGCGAATCAGAACGAAAAGAAGATCGTGAAGGTTATAAACGTGTCGAACGCCAGCATGGTACTTTTTATCGCCGCTTCAGCTTACCGGATACAGCCAATGCCGATAAAATCAGTGCCAAAAGTAATAACGGTGTTCTGGACATCACTATTCCGAAACAGGAAAAAGCACAACCTCGTAAAATTGAAGTAAAGTAATACCTGTCCCGGAAGAATATTTTCTTCCGGGGGGTAATGCTTGCTACCTTACAAATAAAAAAAGGTAATGAACTTTTTAACATTTAAATTTTCCAAACACAGATAAACAAATTTGTTACCTTGAAAATATAAAAAGTGAGAAAACGTTATGAGGATGGATATTAAGCACACAGCTTTGATGCGCGTGGCGAGTTTTTTATTAATGGGATTAATGCTTTCTCCCGTTGCAGCTTCAATTCCTGCTGTTGATAGTCAGGGCACTCCTTTGCCCAGCCTCGCTCCCATGCTTAAACGTGTCACACCGGCCGTTGTGAATATCGCAACCAGCAGCACGATTCGTATTCAGGAAAACCCTTTACTTAACGATCCCTTTTTTCGTCATTTTTTTGAACAACCCTCTCAGCCACGTCAACGCAAAACCCAAAGCCTGGGTTCGGGTGTCATTATCGATGCCAAAAAAGGCTACATCATGACCAACAATCACGTTATTGATAAAGCTGATGAAATTAAAGTCACCCTCTTCAATGGTGAAACTTACAATGCAAAATTAATTGGTACTGATCCAGACAGTGACGTCGCCGTCATTCAAATCAAGGCAAAAAAAATAACGGCCATTCCCTTAGCAAATTCTGAAAATCATAATGTTGGTGATTTCGTTGTTGCCATTGGTAATCCCTTCGGTCTCGGTCAAACAGTGACCTCCGGTATTATCAGTGCCATGGAACGCAGTGGCCTGGGTATCGAAGGTTACGAAAACTTTATTCAAACGGATGCGTCTATTAACCCCGGCAATTCAGGTGGTGCTTTAGTTAATTTACGTGGCGAACTTGTTGGTATTAACACCGCTATTTTTTCTAAAAGCGGTGGCAACATTGGGATTGGTTTTGCCATACCCATCAATATGGCGCACGACATCATGCAGCAATTGATTAAATATGGTGAAGTGAAACGTGGTCGCTTAGGTGCGCAGGCACAGGATCTTACTCAACAACTGGCACAGGCATTTAATATTCCTTTTCGCCGCGGTGCCGTTGTTTCTCATGTTGAAAAAGAGTCACCCGCCGATCGTGCCGGTTTAAAACCTGGCGATATTGTTACAGAAATTAATGGTAAAGCTGTACGTAACGCCGACATGTTACGTAACAATATGGGTCTGCTACGTATTGGTCAAAGTGTTGAAATGAAAGTTTTACGTGACGCAAAAGTACAGGTACTAACAGCAACCGTCTCAGAGCAGGATAAACCTAAAGAAAGTATTAAAGGCAAAGACCTGCATGCGCATTTAACCGGTACGCTATTACAAAATATACAACCTGCTTCCAGACTCTACGGGCGTATTGAAGGTGTCATTATTGCTGATGTGAAATCTGACAGCCCTGCAGCAACTACCGGATTACGTCGTGGAGACATTATTACTTCTGCAAACCGTAAAAACGTAAAAAACATCGAAGAATTACAGGCGGCCATTACGAACAACAAAAGCCTGTTAATTAATATTCGTCGTGGTAATGGCTCGTTATTTTTATTCTTACAGTAAATTTAGATATCCATTCAGGTATTAAGACTTAGTATTTTGCTAAACAATTTAGAATTTATGATCGTTAAGTATTCAAGTTTTTATCCGTAATACCGATAAAACTACAACATGGTAATTTTTTATCAATAAATAACTAATACCCTTTAATTTATTGCGGAATAAAAATGATGGCTAAGTTAAAAAAAATTCTTTATGTAGAAGACGAGCCGGACATCCAGATGATTGCCCGCGTTGCACTAGAAAACGTGGGTGGATTTGAGTTGTTAGTTTGTAGCTCAGGTAAAGAAGCGGTAGAGAAAGCAGCGGGTTTCAATCCTGACTTATTTTTACTTGATGTCATGATGCCCGGTATGGATGGCCCCACCACACTTCTGGAATTACGTAAAATCCCGGAGTTAACTAAAATACCCGTTATGTTTATGACCGCGAAAGTTCAACCTCAAGAAGTGGAATTCCTTAAGTCACTCAATGTCGCCGATGTCATCGCTAAGCCTTTTGACCCAATGGAACTGGCAAACACTATTCATGATTCCTGGAGCAAAATTTGTTAACCCCCTTTAGTTTCAGCGTTTCTAGGACATCACCCCACTTTTTCTGACAAATCGCATAAATACCCCTATAAAGCCATAAATTAATTTATATATTGCCCTTGATTATTTTTATGATAGTTACTATATTAGAAATTAATTGATTACTAATATTTTATTTTTTCTTTGAAGAGGATTTTCTTATGTCAGAAATAACAGATGGACTTATCAAAAATTTCCCCCACGATGGTATCGTGACAATTAATCGTGTCGTTATTAAGCCAGAATACACTATTGATGATGTACAGGAACGTGTTGCATTTTTGTGTGAAAACGTTAAAACATACCACTCAACCACTGGTTTTGTTGGTGGTTTTGTTTGTCTTAACAGCGGTAACGTGTCTAATGAAGGTTCAACCGTTGGTCAGGCTGTTGAAAGCGAAATGAAAGGCAAAGAAGCCCTCATCATCACTTTCTGGAAAACTTTTGCAGAACACGAAGCATCACACAGATCTTCAACTTTCCAGCCATTGTTTGAAAATGTTCTTGAATGTTGCGAAAATGGCAATGAAGAAATTGCTTATGACATGATGTGGTCAGGTGCAGCTTACTCAGAAGAACAGGCAGAATCAGCTCGTTTAGCAAAAGAAACAGCCGCTTAAGATTTACCCCTCACGACTTATTTCTTCCCCTCCTGAGTAGTAATTGTGACTAAATGCCCGCCTTTTGGCGGGCATTTTTTATTCCTTAAAATAAAAACAATCCCTTTTTCACCTCAATCTATACCCTCATAAATTACCCTATTTTTGAGCACAACACATTATATTGTATAGTGCTCACCACTATTATTTAGCTGCGAATTTTACCGCTTCATTTTGCCAAATTTGCTTCAACCAGAATGAATAATACAAAGATTTTAACGTAAGAATTTTAACTATATAACTACTCCCAATCGGGTCGTAGAGACGAGGAAATAAGGATGATTAAACCAATAGGTTCCGACGAATTACAACCACGCTTCGTTTATGACGTTGCAGAACATGACAAACTAAGCAAAGAGGCTGAATCTCTGCCTTCAGTGGTCATCAGTTCACAAGCTGCTGGTAACGCGGTAATGATGGGCGGCGGCTACTTCAACCCGTTAAAAGGCTTCATGAACGTTGCTGATGCCATGGGTGCAGCTGAAACAATGACGCTAACAGACGGTTCATTCTTCCCTGTTCCAGTTATGTGTTTATTAGAAAATGCAGATGAAATTGGTGATGCAAAACGTATCGCTTTACGCGACCCGAATGTAGACGGTAACCCGGTACTTGCCATTATGGACGTTGAAGCTATTGAAACAGTTTCTGATGCTCAAATGAAAACGATGACGGATAAAGTTTATCGTACAGACGATATTGAACATCCTGGTGTTGCTGCTTTTAATAGCCAGGGTAAAACAGCTGTTTCTGGTCCTATCCATGTATTGAACTTCAGCTACTTCCAAACTGAATTCCCGGATACTTTCCGCACTGCTGTTGAAATCCGTAATGAAATTGCTGAACACGGCTGGAAAAAAGTGGTTGCTTTCCAAACGCGTAATCCAATGCATTTAGCGCATGAAGAACTTTGCCATATGGCAATGGATCGCCTTGGTTGTGACGGCCTAGTTATCCATATGCTACTGGGTAAGCTTAAACCGGGTGATATTCCGGCACCAGTACGCGATGCTGCTATCCGCAAAATGGTTGACGTCTACTTCCCTGCAAACAGCGCCATGGTGACAGGTTACGGTTTCGACATGCTATATGCCGGACCACGCGAAGCTGTTTTACATGCTTACTTCCGTCAAAACATGGGGGCAACTCACTTCATTATTGGTCGTGACCATGCGGGTGTGGGTGATTACTACGGTGCATTTGATGCTCAAACTATCTTCGAAGACGAAGTACCAAAAGGTGCGTTGGAAATCGAAATGTTTATGGCAGATCACACTGCCTGGTCGAAGAAACTCGATAAAGTGGTCATGATGCGAGAAGTAGACGACCATGAAAAAGATGATTTTGTTCTTTTATCAGGTACTAAGGTGCGTGAAATGTTAGGCAACGGTGAAGCGCCACCTAAAGAATTCTCACGTCCTGAAGTGGCTAAAATTTTGATTGATTACTACCAAAGTCTTTAATTAATTTATTAAGCCTGAATAAAAAGCCGAAGCAGTTGAACTGCTTCGGCTTTTTTATGCATTTCAGAATACGACAAGACAAATATTAATCATTTGCATTATCATTTCCAGTAAAATTTACCGAACGTCTGAATTTAGTGAATAATTAATTTTTTTATTTTATGTAGCAATTCATTGGCAGGAACGGGCTTTTGAAGTATTACTTTTACACCTAACATCTTTATAAAATCGTCGGAAAGTGAGTGATTACCGGAACAAAGAATAACGGGTAGATTAGAACGTAATTGCAACATTTTTTCTGCCATCTCAGCACCGGTCATATGAGGCATAACCTGATCTGTAACAACGAGATCATAAGCATCAGGTGCATCCTTGAAAGCCTGTAGCGCATCCAGACTATCCGTAAACTGACTTACACGATACCCATTATTAGAGAGTAGTTCATTTAAATACTCGACAAGCGATTTTTCATCATCAACAACCATAATCATTGGCTCAACATCGACGTTTTCATTTCTTATTCCTTCGAGTTCATTTTCCTCAAATGATTTTTCCATTAGTTCTGATACAGGGAAAAATATTTTGAACGTTGTTCCTTGCCCAACGACTGATTCAATCAATAGATGTCCTCTGGATTCATGCACAATATCTTGCACCATTGCTAATCCAATTCCTGTGCCCTTGCCAACTTCTTTAGTGGTATAAAATAACTCGAATATTTTCTCTAAATGTTTTTTTTCAATTCCAGCACCATTATCATCAATCGTAAGAATGACAAAGTCTCCTTCAAAATTCTGTTTACAGGAATCACAAACTGCCGATTTAACGTACTCCTGCTTAAGCGTAACCGCTATTCGACCATGACCAGCAATCGCATCACGTGAATTTATCAGTAAATTCATCACTACCTGGTGAAGCTGAGTCAGCTCTACTACAACCGGCGATATAGTGTCATCTAACTCTACCTCAATTAATACAGTGGCTGGAAAAGTCTGTTCAACTAATTGAATGACTTCTTTTACCAGTGGTTTAATATTGACTGAAAATTCTGTTTGTTCATGAGATTTTCGACTAATCTTCATTATTTGACTGATCAAGTCCCTGCCACGAAGCCCGGCGGTTCTAATTTGATTAATATAGAATTCAAGTTGTCCATCTTTATTTTCAAATTCAGTTAAAACAGAAAGTTCTGTATAACCAAGAATGACCGACAAAATGTTATTAAAGTCATGAGCTACACCACCAACAAGATGGCCAACCGCATCCATTTTCTGGGAATCACGTAACTGTAGCAATAACTTCTGTTTTTCCTCTTCAGCTTGCTTTTGTTCAGTAAGGTCATTAATAAATATAAAACAATGATGTGTTTTAGTGCTTTCATTAATATCTGGAATGTAACGTGCGAGTACATACCGCTTATTACCCTCTACATCCTGTATGTAGCCCTCATATACTGCTTCTTCACCCGCAAGAGCTGCTTCAATATAAGGTCGAGTTATTTCTGACACGACCTCTCCGACAACATCTTTTATTTTTTTCCCTATAATCGCATCACGCGAAACACCAAACCATTTTTCATACGCTTTATTGGCGTATTGATAACAACCAAATTCATCGATCTCTGCGATCAAAGCAGGTATTGCATCTGTAATAAACTTTAACTGTTCTTTTTGTCCTTCAACTTCATGTATTTTCTTATCCAGCTTTCTTGAAAGTACTTCCGTGTGCCTGACATCAAACTCATTATTTTCATCTTCAACAAGAGGTTTAGTATCATTGATACTATCCTGGTATTCAGTAAAGACTTCTTCAACAATTTTGAGTAGTTTGACGGGATCTTCCGGCTTAATAACAAAACGAGTTGCACCAAGTGACATTGCAAATTTTTCATCACGCTCATCGATATAAGTGGCGGTATAAAAAATAAAAGGAATAGATTTAAGTTGGGGGTCAAGTTTAAGCTGACGGCATAAATCAAAGCCGTCCATTTCAGGCATAAGAATATCTGAAATAATTAAATCCGGTGGCATTTCTCTTATTTTTCGTAAGGCTTCCAGTCCATTGGATGCGGAGTCGACCTCATACTCCCCAGCTGCAAAAACAGCCTCAAGAAGAATTCTTGAATCGTCTGTATCCTCAACCACAAAAATTTTCATCGTTAATTACCAAGCGCCTGGTTAATTTGCATAATGACTAATGTCGGATCAATCGGTTTTTCTATATATCCATTACAGCCTGCTGCTAAAAATTTTCCTTTATCTCCTGCCATAGTATAGGACGTCATCGCAATGACGGGAATCCTTGAGGTATTATTATTAGTACGAATTTTTTCCAAAACATTAATGCCATTCATGTCAGGAAGTTGAATGTCGAGAAGAATAAAGTCAGGCTGTTTTTCATTTGCAATCTCGAAACCTAACATACCCGTTTCAGCCTGTATAACCCTATATTTATTAAATTCCAGAATGTCACAAATAAGTATCATATTATTTTGATTATCTTCAATGACTAAAGCGGTTTCCATTTTATTTCACCTCTACAAAATTATCTGTTTCTATTACTTTGGGAACTTTAATCCAAAAAGAACTGCCTTCTCCAAGTTTGCTTTTCGCTCCAATCTCACCTTGCAACATTTCTTTTACAATTTTATGCGTTAGGTATAACCCAAGGCCTGTACCACCTTCTTTTATTTTAATATGCGATTCAAACCGCTCAAAAGGTTCAAAGAGTTTAACCATATCTTCTTTACTAATCCCGATGCCCATATCACTCACCGTGCAAGTGACCATAGCTTGATCTTCTTCCACAAATATTTCAATTTGCCCTCGTTCAGAATATTTAACTGCATTACTGACAAAATTTAAAATACATTGGAACAACCGCCTTTTGTCCGTATGAAGTGATATTTCTTTTGGAACATTTACAGTTAGCGTCAAGCCTTTGTGATCTGCTGACTGCTGTAAATTATTAATCGCTTCATCAATTAATTCATCAATATCAAAATCTGAAATTTCAATATCAAGGTTGCCGGATTCAATTTTAGATATATCGATAATATCCGTAATCAGTGATAATAAGTGTTGACCTGACTTATTAATACGTACCGTGTAATCCTGATATTTTTCACTCAATTCACCATAAAGTCCGTTCATCATTACGCTAGAAAAACCAATAATAGAATTAAGTGGCGTGCGTAATTCATGAGAGACTGAAGCAATAAACATTGATTTCAATTGATCCAGTTCTTTTAGTTTTGCATTGGCTCTGTCAGTTTCTTCTTTTGCCAGGCTAATAATCTTTTTTTGACGCTGTACAACAAAATTCCAGAACAAAATTAGCAGTATAATAATCGATACGACTATGGCTATTTTAATAACCAAATCATAATCAACACCAACCTTATAATTTAGCTTTAACCAGCGTTGGCGAATTTCATTACGTTGCACTTCATCTATCATAGATAAAGCTTTATCCATAATAGAAGGAAGTTCACTCAACCCCTTTCGTACCCCAATGGAAAGCTCAAAGCTATAGTTAGTTGGTGCGGCAACTGTAATATTTGTTAAGCCTTCTTTATTCAGTAAATAAACCGCAACGGTTAAATTGCCTACATATGCATCAACCTCTCCAACAGATAACGCATGCAATATATCTTCCGTTGCATTAAACGCGACAAGTTTTAATTCTGGATGATCACGTTTTAAATCCTGTTGTGATGAGTAACCATTCTCTATCCCAACACGCTGACCATAAAGATCCTGTATATCAGTTATAAAAGGCGCATCGTCCCGGGTAAAAATAACGAACGGAAAGTTGAGATAGGGCTTGGTAAAATTCATAAATTCGCTGCGCTCTGGAGTAAATACTACAGCAGGAATAACATCCAGTTTATCTTGCTTGATGCTATTCAAGACTTCTGTCCATGGCAGACGTTCGGGTTTAACAAACTTTAAACCAAGTAGGTCGGTAATAAATTTAATATAATCTGATGTCATCCCCTGATAGTTACCCTGTTTGTCAATCCATTCAACGGGCGGCCAACTGGGATCAACACCAAGATGAACGGTAGGATTTGTATTTAACCAGCTACGTTCCTTTTTAGTCAGTTTTTTAAATAACTTTGATTTTAATTCTGCGATATTATTTGATTTATGGTTGGGGTTAATGATTTGAGATCGCTCTGTTGCGCTTATATCATCCAATCCCTTCTGTAATATCTCTCGTAAAATTGGCCAGTCTTTACGTACGCCAATGGCATTAATCGATGCAGTCTCTTTTATTTTTCCCTGAGCAATAATATTAGTAATTAACTCATTTTCGATTATATAATTCGCTACCGCACGATTACCGATATAAGCATCAACTTCACTTTTGGAAAGTGCATCAAGTGCATCACTGGTGGTACGATATTCTTTTACCTTAACCTTTGGATATTTTTCTTGCAGAACCTTAACAATAAAAAAACTTTTTTCTATGCCAACTGTTTTCCCCTCAAGATCTTCTAAAGAAACCATGGGAGCCTCACCTTTTCGCGTATAAATCAGGTGAGGAACTTCAATATAAGGCTTGGTAAAGAGAACAAAGGCTTCTCGATCCGGGCGAGGTGTAACATCCATTAAAGCATCAAGGCGCTTGTCTTTCACCGCAGCAAAATTTTCTTTCCATAAGCCGGGAACAATCATTAATTTATTATTTAAACGTTCATTAAGTGCGTCGATAAACTTAACCCCAATGCCAGATGGATTACCGTTTGCATCAACATAATCCATTGGCGGCCACGCATTCATAATACCAATGCGAATTTTTGTTTGCTGCTTTAACCACGCTTGTTGCTCGGAAGATAAATCTAGTTTATTGCCTAACGCTTGTTTTCCTTCTGCTGTCGCGACATGAAACCAGCGACTTGCGAGTTTTTGTTTTTCATTACGACTAATAGATGCTAACGCCTTATCAATAATTGTCCTTAATACCACCTTATCTTTAGCAACGCCTATATGTAAAGGAGGGTTAGCTAATGCGTCATATTCAACTTTGCTGATAACTCTAATATTAGGAATATAATTATTTTCAAGAGTATAAGAAATAGTGCCAATACTATCTATCATGGCATCGGCCTTTCCCAAAGATACAGATTTCAGGCCTTCAAGGATATTGTTTACCGGCACCATTTTCACATCAGGTATAATACTTTCTATCGTTGACGTGATAGAAAAACCTTTAATGCCAGCAACACGTTTACCCGCTAAACTTTTTACATCACTAATATCTTTGTTATTTTTATTCACAACTATCACAGAAGGTTGTGAATAATAACTTTTGCTGAACAAGGTATAGCGACGACGCTGATCATTGACATAAATTGCCGGCATAATGTCAATTTTGCCTGTTTGAAACTGCTGCATCAGTTCTTCCCAGCTATAGCCATTAATGAACTTCATCTGCAACCCGGTTTTTTGAGCAATCAGACGAACAACATCAATGGAGTACCCTGCCGGCTTACCATTATCAACATAATCAAAAGGTGGCCAGTCTATTTCGTTAGCAACGGTGAGTTTGGGGTGCGCCTTGATCCAGGCTTGTTCTTCTTGTGTTAACTGTAAAGAGGCATCAGCGGCTATCGCAGGTATGCTTAAGCACAAGCCGCAAAGTAGTCCGCTAAATAAATTTAAAAATATGTGCCAGCGACGATTTTTTATCATGCAGAGCTCTTAATCCAACCATACATTTTGCAATTAACACGTTGTTATTAAAAGAATAATTACACACGAACTCTACCTTATTAAAAATATAAGGTAATGTATATACTCTGACTCTTCTCATTTAAGCGACAAATAAATGATAGGATAATAAGAGTTTCGAAACATTACATTACCACGGAGAAAATTATGTTTCACGGTATCAGCCACGTTGTTGATGAACAACTTACAAAAAAGAAAAACCTGTGAACATCTCATAAAAGGTTACATCACATCATCTGCAAAAGTGACCCGTTCATGTTTATATGTGGATTATCAGCTTTCTGAGCGTATTTGAGACTTAAATTAGAATAGTGGCTGGCAGTATGGAAAGTAACGACAAGTTTGGGGGTTATTCTTGTTCTTTAATTTACCGAAATAGTGTCTCTGATATATTTTCGGATTCCAAAAAAAAGCACGCTTTAAAAGCGTGCTTTTCTTAAACTAAATTTAGATTTAGTCGCACCGCGCGACCTTAAAGGTACGTACGGCTGATTACCTTAAGGCTTCTTAGGTGTCTGGTATGGTACTTCTTTTTGGAAACTTTTCCATTCAGTAGTATAACCAATAACAAACTGTCCAGGAACAATCTCTTTCTGTGTTGTTGTCACATACTCTGTTACGCCTTCAGGCACCTTAGGTCGTGTAAATTCAGCCATAATATTAACTCCTTAAATGTTATAATAGCGGGAGGAAAATAAACAACGTTGTCAGTCCCTCCCAGTAAACTGACTAAATGATAGCATTTTAGCGCTTGTAATGCGCTTTTTTTGGTATCACATGTCGCACGCCCCCTTGGGGATTATCAACATCACCCTCGTAGCGGGGAATAATGTGAATGTGCACATGTAAAATACTCTGACCAGCTACCGGCCCAATGTTCACACCGATATTATAGCCATCTGGCTTGAACTCATCATCGATAAGCTTTTTCTCTTCGCTAATCAGTTCCATGCAAGCCGTTACTTCTTCGGGCGTCAGCTCAAAAAAACTGGCGACGTGGCGCTTAGGAATGACCAACGTATGACCTAGGCTCACCCCATAGGTATCACGCGCGCTATATGCAAGCTCACTATCAAGGGATACCCCTTGTGGATCTGTACAAAATAGACATGGGTTATTGGGGTCTCGCTTTTTTTCTATTTTTTCTTCAGCCGACAAAATGCCAATACCCTTGTTCTTTGTTCTAACTTTCTTTTTAGCCAAATAACTCATGCAACCGCTGTATTCGGGCACTTTTATATCAGCTAAACTTTCCTAACTTTATGATTTTCACATCTTTTTATACAAAAACATAATAAATAGTTAATAAGCCCCCCTAAAAAAAGTTAATACAGTAAATATCAGCCTTACACGCTATAATTCCACGTCTTATCTACTATTTTTTGAAGAGGAAACTATCTTGGCATCTAATAAAGGACGCGCTTTTTTCGGACTCTCTGGTTATCACTTTGACCCAGATCTCGTTACAAAATTCATTGGTCTAGAGCCCACATCAGTCAACAATGCTGGAATGCGCGGTAGCCTGGATAAACCTGTGATTAGCTCATGGGAATTTTCCACAGAAACACTCAATTCTGACATACAAGAGCTGGATATTTACAAACTCATCGATGATGAAATTCTTAAAAAAATCGAACCCGCTAAAGACAAAATTATCGAAATCTGTAAAAGCCATAATTTGTCGCCAAGAATAGGTGTCGTATTAACTTTGTCTATTAATAAGGATGAAACGTCACCCGATGTCGGTTTTGGTGCACGCGTGATCAAGTTTTGTTCTGAGATTGGCGCATTTATTAACGTGGATTACGAACTATCTGAGCGGGTTTGATCTTATTCCCTTCTCCCTCACCCTCACCCCTGCCCTCTCCCAGAGGGAGAGGGAGAAAGTTCAAAAGATATTTATTAGGCAGCAGACTCTTCGGCCATTTTTCGCATCTTGTTCATCTGCTCTTCGCAATACTTTGCGCAGAGTGGTTGAAGCGCATGCGGAAAACATTCCAGAATGATTTCAAACTCATCAGCCACTTCATCAGCAAGTGCCGTATTTTTAGTTAACTCGGCCATGACACTTTGTGCAGAAAATTTATTTACCCTGCATAGTACGGCATGATGAATGGGCAGTTGCTGCTCCATGCATACTGTCAAAGCTGTCTCATATGATCTGATTGCCTCTTCCAGGCGCTCCGGGTTTTCTTCTGATTCAGCCAGGTTATGTAGTACCGCACCACGATTATTGTGTGTAGCGACTAACTCTATAGCATGATTATCTGCATCGAACTCTGCAAGTGCATTTTTATAGGAAACAACGGCCTTTTGAAAGGTACGGTTGCCTTTAAGAAGTTTGCCATAAACATGAAAAGTCGCGCCCAAGTGATGCATGGTTAACGTCCATTCTTCAGGCGTTTCTTTGCGAGACCATTCAAGTAACGCATTGGTATAGGCATCAATAGACTTTGATAATACTTTTGCATCAGACTCTTGTCGGCCCAATGCCTGTAGTGCTGCACCTAAATTAGATTGCGTTGCAGCCCAATCAAGCGGGGACTTTTCCTGACTTAACTCTTCGAGGGCGCTGTTAAAACACTCAATCGCCTTTTCATACAGCGCAGCATCGTGTTGTTGCTGCGCCAGCGCGCCAAGGATATTACCAAGACGATTCTGAGTCTCAGCCCAGGCTAAAGGCTCCTGTTCACGATATTCAGCTGTCAGTAACCCTTCAAGTGCCTCACGCAGAGGTTCAAGAATATTGGTGCTGAAATGTTGCTGCTCGAAATTACCTCTGGTATGGGTAAAATTATCAGCAACAGTTGTCGAGGTATCTGGGACTGCTAAGGCGGCCACCTCTTCACTTAGCAGGCTGAGTGAATTGACTATTGCACGCTCAAGAGCCCGGTTGTCCGGGTAAAATAAGCTGTTATCTGAGTACTTCATTCTTCTGCGCGTTCGAGTATGTCATTTAAGTCTGGATCGGCGTCTACCGCACCACCAAGATCTATTTCTTCATCCGTTGCTTCACGTATCGTCAAAACTTCCAGTACGAAAGTGACATCTCTGCCACACAGTGGGTTATTACCATCAATGGTTAACGTTTTGTCATCAAAACGGGTAACGATAAAACTCTTCGGTTCACCTTTTTCATTTTCCATGGTGATTGTCATGCCAATTTCACGGTACTCTTCCGGTACATTTTCAATTACGTCGGTAAACACAAGTGATTCGTCTCTCTCACCGTATAACAGTTTTGTATCCACCGGCACATCGATAATGTCACCCACTTTTTTACCATAAAGGTGTTTGGTCACTTCTTCTGACATGACATCATTGACCCCATGAACATAACCAATTGGGTAATCAACTGTAACAAGCACATCGCCGGTTTTCTCATCGACGACCTTATAATTTAATTCAACGAATTTTTCGTCTTCAATTGTATCTGACATACTTAATAGAACCTGTCTTTATTAATACTGTGTAAATCTATTTCTAGAATCCTGATTTTAGAAACCTGAATTTTTAACTTGATGTTTAGAAACTCGATTTTTAAACTTGATGTTTAAAAAAGCGTCGCACCAAAAATTTTAACTTTCTCTTTTTCATAACCGAGCACAAGTCGTCCCAGCCATTCACCTTTATCTTTCTTATTAATCACTTTATACAGCACGGTGACATGTTCGCCACGACGTATCATGCCAAGATATGAATAATCTTCTGAAAGGTTTTTCGCCAGATCACTTCTCGCAAACTGCTTACCCATTTCAACTTCATTCGCACCCTGCATGAATGAAGCCGAAAAATTACGAGTGAAAGCACCGTAATTTCCTTCATTCGAGTATTTAACAAGATCAGCCCACATCGTGTGCGCATGCTCTAAAATTTCTTCATCTGTATTTTCAATAATATTCATCTAACTATCTCAATATAATTAAGTGTTGCTTATCCTTATCTATAGCGGGGAAAAGTACACTCTACTTAGATAAAAAAAGGACCAACATCATACATGTCAGTCCTTTTCTTAGCGCAAATATGTTTTGCAGGCTTGAATTAAATCAAGCCTGTATTTGCTTAGTGGTGACCTTCTGCTTTCAGTTTAGCCAGGTCTTCGTCCTCGATGTCACCTACAAGGTGGTACAGAGGCGCTTTTTCCATCGTGTACTCACCTGTCTTAGGATCACGACGAGAAACTGTCAGTACATGCCAGTTTTCATCATCCAGCTTCATCGCATCACCACGGTAGTAGTAACCAGGCCAGCGAGTTTCCTTACGGAACAACGTATGCTGGAATACACTTT